>OLHG01002069.1_pt1 | contig 11279 bp, 11 predicted proteins | sample 1605971 | NCBI WGS metagenome assembly OLHG01 (sample SAMN03283289) | human gut metagenome | biome: human-associated habitat; material: feces | host: Homo sapiens | place: Peru | collected 2012 | reverse complement strand
GGTTCCGCCATAACGGGAGGCGTTGCCACAAAGTTTCTGGGGAAAACCGCCGGTAAGTACGCCGCCGGTGTGACGCTGGCGATTTCTGCGGCGACCAGCATCAAAGCAATTTATGGTGACGTAAAAGCGTATGGTTTTGATGGAAAAACTCTGGCAGACAGCATTTGGACGGCAATCAAGGGCGCTGCTGCTGGTGGCCTGATTGCCCTTGCCGCCGGAGCGACCCTTGCCGTTGGCGCAAGCATCGGCGCTGGACTGACACTGGCAGGTATCGGCATTGCCGTTGCGCTCGCCAATGTGGAGCTGGACACTCGGGAAACCAAATGGGGCAATCTGGAACTGACCAAGGAGCAAATCACAAAATATGTGCAGGAGCAGCTATTTTCAATCGATGTAACCGCAACCATCGGAGCGGTTGACAGTGTGATTTCCGACCTGGACAGCCAGAAAGGAAAGCTGAATGCTGCCATTTCGGAATTTAATAATGGCTTGATTCTGGTTCAGTTCGGTGTTGATAAGCAGGGCAGCTATCAAAAAATGCTGACCGCCCTGACCGGCGGTGCTGCGGATGGGTCTTATTCCGCGGATTCCATTCTTGGGATGCTGGGAAAGACATTGAGCGCCAGCAGCAACGCAATCATGCTTGGGTATGGGATGCTCGGCTACGATGACGAACACCGGCTTGATGTTGCAAACCTAATTAACGCCTCCAACGCCTCCGTTCAGGCGGCGGCAGAAAACGCCGGTAAGGAGCTGGCAGTTCTTCTGCAAAAGGGCTGGACAGAGGGGCTTGAAGAAAACGAAACGGCAAGAGCGGTTGAGCTATCCGGCTTTATCAGGCGGGTAACAAGCGCTGTGGAGGAAGGAAAAATTGCCGGTGAGTTCGCCGGAAAGGTTGCGTTCGCCCTGGAAGACGTTGACCGTGGTTCCTTTACGCAGGTTTTGGAACAGTACAACACTATGAAAGCCGAATTGGAGCAGTCGTACCGTGACTTAGCAATTCGGACGCTGGGAGAAATGCAATCCAGCTATAGCCTTGCGGTTGCCAACGGCGACATGGAATCTGCCAATAAAATTGCCGAGGAAATCAAGGCATATGAGGAAACCATGTACCAGCGGATTGCGGAAATGGTGGAGGCTGCCACAGCGGTTGGAAGACAGAAGATCCTACAGGCGGCGCAAAATGCTTTCTCGAACACGATTACCATTGATGACTTGATCGGCGGTATAAGCATTGAAGAAGCTCTGGAAAACAGTTTTGTAAAATTCACCGATGAAACCCCGCTTGAAGAAATTGTAGATTACATTGACAACTACGTTATGGAGACCTTCCAAGCCGTTCTGCCAAAGGAAGACTACAATCTGCTCAAAGAGGTTGCAGAAGCAACAGGCGCAAGCTACTTGTCGATGCTCCCAGAGGGCGTGCAGTCCGGTTTCCAAACGGCGTGGAGCGCCGTTCTTGGCGACAGGACAACGGAAGTCTTTGAGGCGCTTGGCTACGATTCTGGGAACACCTATGCGGCTGGATTTATTGGAGAGACAACGAATATCGGTGGAAATGTCATTGACGGCCTCCACCAAAATGACTGGGCAGGAGCGGGAGCAGCGGACGGAATGGCGTATGCAAACAGTTTTTCGGCAACGGCTGGCGCAATCCGGTTCCCTGCGCTTACTACTCCTTCGTTTAAACCCGATGCGGTGATGCGAAAAGTCAGGGGATATGCGACCGGCGGTTATCCGAAATCCGGTGAGCTGTTCTTTGCCAGAGAAAACGGAACACCTGAGATGGTTGGCAAAATGGGCGGGAACACCGCTGTCGCCAACAACGAGCAGATTGTCACCGGAATTTCCAGCGGCGTTTCCAAAGGCGTTTCCGATGCCAACCGGGAGCAAAATGCCCTTCTGCGAGAGCAGAACGACCTTCTGCGGCGGCTGCTGCAAAAGCAGTTTACCGCCCAGGTTTCCCCCAGCGCCGAATTTGGGCGAGTTGTGGCAAAATCTTCCAGAATGTACGAAAAAACCTATGGATAAGGGGGTGTTCCATTGATTCAAAGAACGTACAATTATGAAATGGGATTTGAAATCAACGGAACCCCCATTCCTGACCCCAGCAGTTTTTCCGGCGCTGTCAGCGACCTGGACACGCTGGGGGAGCGGGATTCCGGCGGAACGCTTCGCAGAAACAAGATTGCCGAAAAATACCACACAAGACTTGAATGGAAGAACATTGAGTGGGAAATGATGCGGTACATCGGCAGCATGATGGGCGGCAAAGAGCGAGACCGCTTCCTTTTCCGGTACGTTGACCCAATTGGGGGCGAGCAGGAGGTTGTATGCTACTGCGGAGACCGGGAATGGGACGGCGTTCTTTGCGCCAAACGGGATGACCGGGAATGGATTGGGACGCTTCGAGTGTCCATCATTGAGATTTAAATAGGGAAGGGAAAACCATGGTAATTACAAGCGACCGATTCCATGAGGCGATCCGGTCAGATGCCCCTCAAACACCGCTGTTTATTTTTGACGGCGGGGTTGTAACCAAAAACGACATCGATTTATCCAGCGGATTCCGCTTCCAGGAAGCCGTTATGGACGGGGACGATTTTGAGCCTGGCGCTTGCTGCTCCTCCACGCTGGATTTTCAGCTGATGAACGAGGACGCTGAGTGGTCTGCGTTTCCATTCGGTGATTTTACTGCCTACCTGGGGGCGCAGACGTTCCACAGGCGGGAGAAACAGCGGAAAGGCTGCGTTGTGCTGGCGGGCGGGAACACCATCCAGGGAAGCGACCAGCCCCCCTATTTAACGCTGAATGGGCAGACTGTGGCGGGGGCGGATGCCCCGGTTTATGCCGCTGTGCTGTTCCGGGATATGCTTCTGGCGTTCACGGAGCAAGGGTATTTGTCTTTTCGCTACAGCGGCGGGGAAATCACACCGGCGCAAGCAAATATTCATGATGCGCCCCTTCTGAAAGCGGCTGAAAGCTGGAAGCGAACCAGAACCGGAATCTGTTATGGGCATCAAATCCCGGGCATCACCACCGGCGTAAAGCCGGAAAACTGCCTGACCGTCACAACTCCAAACACCACCGTGAGCTATGAAATGGTATCGCTTGGGAAATTTGCCGCCGAACGCCCGGTGTTTTCCACAAAGCGGCGGCTGTCCGTCCGGTGCTATGATGCCATGCAAAAATTTGACACGGAGTATACCCCCGCCCAGTTTTCATATCCCACAACATTGTATGGGCTGCTGGACCAGACCTGCAAGGCGGCGGGCGTGGCGCTGTCTGGACAGGCACAGGAGCTTACAAATGGCTCTGCGTCCATCCCAAAAGCACCGGAACTGAAAAATGCAACGCTGAAAGACCTGCTCCATTACATTGGGCAGCTCAGCGGGACATTTGCAAAAGTGGGGCGGGATGGGGCGCTTACGATGAAGTGGCTTTCGGCATCTGGATTTTCGCTGGATGGGCATGACTATAGCGAGTGCAGCATTGGCTACTACACCGCAGCCCCGATTTCAAAAATCGTTTGCCGAACCACCGGCGGCGAGGATTCCGAAACCGGCGCAGGGGAAAATCCATATTACATCGTGGATAACCCACTGCTGGCTGTGATGGGAGGTTAAAAATTTGCAAGTGATTGAAAATTTGCTGCAAAAAATGCAGCAGACCCCCTCTTTTCGCCCCATGTCTGCGGATACGTTTTCCGATTGGTCGATTGAAGCGGGAGACATCATCTCTGTGGATGCAGACGGCGTGGTGCATCCATTCCCGGTGTTTACCTCTGGATTGGATTGGGTGGGGGCGGCGAAGTCAACGCTTTCTTGTGATGGCGGTCAGGCAAGACAGCCCCTCCGCAAGCAGGAGCGGCGGGAGGCGGCTGCTTTTGGGGCGGTATCACGTGAAATTGCCAAAACAGACAAAAAGATTCTGGAGGCGAGAAATGAACTGATTGCCGCTCTCACAGGGGCAGACGGTGCGCCGGAAGACCTGGCATCCGGGCTTCAAAATTACGTCCGATACGATTTGGCAAATAAGGAAGGGTATGCAGAAAGCAAACTTTTTGCACAAATCGGTGAGAAATCCAGGGCTGAAATTGGTGTTTATGCCGTAAAATCCGGCGATACCACCAAAACGTTTGCACAGATTTTGGCAGACCAAATCACTCTTGAATCGGCGGTGGACGACACCAACGCCAAGCTAGAGCTAAAGGCGGACGGGAAGCAGGTGGACACGCTTGAAAAGAGAGTTGTAACCACCGAAGAAGCCACAGCGGAGCTGAAAACCAGGGTTGGAGAAGCCGAAGCAAGTCTTGCTCAAAAGGCGGAAGCCAAAACCGTTGAGGACGTTTCCGGTCGTGTGACAAAAGTGGAGACAGCGCAGACAGAAATCTTGAACCGAGTTGGAGATGCCGAAACGGCATTGACCCAAAAGGCTGAAAAAAGCACGGTAACGGCGCTGGACGGAAAAGTGAACAACGTTGCATCTGCCCAGGCAGCACTAAGCACCAAGGTTGATGAAGCGGAAGCTAGTCTGTCCCTGAAAGCCAGCAAGGAAGAAGTGAAAACCGTTGACGGAAAAGTAACCGCTGTGAGCGGCTCTGTGGCAGAGCTGAAAGCGGATGTTATCCAGCTGCAAGGCGATACCGAGATTTTGGGCAATTTGACAGTGGACGGCGGCAAACTGAGAGTGAGTAAGTCTATTGCAACTGACGGCGCTGTTGACTGCGGTTCGCTGGAAATCTCGAGCAACAAGGCAACGTTCGGAGTGAACGATCTTTATGTCCAAACGGAAGTTGCGCTGTCTGCAAATGCCATCCGTCTTGGGCAAAATATTTACAAGCCAACACAAATCACCTCAACCACCGGCACCGTCCTTGTGCTGGGAATTGCGTAAAGGGGTGCGTATCGGGGAACCGGTGCGAAAAAATACCCGCTTAAATGCTGGAAAACCCTAAAGCCCACGAAAAGCCGGGGTGGCTCCCGGTGCCTATACGGAGCGAAAGCAGAAACAAAGTAGTGGGATGGTCTATGCTGAAATAAAAGGCCGCTCAGGCGGTGCTAAGGGCTGCAAGGAATGGGCAATCAGCAGGTGGCATTGCCACCCCAACGACCGCACGGCGGCATCCAGAACGGATGATGATACAGTCTACTCCCCTTTTGAAATATCGGGAAACCGAGGGTATAAAGGATATTAAACCGCCCACAGGGCAAACAAAAGTTAAGGTTTTGAAGAAACAAGCCGGTATTAAACCGGCAGAGCTGCGGGAGTTCCGGGACGGCGACACCGTGTTTTATAACGTGCGGACAGCGTCAAGCAAGCCCCAAGTCGTGACATATACCGGAACGCCCACCATCACCGGTGACGGCCGGAAAACCTACAGCTTTTCCGGCAAGTCCTCTGGCTTGATGAACGTTTACAGCACCTCTGGCAGCGTGACGAACGAAAACAAAAATTATTCGGGGCGTTACCGGGTGTCCTACAATGTTTCAAGCGCTGACTATTTTGCACAAACAGTATATTTAAAAGTAGCCAGCGGTTATAAAGCCTTTACCGGGCCATTTTACAGGAATTACCAGAAATCCACCCTGGTTGTCACCGGCGTGGATACCGGTTCTGGCAGCGCAACCCTTGATTTCACGCCCCTTGGACAAACGGTGGATGCTGGAAGCGTAACGGTTACGCCATACACGCCTGAGAGCGTGGTGAAACGAGTGCTGCAACCGGCGGAACTGATTCCAGAGGAAGTGGAGGAAATCGAAGGAACGACCATTACAGCGCTTGCCCAGACCGTCACCCCGGTTCAGAATTTCGCCTTTGACGGCATGGACGATTTGGACGAAATTTACGAAATTTAACCCGAAAGGAGAACAAAATGGCAGAACAAATTGTTAGAGAAATCTGGCTGTTTCAGAAGCGGCGTGTGCCGCCCATCGACATTGTGGCTGGCAGTCAGATTCCCATTGCCCTGGAAATGAAGGATTATACCATCCCCACTGGGGCAATGGTCAAGGTGTATGCCCGCCCCTGGGGTCGAGAAACGACCTACGTCCAGAATGCATCAGTCAGCGGGAACACGGTGGTATTTACTCCGGTGGACGGCTTTTTCCAGGAGGGGTGGAACAGCATCCAGCTCGAAATTGACGGGTCAAAAATCCCTTTGGCGCTGGATGTCAACGGCGGAGTGCGGCTTTCGGACGGTGGTGGCGGCGCTACCCCCGAAGCCGTCCGTCCCCTGGTGGCGCGGGCGGAGGAGGCAGCGGAAGCAGCGGAAAACAGCAAAGACCAGGCCGGGACAAGTGCCGCGAATGCGGCCAACAGCCGGTTGGAAGCCGGAAAGTCCGAAACCGCCGCCAAAGAAAACGCCGCCGCTGCTGCCAAAAGCGCCCTGGAAGCGTCTGCCGCCGAAAAAAAAGCGATGGACTACCGGGACGCGGCAAAAGGCTTTGCTGACACCGCCGCCGGGTACGCCGGTGCCGCAGCCGTCAGCATCGGCTGGGATACTGATGGATATTTTTCAATTTTTGAAACCGAGGAGGATTAAAAAAATGGCAACAAAAGTAACCCACGCGCCCACCTTCGAGGGGCAGGAAAAGGCAAACGAGCTTCTGGAAACACAGAACAAGATTCTGGCTGCGATTGCCGCTGGAAGCCCCGCCCCTGCCTTTATCGACACGTCCTTCGGCCAGATGCTTGATGGAAGCAACACCACGGCTATTTTCAAAAGCTGGTGGCCGCTGTCGGACAATGGGCAGGACAGCCGGTATCGGCGGCTGGAACGCTTTGCGAAGATGCTGGCGGATGCATGGGCAGAAAAGACCTACACTCTGCGTGGATACGCTGCGGGGGTTTCCAGCGACACCGCACTGACCCCACTGGACGACCTGGTGGTGCGGTCTGCGGCGGTTCTGGCGACTGACACTGCCCCCGGCGGCGAAGACTGGGCAGAAGAAGACCCCATGACCTGGTACGTCCGCGCCAATGCCCTGAGCCTGGCAGACGGCACCATGAACGTGCTGGCCGTGGAAGGAGAAGATGATTTTGACATCACCGGCGAAAATGCCCCTGTGTACTGCTTTACCCTGGCACTGTGGCTGAAAAAGGTGGAGGACAGCAGCTACGAAACCAAAAGCTGGAAGACGGTAAAAGCCCCTGGCTATCGGCCTTATGCGGAAGCCGTTGCACCGGACGGAAAGAAGCGGCTGCTGACCTGGCACCCTGCCTTTGGCGGCGGCCTGACGGAAGACGGCAAGCTTACCTCCGGCGCTGGCAAAGCCCCCTATATTTTTGCGGCGGCAACTACCGGCGTGACGAATGCCCGGAAGTGGGAAGGCGGCAACGATGGCCTGTGGGCGGACGTAGACGCCGAATGGGCGCTGGATATGTGGCAGCTGCGGCACTTTAATAAAGAAAACACCGGCATCTGCAACGGCTGCGTCAGTTTTAACTTCCAGCCAACGGTTGCCCTGACCGAAGAAAACGTGAAGCGAGTGTTGCTTGGGAAAACGGATGCCGCCAATCTGGTTGTCGGCGCTACCGTGTCCGTTGGCGAGCCTGGGGCAGATAACAACATTGACCGCAACCAGACCAGTATGCGCAGCATTGCCCACCTGGCCAGAATCACCAGCATTGCGGACGTAACGATTGACGAAGTGACCTATTCCGCTGTCAATCTGGATGTGGACAGCCCCTTTACGACCACGGCAACCACACGGCTTTCCACCATGCCCTGGCACCGGGGCAGCACCGAAGCCCTGCCCGGACATAAGGACGGCTGCTGCGGCAGTCTGACCGCCGGTAAAACGCCCCTGCGCGTGGCGGGCGTGGAGCTGTTGGATGGCGCAAATGCGACTGGGCTTGACCCCCTTTATAACGTGACTGCCAATGCATCCGGTGGCTTTGACTATGCCATTTACACCTGCAAGGACAGCAAAAAGCAGTCCGGCAGCATTACCGCTGACTACATTGACACTGGCATTCGGGGTACCGGCATTGCATCCGGCTGGAACTGGGTCAAGCATTTTGCAAACAACGCCATTGGCATTGTCTTCCCTGACACCTTCGGTGGCAGCTCCTCCGGCTGGCTCAAGTCCGCCTTCTTTGGCGCGGGCTCCGCTGGGGTGCGTTGCCCGTGGCGCTTTGGCAACCTGAACAATGGTGCCAATGCTGGCCTCGGCTACGAGAATGGCAACAATTCCCCTGGGAACGCCAACTGGAATGGCTCTCCTCGGCTCTCTGTGGGCGCGGACGGTATCGATTTTTACCGCGCCAACACCCCGATATATCGGGAAATTGCGTTTGCATATCCATGGGAAACCTAAAATCTTGTGATACCGCGCTGCATGATGCAGGATGTCCGGCTTTAGGCCGGGCATCGGGGCGAGTAGTAGACACGGGCGACCTGCTTTAAGGCCGCCCGCAACCGAAAAGCCCCCGAGCAACAGAAAGCGACTATGCGAAAAGGACGGTGCAGAAAATGAAGCAGCGGTACAACGAACTGACCCACAAGCTGTGCGTTTGTGCCGTCCTTGACGCTTTGGATGGGAAATGGAAGCGCCGGGACATCATGACCCTGGTGAATAAGTATGGGGGTGTGCGCTATGAAGAAATTGTAGACGCTTTGAAAAACGGCTATGTCTGGCCGATGCTGGAAGCGGCGGACGGCATTGCCCTGGAACTGGAGCAGCGCATCATCGACCTGATGGCCGGTGATGCGGAGGCAATGGATTTTGAACCTGTGACCGTCCGAATGCGCCCGGATGGAATGACCGGGAAGATGCGGGCCATCGCTGACCTTTGTCCTATACTGCAAATTGCTGGACATCTTGTAAAGCTGGGGCTGGAGCCACTGCTGAAAGCGAAGATGGAATACGGCCAGTGTGCCAGCGTCCCAAAGCGGGGGCAGACCGGCCTAAAGCACCGGGTAGAGCGCTGGCTGCGGCGGAAAAGCCTGGGCATCCGACACGCCCGGAAAACGGACGTGATAAGTGCCTATGGGAGTTTGCTGTATGCGGTGTGCATCGGCATCATCCGCACCGCCATTCCGTCTGCCCGGTGGATTCTGGCGGTGCTGGATGCCATTGCCGCCATTGCCCCCGGCGGACACCTGATAATTGGCGGCTACCTGGATGCCTGGCTTTTCAACCTTGCCATGTCTTACGCGGTGCGGTACGTCCTTAGCCTAAGCAAGCAGCGGCGCGGGCAGAAAACGCCGCTGGTCGTGCGGGTGGTGACGCACATGGACGACTTCGGATTGCTGGGACGGCGGGAGGCGGACGTGAAAAGCGCCGCACGCAAGTTAGCCCAGTGGATGGAGGAGGAGCTGGGTCTCCGCCTGAAACTGGGCAAAGCCACAACCTTTTTGGCAACCGAAGAAGAACACCGGCGGCGGAAGTTGCCACGGCCAGCCCAGCGGGGATGCCCGAACCTGGACATGGGCGGATTCCGGGTTCACAGGACATACACCACCATGCGAAAACGGATTTTTATCCGTGCCCGCCGTGCCTACCTGCGGGCGGGCACGGACCTGGAACGCAACCGCCCCGTGAAACTCAAACGTGCCCAGCGAGTGCAATCCTACTGGGGCGATTTTAAGCACACGGCATCCCGCCGAGTACGGGAGAATTTGAACGCGAAAGAAATTAAAATGATTTGCGCCGAGGCGATCGCCTGGGCGCACAGAAAGGAACGAATTTATGCTTCATGAAAAAGTGATGTGCGCCGCTGCCCCCGAAAAGGTGACAGAGGAGCTGCTGCCAGAGGGCGGCAGAAGAATTGTACTGTCCGCAGATTTTGCGGAAATTGAAAATGCGGATGGCTCTTGCTGGTGTGGCAACCAGGCAGACTTCTTGCTGCCCACTGACCGAACCGAGACGGCGGCTGACATTGAAGAAAGCTTTGACGATTGGTGGGAATACGCCGTCGGCTATGACCCCACCGCCCCCGTCCCGTCCCTGGAAGACCGAGTGAATGACCTGGAATCTGCGCTGCTGGCGCTGCTGGAGGTGTAAGGAATGTATCGTTTTTATTTGACCGCGTACCGTCTGCGCCGCATCACCGCCGCCGACGTGTGGCAAGCCGCCGATGACGGCAGAATCACCGCCGTTGAAGCCCTGAAAATCTGCGGGGTGCGGCCAAAGTGAACCTGGTGAGCGAGCTTTGCGGCATCATTGACCTGCAAAACAGAATCATCCAGGCACAGGCGGAAGCCCTTGCCCAGCTGGACGCGGAAGTGATGGAAAACGAAATCGCGGAAGCAGGGCGGAGAAAGGAGGAACTTTTAAATGAACATTAAGCAAACCCAGTGCCTTTTGACCTACCTGGGGTATAGTCCCGGTGACATTGACGGGGTGGACGGGGTAAAAACGCGGAACGCCGTGAAGGCATTCCAGCGGCAGGAGGAGCTGACGGTGGACGGCATTACCGGAACAGGCACCCAGGGGAAACTGCTGGAGGCGGTAGCCAATGGGCGGGTCTACAAGCCAGCCGCGACATCCGGCACCCAACCGCACCCCCCGGCGGATGCCGCCCAATACCTACAGAATGATGGGTGCTACCATATTCCGCGTGGGGTTGACGTGCAGCTAACTAAAAATTTCCGAGCAAAGGAAATCCACTGCCAGGGCGTGGGGTGCTGCAATGTCTCCGTCATTTCCAAGCGGATTATGGATTTGGCACAGGAGATTCGGGACGACCTGGGCGAGCCGCTGTCCATTGGCGATGCCGGTGGGTCTGGGTATCGGTGCCCTATCCACAACGCCGCTGTCAACGGCGCTGCTACCAGCTTGCACATGATTTCTGACGCGGTGGACATCCACTACAAAGACCCGGCTAAGCTAAAATCTGTGGTTCTGAAGCATCTGACGGACGGCGAGGTTGGACTATACTCCTGGGGCTGCCACGTTGGCCGATGGGATAGGGGCTATATTAGCCAATTTACCGGTAACGGATAGGGGGCGAAAACATTGGAAGAAACCGAAATCGCTGGCCGTCTGTCCGCCGTAGAACAGCGCAGCAAGTCCAATTCCCACCGGCTGGACGCGCTGGATAAACAGACCGAGGCGGTCAATGCGTTGGCCACATCCGTTGCGGTGATGGCTGAACGTGTGGAAGCCACCGGGGGAAAGGTTGACAGCCTTTGCTCGGATGTGCAGGAGCTGAAATCCGAACCAGGCAAGCGGTGGAAGTCTGTGGTAGAAAGGGTTATATACATTGTTGTGGCCGCTGTCGTAGGGTTTATTCTTGCCCGGCTTGGGCTGGGCTAAAATTTAAGGAGGAAA
>OLHG01002068.1_pt1 | contig 11279 bp, 17 predicted proteins | sample 1605971 | NCBI WGS metagenome assembly OLHG01 (sample SAMN03283289) | human gut metagenome | biome: human-associated habitat; material: feces | host: Homo sapiens | place: Peru | collected 2012 | reverse complement strand
GCTTCCTCCGCCGTCATCGGAAAATCGGGATAACCCCTCGGCGCAGATGCCGTGACCGTGCTCCTTGCTGTCGAGTCACTCGCCATCGTAGGAGTATTTCATATATGTTTCACCGCTCGGGGATTTGCCGTATTGGATGAGCTTGCCCCGACCGCAACGTTTGTCGTTTTTCCATTCGCCCTCATAGGTGTCGCCGTCTGCCCAGGTGTATGTTCCGTGTCCGTGCTTTTTGCTGTCGTGCCACTGTCCTTCATATTTTTCGCCGCATCGGAAATCGCCTGTTTTTCTTTTTGCTCTGAAGATTCGGAATCCGGAAATTCTGTACCGGTTATCTCTTTATACGCATTTTTGATTAAGTCTGAATTTAAACGGAATGTTACGTCTTTCGGATAATTTTCCGTTTCACGGATTATCTCAACGGCTTTTTCGTGATTTTTTTCAACTCCCCAGCCGTGTTCATATGCGCGTGCGACAAACACCACAGCTCTGAGGTGCGGACGATAAACATCGGAAAAAATTACATCTCCGGACTTCGGAGTGTATTCGTATTTTTCAATAAAAAGATTTACTACAATCGGCAGGCTGCGAATATGTATATACTCTTCGCACAGCCCCAATTTGGATTCCGCTTTCGAAAAATAATAACTTGCATTGTCTGCGCATTTCTATTGTATGCTTATCAATGGCCTCCAGAGAATACCACGCCTGTCGCCGGAATCTTCTAACTTATCCAAAAGCTTTTCAGCTTTCTTCAGTTCTCTGCCCGTCATCTTCTCAGTCGAAAGCTTTCTGTAAAACTCATCGTAATCTACTTTTTTACCAAACAGTCCCATAGTAAAGCTCCTCCCAATTATATTTGCACCGCTTTCACTTTGGAAAAATCGTGCACTTTTTGTTTTTCCGTTTCATTATAAAAGCACAGCCAACCGTCATCTTTAAAGCGGATCTCCGCATCCTCCGTTTCAAGCGAGCCGATACGCAAAAGCGGCAGACGATCGTTTATAAAATCACAGCTTTGCGTCATATCTCCGAGAAGAAGAGAAGATGATTTTTCATCCGCATCTGCCACATCAAAATCGATTCTCTGCTCGGAAAACGCCAGACTGTTGCCATTCTCATCGGTTAGTATCATTTCATGCAGAGCGGACAATTCGCCGTTGTACCAAAGAACCCGTGCCGATTTTTCATCCGGTGCTTCGGGCATTGTATCAAGGTCATAAAAGAAATAAAGGATTCCCGTTTTCGGAAGCAGTCCGCTTTCGTCAAAGCCTTCTGCCTTAGCGCATTCAATCTGACACATAAAGGTCAAGTCGTACTTTTCGCCGTTTTCCTCGATATACGGCCATTCAAAGCCGTTCCACACATCGGGATTGCCAAACAGCTTGCTTGAACCTGCAGGAAGCTTATCCTTTGGTTTTGATATTTTCAGCTTAATTCCGTTCACGTCGCCACCTCACTGTATCTTATTTCACCCATACAGCCTTCCATTCATCCACGCCCGTAAACCACGGGCCGTCGTATGACGCCTGAGACTCCCTTATGTCAAAAAGGAAGTTGATCCCTTCGTGCAGGGTGTAGTCATTTCCGTTAAAGGTAATATCGATGCTGCTTTCGTTAAGTCTTTCTCAGTCATAGTTCCTGTTTCAAAGCAAATACCAAGTCGGTACATGGCACAGGTTTTTACCATTTTCGCCGCTTTGATCAGTTTTCTTAATTTCTTTGGTTTTCCCACAGCAATGCCGCCTCCTGTTCTGAAATCCATTTTAAACTATTCCGTCTGTAATTTGGTCGCCGCAGCGGCGACATTTTTTGAAACTCAGTGATAGCCACACTTCTCCAAGTATCATTATACATTTTTTCGGCACTATCTGCAAGAGTTTTGCAAGATAAACTGCTTGTATATTTATTTCTGAATATAGTGCATAATAATATGCAGAGAGGTGAGATTTATCATGCTTGAGCTTGAAAAGGGTTTTGAATCCGTCAATAAAACATTTCGTATTCCTGTAAATATTGTGGAGCAGCTTGACCGCCTTGCCGGTGAGTACAACACTTCCATGAATAAAATCGTTGTGCAATGCCTTCAATATGCGCTCGATAACCTGAACACATCGGATGATAAATCCGCGGACTCAAAATGATACTCGGCTGCCGTTTCCCGACGGCGGCTTTTTTCTTTTTCAAAACGGCTCAAAACCGAAATGAAAAAGCGCCTCGTTAATGTCAAAGAAATTAAATATTTTCTTTTCAATGCAAAAGGCAATCACAAGATCAAAATCGTCGGCACGGGATAAACTGTATCCGGCAGAGGAAAGAAGTTTATCTGCATCCTCTCTTGATAATTCCAATGCAAGACACAAAGCGATTACCGTTCTCTTGGCAGGTATATATTTTTTGTTCGACCGTATCTTGGAAAACAACCGCCGGTCAATCATGGCTTTTTTATAGATATCGCTGTCTTTCTGTCCGGTACGGTCAATAAAGGCAAACATCTGCTCCGCGAAAGTATTCTCCCTGTGTTGCTGTAAATACTGTTCTGCGTCATCGGTATCGATATCCATCATCTTGCAGAAGGGTATTTCTATCCTCCCAAAGGATGAACCGGTAAGGAGGCCGCCGTTTCGGATAAATTGCTCACATTCCAGCAAAAGCTGTTCTGTCATCAGGAGTTCACCTCCGATTTTGAAGCCGGAATAAAATCGCAGATATCCCCGATATTACACTCCAGATACTCGCAGATTCTTTTCAGAACAGATATCGACACTTCTTCATCACGACGAAGCTTTGTCATTGTGTTCGGAGAAATCTCCACAGCCCTGTGCAGATCAGTCTTGCTCATTTTTTTATCGACAAACAGCTTCCAAAGCTTGTTGTAACTGACCGTTAAAGACATTTTTCAGCACCTCGCAAGTAGTATTTACTTTATTTTATTGTACTCCATTCACATCGCAAACACAAGAAATTTTATCTACATTTTGTTATTGTTTCGCAAAATATTGCGATTTTCTGTCATACCATAAACAAAACACAAACAGCCCTGATGAGTTTCAGATTTTTGTCTGTCTCATCGGGGCTGTTTCATTTTATGCGGTTACAAAGATACAACCATATATCTCGGTATGTGCTTTCTACCGGTATTGTGCATAATCCATTCTCCTGCGGTGGCGAAGAAGAAATCGCCCTTTCTGTCGGCATAGATATATCGAACAACATCGTAATCGTCTTCGCCGAAGGTATAGTGGATTTTGCCCCAGTCATTGTTATGATCGGCACAGTATTCATAGGTGACTGAGTTATTGTCAGCGGATGTCAACCGCAGCTCTACAATATGGATGTACTCATCAATCGCAAGCTCAATCAGCATCTTCTCGTATGCGCCGTTTACAATTTGAAAAGCGGTATCGGGCGATGACAACATATGCTCGGCGGCAAGGTCTATGTAGGCTTTTTCCTTTGCGGAGAAGCTTGACCGAATTACCGTTTTCATCTTTGCCCAGCTCATAAACACCGTAGCATTCCGTACAAAATCCGAGATGATCGGCAACCCTCGTGCGCTCACGGTAATCAAGTGTTTCGTAGGCGGTAAACAGTGCTTCTGCCTGCCACTGTTTGAAAAATAACCTTTCAGGATTTGCAGTTGTATCGGTTGTCACATCCTCTGCCGTGCTTTTACCGTCCTCGTCGGCGTATTTACGGTAAAAATCGGTATAGTGTGTGCTGTCAATTCCGGCACGGATAATTTCTTTGGTGTCCTTGACGCTTTTCCCGATTTCGGCGGCGATTATGGTTATCGTTTCATTGTAAAATTTATACTCATACTTTGCATACAGCGCCATTGCCTTTCTGAGCGTTCGGTATTCGTCCACGCTCTGTACGGAATAACCTTGTCGCATGGTGCTGATGTATTTGTCAATCTCGTTTTTGACATAGTGCTCTTTAAAGATGAGAAACGGCACTCCGGTGGAAATATCGTATTTCTGCAATTCCTTGTAGATACCGAAAACATATGCTTGCTTCAAATCGGCAAAATGCCCTTGCATAGCGTTTTCCAGCACGGTTTGCATAATGATTGTGTTTATCCTTGGCTCGTAATAATGAAAAAAACTGTTGAGATACTTTTCGTCCTTTTCAGGGCAGTATAAAGCAATATCTTCCTGTAAATCGTCTTTCTTCGGCGGTGCCGGTTTCATACGGAATAAATACAAATCTTCTGTCCACTTTTCGTTTTTCACCGGCACACATCCTTTCTCATTTTATTTTCCTGTCTGCCTCGGCATATAACGCCTCCCGGCTCATATCTTTTTTGTACTGCATTTTTGCATATTGATCGTCCGCCAACGCTCGCAGCTTATGTTCCTTTGCAAGATGTTTCGCCGCTTCACCAAAAGCTTTTGATATTGTACATCTGCCAACCTCTGTACGAATGGTACCACATCGGCGGTTATACAGCAATACGATAGGATCGTTCTCCGCCTTTTCCTTGCGGTTCAAGACGGCGGCATATTTTCGGCAAGTAATCTTCTTACCCCGATACAGCTTAGGCACAATGCCGTAAGAGCAGTATTTTTGCCGCCTTGCGCTCTGCATAAGGAAATACTTGCCGCAGATTTCGCATTTGCGGGGATAATGCCCGTAATGTAGACCTTCGAAAAAATCGGTCAAGATAAAACTATAATAGCTATCGAAATTAAGCCTCTTTGCTACGGTTCCAGTTACGCTTTTTGCATTCTTCTTCACTGAAATATATCTGCCGCTTTGCATAAAGTGATGGTCTCCGAAAATCTCCAGTGCTAACGGTAATAAATGCGCCTCGTCAAGTCGTTCAACCTCGTCAATGCGGTTGCAGAATTTTAATAGGCTCCCGTGTGCAAGTATCAAATCATCGGCAAGAGAATCAAGGAATAACAGTATCAATTTTATCTCTGTAATGTTACTTTCAATTACAGAAAAATCCGTTGCGTTTTTCATTCGGTCTGCCGTGCCTGCGGCAATTTCATCTTGTGGCAATAAACTGAGCTTTGCTTTTTTGGAAAAGTATTCGCATATCTTCCGCCCGATTTCTTCCGTAAAAAGTGTTGTAACTGCATTGCTTATTTCTTCAATATTCAGCCCGTCAAACGGTCGCAGTTTTGGCAATGCTTTTAAGGCTTCAAGAATGTTTGCTCCCGTTTTTACAAATTCCGTAATGTTCAAGTATCTGTTATTCAACTGTGTGAGAATATGATAATTTAAATCATTCCGAAATATTGCAATCCGTGCGGCGGTATCGTTTATGCAAAACTGATTGAGTAGGTGCGTGGCGAATACTCCGGTGGGATAGGAAACACGCAGATATCTACACAGAAATGCTTGAAAAATGCGAGTCGGACATTCAAAAACTTGAGGATGAAATTAAGTCCATTCAGGATTACAACTCCACTATCAAAAAGCGCAAAGCTGAAATGAAAGACAGCGTTGAAATCATCGAAGAAATTATCAAGGAGGGAGCGATCAGCGACGCAAACCTTAGACTACTTGTGAATAAAATAATTATCTTCGAAAAAGACAAAAAGCTGAGTATCAAAATCAAGCTGAACGCTAAATTTCAACGACATAAGGATTGTTATAATGATAATGGAATAGTTTTAGAAAAGATATTTATAAAAATAAAGCAAAATTATTGACACGATGTTGCTTTTGATTATATAATTTTTTATGGTGATAAAATGATAAAAGTTGCATTTTGTGATGATGAAACTAAAATTTTAGAGGATTTATCTGTAAAGATAAAGAAAGAATTTGAAAAGATTAATTGTGAAATTGATTTATATACAACAGAAAACTCAATCAGGCTTCTTGAATATCTGAAAAGTTGCCCTGTTGATATTCTGTTTTTGGATATTGATATGCCTACAATCAGCGGTATGGATATTGCAGAAGCTTTGCTCAACAGCAAAATAAAAACACTACTTGTATTTGTTACCGGTCAGGATGCGCTCGTGTATAAATCCTTTAAATATCATCCGTTTGGTTTTATAAGAAAGGCATTTTTTGACGATGAAATCACCGGGGTTGTAAAAGGCTTGGTTGAGGAAATACAAAAAAGCTCTGATACATTCTTGTTCAAAACTAACGACGGATTTAACAGAATCAAGCTTAAGGATATTCTATATTTTGAATCCGAGTCAAATTATCTTAATTTGCATACTGCAAATACTGTTTACAAATTCAGAAGTACCCTTTCGGCAATTGAAAAGGAGCTTTCTGCAAAGGGATTTATCCGCACTCATAAAGGCTTTCTTGTGAATCAGGAGCATATCTTTTCAGTTAAATCTGAGAATATTGTTCTCAGCAACAATGTCGTCCTGCCAATCGGCAGAACAAACAGAGATGTAATAAAAGCTCGCATAATGAGGTATATGAGATGATCGGAAAATATAAAAAGCTCAAGCAGGATTTTGAAAATCTTGAAAAGGAATATTCAAGAGAGGTTGCCAAAAATCTCGACTTGCAGTACGAATACGATAATCTGAAAGCTGATTATACAAACGAAACGATTCAGCGTGCGGAAATTGAGAGGCTTCACGAAAACACACGAAGGCTGAAGCACGATATGAAAAATCATATTATGGTGTCTGTATCGTATATTAACAACGGAGAGATTGAACAGGCTAAGAATTATCTTTCAGATGTGCTTGATAATCTGAATAAAACCTATTCCTACATTCAGACTGGTAATTCTGTTATGAATTATATTATCAATTCTAAGCTTGAAAAGGCACATAGCAAGGGAATTGGATTTAAGGCAGAAATTGAAAATCTTCCCTTTGAAAAAATGGGAAGTGTTGATTTTTCTGCATTACTTTCAAATATACTTGATAATGCCGTTGAAGCAAGTGAAAAGACTACCGATAAGTTTATCTATGTTGCGATTCTCAAAAAGCGTGCTTATAATACAATCCTCGTAAAAAACAAGATTGATAACTCCGTGCTTGAAACAAATCCTGAGCTTAAATCATGTAAAAATAATACAGAACAACACGGCTACGGAATAAAACAGATAAAGACAATAGCCGAAAAATATGATGGTATAGTTGATATTTATGAAGAGGACAATATGTTCTGCGTGAATGTGATGATACCAAGCTAATACTAAAATCAGACTGTTTCAGTGAAGCAGTCTTTTTATTTTGCAGGATATATTTATAGACAGTCGAAAAAGGTTAAAATGGCAATCTGCTTTCTCAAATCGTGTTGAGTGTCGCTCTTGCTTTTTGTCACAGCTCAGAAGCAGTTTATCCCAAATGAATTGAAAATTATCAAGTATATGTTTATTATTAATTCAGGTGAAGAAAATGATTGTAGCAAAAAACTTAAGCAAGGAATTTCACAATAATATCAAAGCGGTGAATAATCTTTCGTTTCATATTAAGAAGGGCGAAACAGTCGGACTTATAGGCGCAAACGGCGCAGGCAAAACAACACTTATAAAGCTTATTTCAGGCTTGTTAAAACCAGACGGTGGCTTTGTCAGGATTTTTGGGGATAATCCCCTTGCCAGAAAAGCTAAAAACGGTCCGTTTATGGGTGTAGTGTCAGGTCAGAGAACCTCAGGAACCTATGATAACGGCAAGGGTGCAAACACCGCGACCTTGCAGGAGGATTTAACGGTTGAACTGAATATGGAGCTTGTAAAGGCAATTTACAGGATTCCCGATGACAGATATAATAAAAAGCTTTCTGAGCTTACAGATGCTCTTGGATTAAACTCTTTTATAAAATACCGTGTTGACCAGCTTTCATTAGGTCAGCGTATGCGTGCAGAAATAGCTGTCGTACTGCTCTATGAGCCTGAACTTCTTATACTTGACGAACCATTTATCGGGGTTGACTTGATAGCCAAGGAATCAATAAGGCAAATTCTTCAAAAAATGTCCAAGGATAAGAACACCACAATAATTCTTACCACACACAATGTAGAAGAAATTGAGAAAATCTGTGAACGGGTAATCTTATTAGATAAAGGCAGTATGGTTTATAACGGAAGCTTTGACCGTATAAAGTATTCTCACGCAAGTATCAATTCACTAAGTGCAGAACTTACAGATAAAATTCCCGATATGCAGGATTTGCCCGTGACTAAATACACGATTGAAAATAAAAAAATTACCCTATGGTACGACAGCAAGGTTATCAGCACCAAAGATTTAACCGCCTACATCTTATCACAGTGTAAGGTTAAGGATTTGCTGATAAGAAAAACTACTGTTGAGGAAATTATCAGAAATATATACGAGGAGGACTCAGAGTGAGAAAAACTATAATCGATGTACAGAACATAAGCAAAACCTTTAAAATTACAAAGAGAAAAACTGGCTTCAAGGGTGCGTTGGCAAATATATTTCATCCTGAACACGAATACAAGAAAGCAGTAAACGACATCAGCTTCAATATAAAAGAGGGTGAGATGGTAGGCTTTATCGGACCAAACGGAGCCGGAAAGTCAACTACCGTCAAAATGCTTTCAGGTATTCTGTACCCGGATAGCGGAAATATAAATATCGCAGGATATATTCCTCACAAACAACGTAAGGAATATGTTGCTAATATCGGTGTTGTGTTTGGTCAGAAATCGCAGATTTCGTGGGATTTATCACCGCTTGACAGCTACGAGGTTATTAAGCATATCTATAAAATTCCCGAAAAGAAATATAAAGAGAATATTGAACGCTTTACAGAGCTTCTTGATATGCAGAAATTCATTAATCAGCCTGTTCGACAGCTTTCACTTGGTCAGCGAATGAGGGCAGATATTGCGGCGGCACTTCTTCACTCGCCTAAAATAGTTTTCTTTGATGAGCCGACAATCGGAATTGATGTTGTGGGTAAGGAAAAAATCCGCAGTTTTATAAAAACTCTTAATAAAACTGATAATATCACTATGATTTTTACAACTCACGATATGCAGGATATTGAAAAGACCTGTGAACGCCTGATAATTATTGATGACGGAAAAAAGATATATGACGGAAGCCTTGACGCTATAAAAAGCAATTATGTTTCATCAAGAATCATCGAAGCAGAGTTTGAACAGTTGCCTGAAAAAATTGATATTCCTGATGTTACTGTCAGTGATGTTGATAAAAACAGAATGAAAAAGTTCATCACATTTGATACCAGCAAAATAGGCATAAATTCGTTGATGAGCACCTTGCTCAACAATTACAATATCAAGGATATCTCAGTAAAAGAGCCTGAAATTGATGCGATAATCAGTGATATTTATCAGGGTAAAATTATTGTACATTAAGTACGGAGGTGCAAAATGAGTACTTACATACAATTTGCCGCCATTAAATTCAGGAATAATATGGCTTACCGTTTTGAGTACATAATGGGGATTCTGAATACTGTTCTGAATTTTTTGGTGTATTGGTGTATATACAAGGCTTTGTATGGCAGCGCTAATGAGATTGACGGAATTACCTTTTCAATGGTAACTACAAACTTTATAATTTCGCTCGGACTTACAAATGCTTTTTCAAAAAATGAAATGTTTTTGCAGGATAAAATCAAACAGGGAACAATAGCAAACGAACTTCTTAAGCCTGTGAATTTTAAATTCAGAATGCTGTTTGAGGATTTGGGTGACGGCTTTTTTAAAGTGGTTTTCAATTTTCTGCCTGCTGTGATAATTGCAATGCTTTTTACTGAAATGATGCCGCCTGCCGGAATTTTTGGCTTTATTCTCTGCCTTGTCAGTGCAGTGCTGGGATATATTGTATTGTGGTATATAAGCTTTATAGTTCAGACCTTGGCTTTCTGGCTGTTTAATGTCTGGGGATTGATTACAATAAAAAATGTAATAGTAAATATTTTCTCGGGTGCTTTACTTCCGCTTTGGTTTATGCCACAACCTGTTCTGAATATTATTAAGTTCACACCGTTTGATTCTATTTTCTTCACACCTGTTCAGCTGTATCTCGGACAACTGCAGGGTTATGAAATACTGTTGAATTTTGGCAGACAGGTTTTGTGGATAGCAATACTTTATTTTATCGGCGAGCTTTTGTGGAATAAAGGAATCAAAAGACTTGTAGTACAGGGAGGTTAAGTTATGAAAGATATAGTTTCTCTGTTTTTAGCTTATGCAAAATCAGGTATAAAAACACGCTTTCAATATAAGCTTGACTCCGTAGTTTCGTCTTTTGCCGTGTTTTTCAGAGAAGCGGCAGGAATTATTGCAATGTATTTTGCTTTGCTTAAATTTGATACAATCAATAACTGGAATATAAACGAGCTTATGTTTCTGTTCAGCTTGATTTTTATTACATATGGCATTTTTATTGTCTTTTTTATGGCTTTGCGGGACTTTTCCGACTGGATAAAGCACGGTGATATAGACAGAGTAATGGTAAGACCTCATGGAATACTCACTCAACTTGTGCTGTGCGGTGCAGACTGGCTTGCAGCACTTGGTCACGGAACATTGGGCATTACTCTTTTTATTTTGTCAGCTAATAATGTGGGTGTAGAATGGAACGCAGTAACTATTCTGTACTATGTTATTTCAATCGCAAGCGGTGTTCTTATACAAGGAGCAGTTTTTCTGTTTTTCTCAGCAATCAGCATTTATTTTATAGAAACACAGAGCTTAAAAGAAATTATGTACTGGAATCTGAGAAAATTTGCCGGTTATCCCATTAGCATCTATAATAAGTTTATACAATCACTTCTTATATTTGTAGTGCCCTTTGCATTTGTGAATTACTTTCCAGCACAGTTCTTGTTGCGCAAGCCTGATATGGCGACATATCCCGGATGGTTTATGTATATTTCACCGTTTGTAGGAATCATACTTTATATCATCGCTTACTTTTTCTGGAAGTTCAGTATGAGATATTATAAAAGCACCGGTAATTAAGATTTATATTAAAAATATAAAATGGCAGACGCATAACATTAGTAATTTTCAATTTAGTAATTATAGCTAAATTGAAGTGTGAAGATTTGTGCAATACAAACTACAAAATCATCACCTTATGTTATGCGTCTGCCAACTTTATTTTTTGCTCAAAAACAAGAAAAAGCCCGATAAAATCGGACTTTTCAGGGTGGTGCGGGCGACAGGACTTGAACCTGCACATCGGTTGACACTAGAACCTAAATCTAGCGCGTCTGCCAATTCCGCCACGCCCGCACGTGTGTATTTCAACAAGATAAACTTGCGAAAATCAAAATATTAAATTGTTTCACCGAGGTAGTGTGACCTAAATCTAGCGCGTCTGCCAATTCCGCCA
>OLHG01002067.1_pt1 | contig 11294 bp, 4 predicted proteins | sample 1605971 | NCBI WGS metagenome assembly OLHG01 (sample SAMN03283289) | human gut metagenome | biome: human-associated habitat; material: feces | host: Homo sapiens | place: Peru | collected 2012 | reverse complement strand
CCACGACATTCTTGTCAGCGGGCTTCTCCTTGGGAAAACCCTCAAAAGGCGCAGCCTGAGCCACAGTAAAAGGCGCAGCCAGCATCACGGCCGCGACCGCCATCAAAAGTATTCTTTTCATAATCCACAACCTTGGAATCGCGGCGTAGTTCTCCGCGCCAATGTTCATCTTGCAAAGATAGTGATTTAATCGTTCTTTGTAGCCCTCCAAAGCGTCAATCTGACACCAAGATTAATGCGGCGGCCCATAATAGGCCCCCATACACAGCTGGCGTCAAAACCCGGAGTCCACGGAACCAACTCGCCCGAAGAGTTCCTGCCCCCGACCAGAACATGCCTCTGGGTGAAATCCGTCAGGTTCTCCACGCCAACATAGACATCAAAGCCACGGAAGCGCCTGGTGACCTGGGCGTAGAGCAAAGGATAGACGGGAGTGCGTCCGTCAGCGTAAAGAGGCGAGCCGTCTTCATCCTTCATATTCCTCATGAAGTTGTAGACCCTCGCCGAACCATTGACGGAGGCCGTGAAATCGAATATCCACCGGCTCAGATTGGTCTTGTACTGGAGGTTCAGCACTCCTTTGAAGCGACTGAGCATCGGCTTCTCCACCAATTCGCCACCATAATTCTCCTGACGCGCGTTAGTATAGCGCCCGGTCAAGGCCACGGTGAAACGGTCAAACGGCTCGACATTGAAATCCACCTGCCAGTTGTCTGAATATGAGCGTCTTCCATCTGAATCAAAGAACCAGATCTCACGTCCGCCGTTCACATCGACCCCCGGCACCTCATAATCCACCATCGACTGACGCACGAACTGAGTGCGGAAATAATCAAAACTGATGTAAGTCTTGGAAGGATCCACCCCGAACGGCAAGTAGAAAGTCACATTCCCTCCGAATGTCCACGAATCCTCCAGCAACCGCTCCATACAATCCCCTTTGAGCCAACTATGAGTGGACATCACACCGATGTTGTCAGCGACCGGATCGGCATACCTCAATCCCCTGCCGCCGTTCGCCCTCGCGACGAGCCACTCCGCCGGTGAATATTTCAAAGTCACCCTCGGAGCCACCTTGAGCCCGTTTCCCTTGTACCAATCGGCGCTCACTCCCACAATTGATGTGAATATGTCCCCGGCGTGGAAGGTATATTCCCCGTAAGCTCCTCCGAAGAAATGATCCGCTATCCCTGAATATGGACGCAGAATATTCCCGTCTGTCATATTCCACAGGCCATAGTCCAGTTTTGAGACGGCCTCGTCGATGTGGTCGAACGTGCCGGAAAGGCCGACAGTGAAGTCGTGGGACTCATTCAACATATTCCTGTAAAGGAGGTTGACAAAACCTGATTGCTGGCTCGCAAGGTAGGATGACGCGCCGAACCACGAGTCGCTTTTCTGCCACGACCAGTCAGCGATGGCGGCTATGCTGGATGAGCCGTCCTCACGAAGAGGTTTGCCGACCTTCAGGTAGGCGTTCAGGAGACTGTTGGTTATGTCGGTGCCCCAAGGGGTGCCGGAGAGTGATTCCTTGATGGAGGTCACTTCGGCGGTTGGTGAGTCCTGTCGAATCACAGATCCGCGGGCCGGAGCGGCCACTTCGACAGGCTCGGTGACCAATGAGTGTAACCGGTCTTTATCGTAGCCGTCCATTCCACCCTGACGCCGGTCACGGACAGCCTTCACGCCCCATCGCACCTGAAGTTCCGGCGTGTAGTAAAGCCACCTGTTCGCCACATTGAACTGCAACATCCTGGGATCGTCCCGGAAACCGTCGTGATTCATGTCGTAAGTCTTGAAGTTACCGCTCACATGCCCCAAAAGAATCGTGTATATTGTCGGACTGAGCCGCCAAGCTGATGTCGCGTTGAAATCCGCCTTCGTGTCGCTCATCATGGAAGCCTGGATGAAAAGAGGCTTCTCCTCGGTCGGCTTCTTGTGCTCAAGGTTGATCTGCCCGGTCATCGACTCCAGGCCGTTGATCACGGACGGAGAGCCCTTCGCGATCTGAATGCTCTCCAGCCACGGCCCCGGAACGTAAGACAATCCATAAGGAGCGGTGATTCCCCTCATCACCGGGCGGTTCTCGTCCAACATCTGTGTGTATGTCCCGGAAAGCCCCAGAAGCCTTATCTGACGCGCCCCGGTGACAGCGTCAGAATAGCCCACAGTCACGCTGGCCGAGTTCTCAAAACTCTCCGCCAGATTGCAACAGGCCATCTTTTGAAGTCCTGAGGCGGAGATGAGCTCCGTTCTCAATGTCTTACCTCTTGAAATGCTGTTCTCCTGATGCCCGACAAAAACAGTAGCGCTCAGACTGTCCTTCCTGTCTTTATAAATAGATGTAGTGTCCACCGACTGAGCCTGAAGCCCGGTGCACAGAACCATGAATATTCCTGCGACTATGAACTTTTTCATACCATAACCTCCGAGGAGGACCAATCGCCTCCAATATAATAACACACTCATGCAAAGATAACCCAAGACGATCAAAAATCCAATCTGTTCACTACGTTATTTGCCGGAACATTTCATTGCATGAATCCACAATCATTATTTGCGGCTGACGCATAAGACCGGAAGGATGAATATAACGGCAAGGATCGAGAATAGCATTCCAGAAATGGTGCCGACGGCAAAGTCGAACCAGAAAACCTCCTCGGGGCCGTCGGTGAGGAACGGGAGGAGGCCGAGGATGGTGGAGACTATGGTGAGGGTGATCGGGTTGATCTTGCGGGAGTAGGCCTTGACGTAGAGACGGATGCTGGACGCTTCGGCAGGTTGATGAGATTGTCGTACCACATTTAGCGGCCCTTCGACAGGCTCAGGGACCGGTTGTGTACGTTCACCGAGGAGGGACTGGTAGGTGGTGATGAGGTAGATGCCGGCGTTGACGACTATGCCGCTGAGCATCACGAAGGCAGCGAAGCCGCCCTGGTCGAAGGAAAAATCCGAGAGCCCGAACGCGAGGAAGAGGCCGATGAAAGAGACCGGCACCATGAAGATCACGGCGAGCGGGTAGCGGAACGACTCGAAAGTCATCGCAAGCATCACGTACATCACGGCGAGAATCAGGAACAACAGCCAGGCGTACTGCTGCTTGGCGGTGTCAAACCATCCCCAACCCGGGACCTCCGCCTTGAAACCGATCGGGAGTACCTCATCGTTCATATACTTCACAGCCTTTTGGGACAAGGAGCGGCTGAGCTCCCAGCTGCCGATGAAGTCGTAGCAGACAACCAGTTCGTAGGACTGGTTGCTCTTCTTGATAGTCACGCCAGTGCGCCTCTTGTCAATGCTCCCGACACTCGAAAGCGTCATTTTCTTCTGACCGACATCTATCGGAGAGTTAAGAACGTGCCAGAGATCGTATCTGTCCAGATCCGAGGAACGGAGGACAACATCGACGGCTCCACCATCATATTCAGAAGTTCCGATCCTCCGTTCGTACAGCAAGGAGCCCAATGCATTATAGTAGGCATAAGGATTGATGTCGGCGAGCGTCATCCGCCCAAAATCATAATCCAGCACAAACTCAATCGAAGGGCGGCCGTTCCAACCTCCCGACCAGATCTCCGCGCCCTGGACACGGCGGTTTGTGGAGAGATAGGCCATCAGTTTCTCTGCGTAGCGGCTGAGTTCCTGATAGTTATAGCCCTTCAGCGAGATGCGGTTGCTCTTGGAGGACGAGACGATGTTGTTGTTGAAATTATTGTCGTCTATTCCGGAGACCCTCCAGTTCGCCCCGCCGAAATTGATCGCCATCCTCGTGACCTCGGACTTCAGCACGGAAGGGAAACCAGAGTTCTCATACTCAGGCTTGAACTCCACCGAAATCTCGGCGTTGTCGTAGGAATATATCGACGTGGTGAATACGGAGATCTCATCGAACTTCGACAGATAATTCTCCATCGCCCTCACGACATCATTCAACTGGTTCACGGTACAGCCTTCAAGCATGCCGGCATTGATGATCAGACGTTTCTTTTCAGGCTCCCGGTAGAAATTGGAGCGGTTCAAGGATTTGTAAAACAGACCGAAGGAGGAACTGGCTATCTTGTCTATCAACTGACGGTTCCTGTCGTAAGGTTTCCAGGTGACAATCTTGTCCAGTAATCTGTCGAACCTGTCCGCCTTGTCCTTGTCATAATCAGACAGACGGGTAGGGAGCAGACAGAGCGGGATTCCAAACGCCACGATGAACAAAAGGACATACACCCAACGATGCCTCACCCCCCAGCCGATGTAGGAAGCGTAGAACCTGTTCCAACGCAGGATCCGGCGGAGCTTCCTTGGGGAACGCCCAGACTTGCCACCCGACATTCTTACAGGAATATATTCCATCAGCGACGGGATGAACAGGTAGGAGATGATCAGCGACAGTCCCAAGTTAATGACAATCACCCAGATGAAGTCCACGAGGTTGGCTTTTTCCTTTTCCGGAAGCAGAAGGACCATCATCAATGCGCCGACAGTCGTGGCCGCGGCCGAAAGGATGGACGGGAAAGCCTTCCGGTCTTTGAAATGGGCGTAGTGGTCGATCATCACGATCGAGGTGTCGATGATTATTCCGAGAGAGACCGTGATTCCGGCAAGGGTGTAGATGTGGATCTGAAGACCTGCCAAACTGTAGATCATCAAGGCGGTCAACACATTGACCGTCAAAGTGAAGACAATGATCAGCATATACCGCCACGACCTGTTGATCAAGAACACGAACATCAACAGAATCAAGATGCAGAGGGCGGTACGGACATAGATTTTGCTGAGTTCCTCGCTGACAAACTCAGAGGAATCGTAGGCGATGCCGGCGGTGATTTCCGAAGGGAAGCCTTTCTGAAGCTCCGCCATCCTTTCCTTGACGGCGGAAGCGACAGTCAACAGGTTGGCCGAAGAAGCTATCTCCACCGTCAAAGTAATGGTGTTCAAACCGTTGACACGATAGTAACTTGACGGCACCGCTTCCTCATAGCGCCACTGGGCAACGTCCCCGATGTGAATCACACGGCCTTTGAAATTACCTACGGGAATCGATCCGAAATCCTTGTCCGAGGCTTCTTTAAGACGCACCGTCATCAATCCTTCAGAGGTTTCCGTCATTCCGAGGATTTCCTCACGGTAATATGAATTGAAGGCCGATGCGATCTCATCGGCGGTGACTCCTATGGACTGGATCTTGTCGGCGTCGAACGTGATCACCCACTGGAAAGGAACACCGCCGTCCACATTGACCTTGTCCACTCCCGGGATGGCGGCCAAATGGCTGAGGACGTGTTCCTTGACATATTTGGAAATCTCCCGGGAAGGGATCCCGCCCTTGACGAGATAGGATATCCGCGAGACCCGTCCGCCGCCAGACAAGGATATTCCCGGATAGGAGACCTCATCAGGAAGGCTTGGGTAAACGTTCCTGATCGCCGAGGCGACCTCGAAGCGGGCCGCGTCCATGTCCGTGCCTTTGCGGAACTTGACAGAAACGGAGCCTGAACCTTTACGTGAAACAGAGGAAATGTCTGTGACATCGCGTATCCCCGCCAAGACTCCTTCAATCTTGGATGTCGCCTCGCTTTCAATGATTTCCGCAGAGGCGTTGGGATAATAAAAAGATACATAGACCGTACGGCCTTCCGTCATCGGGGTGTATTGGATGTTCAGACGCGGCAACGCCGCCAGCCCGACAAGGGACAGCGCCACCATAATCAGAACGACCGAAAATGGAGAAAGTCTATTTTTTCTTTCTTCCATTGTAGATCGAATAATACAACGCCGGCACGACGAACAGGCTGACAAGGGTTCCGACAAGCATTCCCGCGATGATCACCAGAGACATCGGGTACTGGAGGTCCGCGCCCATGCTTCCCCTTGACAGGAATGGACAGACGGCCAAAATGGTTGTCAATGAAGTCATTATGATTGCTTTCACTCTAAGCGATGAAGCGTCGATGACCGCACGTTCAAGGCTTTCCCCGGCTTTGCGCATCCGGTTGATCGTGTCAATTTTCAGGATGGAATCGTTTATGACGATGCCGGTGATGACAATCAGGCCGATCATCGACATCAGGTTGATGCTGACCCCGAAAATCCATAGAACCAGCAAGGCGACAAAGACATCCACGACAATCTCCGAAAGGATGATCAGCGGCTGGACCAGAGACTCGAACTGGGAGGCCAGAATCAAGTAAAGCAGGATTATGGCGACCAGCATTATGATGATCATCTCATCGATCATCTTGCTGTTGGAGAACCAGGAACCAGAATAGCCGACCTCGAAGTCACCATTCTTTCGCACGACGTCACTCACCGCGGCCATCACATGTTTCACGTCCTTCGACGGAACATCGAGAGCCAAAGGGTAGTAATTGTCCTCCGGGCCTGCGACCAAAGTTTTCAAATCCTCGGCAAAGGTTTGCCGCATAAGATTTGAAACCGGAATCCGGGATGTCTCCCCATCAAGGCCTTTCTTTTCGATGAAAGTGCCATGCAGGATCTCCGAAAGTCCGGCGGCGTTGGAGCCTGTCACGACCGGAACAGTGCTGGTTCCCTGGACAATGTTGAACAGACGGTTCTCATTGAGCGAGTTCCTCAGAATCGACACAAGTTCCGAATAACCGACATCATAAAGCGCAAGCAAGTCAGGATCAGCGACAAACAGAGCGTCAGTCTTTACCGGAGGATCCGCCACGGTCACTCCAGGCAACGTTTCCCTGACCTCGGAGAGCATATTCCTCAACGGTTCGACCTCAACCTCCCTGTTCCTCACTGGGCGAAGGCGCGCCACGAGCGGAGCCTCGTTCCGGGCGAAAACCATGTCGAAGATATTCCCTGAAGCTTCGAATGAATATACCGCTTCCGGATATTCATTCTCCATCTCATCCTTCAATTCGCCCAGCACCTTTTTCAATGTGCCGGCATCCTTGCAATTGACGTAGATGGACGCTTCGGAAATTCCTTGGTCACCATTATGACTCAGAATGAATTGCTGAGAACCGACAAGAGCCGTCATCTGCTCCACGCTTCCGGTCAGTTTTTTCTCTAAATCCCTGATCCGCTCCGTGTTACGTTCAATGGAAATGTGTTCGTTCCAGTCAATCTTCATTATCGCGTCCGTCTGGGTCATCTCCGGCAGACGGGATTTCGGCATCTCCAGGAAACAGAACACCAGCCCGACGGTCGAGACGGCAAGAAGGCCCCAGGCGACCGGCCTGTGCCGGATGAACCATTCCATAAGTTTGTCGTCCCAGCGGCGGATCGGTTCGTCAAAGTTGATTTTCTCCAAAAGCGGACTCGGACGGAAACCATCCGAACCCTTGAACCACCAGTAATAATAGACCGGAATCACAAGGATGGTCACGATGTAGGAGGTCAGCAGCACGATGGCCACCGACATAGCCTGATCGTAGAACATCGCCCCGGCGATGCCGCTCATGAATATCAACGGAATGAACACCGCGCAGGTTGTCAGCACGGAGCTGAGCATCGCTCCCCTCACCTCTTTCGTGCCCTCAAGGACAGCGGAGCGCAGGTTCCCTTCACGTTGCCAGCGGCCGGTTATATTATCGACAAGGATGACCGTGTTGTCAGTCATCATTCCGACTCCGAGAAGCAGACCGGAGAGGGATATAATATTCAGGGTCAATCCGATGGCATAGAAGCAGAGCATCGAGAATATCAGCGCCACCGGCATCGTCAGGATCACCAGCACCGGAGAGCGGAAGTCCCTCATGAAGAGGAATATGATGACGCTCGCCAGAAGGAGGGCGACCACGATGTTCTGTAGCAGGTTGTTGATGGTATATTCAAGAAGCTGGGTCTGGTCTCTCGTGATCTCGAAGCTCAACTGAGGGTAGTCGTTCCGGAAACTGTCCATCAGACCGTTCATGGCCGACTTCAGGTCTGACATCTTCGCCTCGCTCTGCTTGATGACGGCAAGACACACGGCATCCTCTCCGTTCGAGCGGACGAGGCCGGTTCGTTTTGCCGGGTGGACGACGACCTTGGCGACGTCCTTTATCTGAAGAAGGCGGCCTTCCTTCTTGAACCAGATGTTGGCGATGTCTTCACTGGAGGAAGCCCGGGAATCGAATTTGACATTGTAGCGGTACTCTCCGTCACGGATTGTGAGACTGCCAAGGCGGATGTTGGAACTCTTGACACAACTCTCGAACTCATTCATTGTCATCCCTGCCTGGAGTAGCTTGGACTCATCCGGAATTATGAGAATCTCGTCACTGACAAGGCCGCTGACATCGACCATGGCGACTTCGGAGAGTTGTTCGATGCGTTTGCTGATCACGTCACGTGCGAAGCGGCTCATCTGGGAGAAGGACTCGGTTACGGGGAACAAGTCCGATTGGGCCTCAGGCTCGGTGCGCTTCGACGGGCTCAGCGACCGATTCTGAGGCGGTCCCTGAGCTTGTGGTTCGACAGGCTCAGCGACCGAAGAAGTAATATTCACAAAAAACGCCGGAATGTCCGTGGCGCTGGCCTTCAAGACCTTAGGCCGGGCGATGTCGCCAAGGCTGGACATGGACCGGTCAATCTTCTCGTTGACCTCAATGAAAAGATAATCGATGTCCGAACCGTGGTTGAACGTAAGCCGGATCGTACCGCTGCCGTCCTTCGCCTCACTGACGATGTCCTCAAGCCCGTTGATCTGGATAAGCTGCTGGCGCAGAGGCTTCAGCACACTCTCGTCCATCTCTCTGGCCGAAAGTTCCGAGGATGTGGCCTGCACGGTTATGTACGGGATGTCCACATCCGGAACCAACGACACTGGCAGCAGACGTATGCTGACAATGCCCAGAACAACGATGACAAGGGTTATCATCGTCACGGTTATCGGTCTGTCTATCAGATGTTTCAGCATTGCCTACCTTTTTACCAGCACATCAGAGTTGTCCGCCAGATTGAGATTGCCGGAGACAATCACCTGGTCGCCTTCGTTCAGTTCGGCGTTCCTGTCCTTGTTGGCCTCGACCACGTAGGACTCACCATTGGAATAAAGTATCGTGACATAAGTCCAATGTGCCTTGCCGTCATCCGTGCAGGTGAACAGCACGTCCAGATTGTCCCTGATCACCACCGCGCTGCGAGGCACGACAAGCTGTCCCGGAATCATCCTCTCCACGATCACACGGACGTTCATTCCATCGATCAGCGAGCCGTCGTTCCGGACCTGCGCGGTGACGGAGATCTGCCCCTTTTCATTCACAAGCGGATTGATGGCGGTGACTTTCCCGGAATATTCCTTGGTCTCGTCAGCGAACGGACGGATCCTCACCGGCAGACCGACGGAGAGGAATGAATATTCCGACTCCATCACCGAGAAATCCACCTCCAGCACACTGTCGTCCACAATCGTGCAGAATGTCCCGGACGGACTCTGGTCGAACGGCTTCTGCTTGATGTCAGCGACACGCCCGGAGAACGGGGCATGGAGAACCGTTCCGGCAATCTCGTAGGACGAGCGCGCGAAATCGTTCTTGGCGGCGGAATAGCCGGATTTCATCTTCGCCATGGCCAAAAGGTCGGCGGGGACCGAGGTGGTGTCCCCGGCGGAATATCCCTGTCCCACAAGATAGTCATACAAATCCAGCTCGGCCTTCTGGAGCGAAAGCCGGGAGGATTCCTGCGACAGTTTCAAGTCGGGACGGTCAACGGTGGCGATGACGGCACCTGAGGAGACATATTCACCATTCCAGACGTTTATCGCCGCGATTTTTCCGGTTGTCCTGAACTGCAGCGCGCTTTTCCGTCCGGCAACCAGCTTTCCGTTGGACAAGAGCTGACGCGCGAAGTCCGTCCTTTCCAATTTCACGACAGTGACTTCGTTTATCTGAGGGGTGTAGGTCAGTTTCCCGTCCTTCGTCTCCTCCGTCTTTTTGTTTCCTCCGCAGGCAACGGCCATCATGACGAGGCCGAAGGCAAAAAGGGACGCAAGTATATTCTTTCTCATATTCATTGATTCTGAATCATTCAACCATTTCCTTGACGTTGACGTCGATGTCTTTTCCCGTGATGAAATCGTAGAGGGCGTACTTCCGGAGGGTGTAGTAGTAGGTCCAGAAGTTGGAGTAGTCGGTGATGTATTTGGCCATCGCTGACTCGTTGTCGTTCTGGGCGTTGGTGAGGTCGGTCACCGTGGCCGAGCCGCGCCTGAACTTGTCCATCATCAGCTCGTACCTTTCAGAGGCTATCTCCATCGCCTTGCGGGAGGCCAGACACTGCTGACGCTGGTTGTTGAACTGGCCGACGGCGGTGAATATCTTCCTGCGGTAGTCGTTCTCGCTCTGGAGGTTCTGCGCCTTGACGACCTCCTCGGCGGCCTTGGCCTTCTGCACCTTTCCCTTGCCAAGCCCCCAATCGAAGATCGGCACGCTGAAAGTCAAACCCACAACCTCCTGGTTCAGAAGATCCTTATAGACATCCGGCAGGCCATTGCCGGTCTGGGACAGGCCGAAGCGGGCGTTAAGGCTCATCGAGATGCCTCTGTCCGCCTTGGCCTTCGCCACATTCGAGGCGGCGTTCAATTCATTTATCTGATTGTCAAGGTTGAACGTCGAGTTTCTCATCGCCTTCTCCATCACCAGATCGTAATCCATCAGAATGTCCGGCAGGGCATCGTCCACCACCGGTTCCACCTCCACGGACTCATCATAGCCCAGAATCGAGTTAAGGTACATCTGCGCCTGACGCACGTTGACGACGCTCTCGCCGATCGCGATGCTGTCGTTCAGCGCACGGAGTTCCAATTGGAGATATTCAGCCTTCGTGACGCTTCCAAGTCTCATCCTTTCCGCCGCCACGGAGCGCATCTTCCCGGTGTTCTCGTAGTTCGCCTTCACAACCTCCTGGTTCTTCAGGGCCTGGACAAGCGAGAAATATGCCGACACGGCATTTATCGTGACCTGCTCCATCGACTCGACGTAGCGGCGGCGGCCACGTTCATATTCCTTAGGCTCAATGAGTTTGTCCCATTTGAACTGGTTGTAGGAGAAAAGCGGCTGGACGTAGCGGACCGTGACAGGCTGGGAGTACCAGGTCAGTTTCTTGTTGAGTCCGAACTGGTCGATGCGGGAAAGGTCGGAATAGACATAAAGCCTTCCGCCGGTGAAGGTTATGTTCTGGGCGACCTGAAGCCCGAGGCTGTTCTGGAGGTTGTAGGTGCTGGCGTAGCGGAAGGAGCCATCCTCGTAGCTTTGCAGCAAGGTGAGCGACCGGTCGAAGTTCATCAGGTTGCCGTACAACACAAGCGAAGGCAGACGGCTCGCCTGATAGGATCGGTACGCCCAATA
>OLHG01002066.1_pt1 | contig 11296 bp, 9 predicted proteins | sample 1605971 | NCBI WGS metagenome assembly OLHG01 (sample SAMN03283289) | human gut metagenome | biome: human-associated habitat; material: feces | host: Homo sapiens | place: Peru | collected 2012 | reverse complement strand
CGCATCATTGGTCTGTACATACGGCGGTGTGGCATTTCGCCAGCCAATGGCGATTTCCCAGACAATGATCTGCGTTGCCACCATATTGGACAGCAGCTCATAGCTGGCGGATTGCGGAAGCGTCCTCTGTCCGTACATAACCGCAACGCACATAGCTTTCATTTGCTGTACAGTCAGCGTGGACGGGGCTGCTGAACTGCTGACAAATTCATCCATTGTCAGATCTTCTTCTGTATAAGTGGAGCCTTCCGCAATGCCAGGTTCCAGGCAGTAAGCCGCCTGCCATGTGCCATTGGCATATTTTTTCCTTTCAGAAAATAGCCCTTGCCGGAGTACAGCAAGGACTGCGATTGTTGGTTTGCTGTTAAAACCGGTACAAACCTGTTTCTCCTTTTCGGAATGTACAGGTAGTCTGGAGGGGGTGAGGTGTGGAGAGGGGGAACCGGTGATGACACCCAGACCTTACAAGAAATGGGCATACTGCCCCCTTGTGAGTGGCTATCGTTCCTGCTCCCGCTGGCGTTTCCGGTAAAACTCCAATGCCTTTACAATGGTATCCTCAATCTTCTGCGCAGGCGTCCCCGGCGCAAAGTATTTGCTGATACGCTCTTTGGGAATTTTGAACTGCTCCTTTTGGTTGGGCTTTTCCTCCTGCATGATGGAGAAAATCACATCCATGTTCAGCCTGCCCTCCTCGGAAAATTTCCGCATTTTCATCGCCTGAACATGGGAAGGGGTACAGTCCTCCGTTATCATGGTTTCGTATAGGTCACGCTGCTCCTGCTGGGTCAGATAGGACAGTTCCACCGCAGGACGGAGTGCAATTTGCAGCTTGTCCTTTTCTTTCTGAACGGAGTTGTCTACCAAGTCCAGAATTTCGGGGATAAGGGAAGTCAGACGGATATAGCGCTGAATCTGGGTGTTACTATCCGGGGATTTTTCAGCAAGTGCTTCTCTGGAAGATTGTCTTAACTTCTGTCCCAGTGGGACAGAAGTTAAATCCGTCCGTGATCCCTGTTGCTTCCGTATGGCATCCAGCTTCATCTGATAAGCAAAGGCTTTTTCCGACGGCAGAAGCTGCTCCCGCTGCAAATTGGAATCCACCATAATGATGGTCGCCTCCTCATCTGTCAGCTCCCGGACAATGCAGGGCAGTTGCAGCTTCGCAATCAGGGTACACGCCAGCTTACGGCGGTGATCAGCAACCATTTCGTAATGCCCGTTCTCCTTGGGGCGCACAATGGCGAGAACCAGAATGCCATGCTGCTTTACGCTCTCTGCCATCTCAATCATGTTGTCATCCATGCGGACTTTGAAGGGGTGATTTGGGAAATCGTCAATCTGGTCGATGGGGATTTCCTGCACTCTGGACTGGGTCACTATGTCCCCGCTCCTCCTGTGTGGTGAACAGGCTATCGACTGATGTCAGAAGGCTTGCTGCGCTGTTTTTCGCCAATGTCCATTACCTCCTTCACCAGAGTGCGGTAGACCTCCGCCGCGCGGCCTTTCGGCTCATGCTTGAAAATACTGTGGTCTGCGGTGCTGATTTCCGCCAGACGAACTGTTGATGGAATCACTGTCTGCATGATGGGAAGATGCTTTCCGTAGGCGGCTTTGACGGATGCAACTATATCCTTACGGAAATTGGTTTCGTTGGCCATGGTCATAGAGACACCGCCAATTTTCAGCTTGGGATTGATCTGCCGCTTGATGTTCTGCACTGTATTGACCAGCTCCGTCATGTTTTCGGCAGCAAAATACTCTGCCTGAACCGGAATCAGAACATAATCCGATGCAGACAGAGCATTGATGACCAGCATACCGAGAGACGGGCGGCAATCCAGCAGCACATAATCGTAGTCCTTTTTGATCTGGTCTACATACTGCTGCAGCACCGTCTCCCGGCTCATGACATTCACCAGTCCCACCTCAACGACGGACAGAGTGCGGTTGCCAGGGACGAAATCAAAGCCCTCATGATGGTGACAGATTTCCGGATGATCGCCGCCGCTGACACCCGCCACGATGTCGTTCATGGCATTTCCCAGTGTCAGCGGCAAATCATTCGGCTTTCGCAGTCCCAGCATTTTGGTTAGGTCCCCCTGCGGGACAACATCCAGCAGAAGAACCTTCTTGCCCTGCATCGCCAGTCCAGCGCCCAGGTTATACACAGTCGTGCTTTTCCCGACACCGCCCTTTTGATTGGCAACGGCAATAACCTTTGTTTTTGCCATAGGGATTTTCCTCCTTACATAGATTTAGCCGCCAGCGGTGAAGCAGACGGCTATGTAGAAAATTTGCTTAACATGCGGAAAACGAGTGGCTCTGATATGTAAGTTGATAAGAATTCTATTGAAATTTATGGAATATAGTGGTATAACAAGGGAAAATATTGAAATCTGGTGAATATATGTTTACAGAAACGCTTTCTGATATCCACATTTACCATAACAAATTGGAATACTTTATTAAATTATTAATCTGGTGGACCTGCTGGCTTGGCGGTGTATGGGTTCTGTGGACCTCTGTGGAAGGTGTGGCTAGCGCTTTTTTTGTTTTTGCTTTGTCGCAGTTAATGGAATTTGCCCCCCAAATTCTCAACAAAAAACATTTGGGGAGCAGACTGTTTCATGGCTTGTTTTGTGTCATAATTACTATCGTACTACTGATATCGATAGCATTATTATTCATTAAAGAGTACAATGTAAAATGCCACCGTGCCATGAATTTGCTGTCATTAATTACACTAATCTATATGTCTATTGACTGCTTTATCCTTTTAATGGAGGATGAAAAAGACAATAATACCAACAACAAAGCTGAACCTGCTTCTAACGATGTAGCTGTTGATAAGTTTCAGGAGAGCTTGCATTCTGGCCCGTTGGGCAGTGTAGAAAAGGGGAACTAAATATGTGCAAATCGATAGCCTTATTGAGCGGCAAGGGCGGTAGTGGAAAAACAACATTAGCGTTGAGTATGGCCACTATGCTCTCAGAATGTGGTGTTAAAGTTCTGCTGATAGACTGTGACTTAAGCACTAATGGAGCAACCTATTTCTACGAAGAAAAGTTGGCAGCAAAAAAGAATCGTATAACGTCATTTTACGATATTTTGTTTAATGAAAAAACAGAAATGATAAAATTTGTGGAAATTAATGAAAACTATCATTTTTTGCCATCAATTACTCAAATTAGCAAAAAAAACACTCAGGTATACACTTACAAAAATGACGGTAGCTTTTCTGTTTATAATGAGATTGGCCAACGATATGATATAGTATTATTTGACTGTCAGGCAGGATATACAGATATTTTAAAATTGATTCTACCATATACTGACATTGACTTAATAGTTATGGAAACTGATGCTATTAGTTCAGCATCTATCAGAAGTCTATATCTAAAGATTGGAGATATGATAAACGAAAAAAAACTATATCAAGTGTTTAATAAAGCAAGCAAAGAGGAATATGAGATTTATTCCAAGGTATCTGGCGGTACGGTTTTTACAAACATAGATACAATACTTTTTGACTGGAAAATAAGAAAGTCTTTTGCTGTTTCTCAGATTCCTGACATGCAAAATACTAGCGCAAATTATGGAGCGCAAATCTATAATCTATGTTCGGTCCTTTTTACTAGCAATAATGTACAAGAAAAACTAGGAAAATACAAAACGATTCTAGATATGCGCATGTATCAAGAAAATGCCTTTGTTATTAGAGGAAAAATTGACGCCATATCTGAGAAATACAAAAACAATAGAAATAGTCTAAACAAGAGCATCTCGCTTTTGTCGATGTTACTTTGCTCAATGATGCTCTGCTTTGTATTTGTCGCGGGTATTGGTTCTTTTGATCGTATTCGGGATACGGAATTGTACCTATTTATTCCTATTATTCTTTCCCTTGGAACAACCATGATCGCAGGACTAAATATCATTGATATAACTAAGGGCAAACGAGAATACAGTAAAGAGATCGATATATTGAAAGAGCAATTATTTCATATAGAGAAAGAAATGGCGAGAGTTCAGAAGAAAATGGAAGGGCTAGAAGAAACAGGGGAAAAAAAAGTAGAAGCACCCAAAGAGACACATTAACAATAGGGTGACCTGTAATCTACTAGGTCATCCTATTTCCAATACCGGGCGCACATATCAAACTCCCGATCAATCCTGTCTGGATTGGTCGGGAGTTGACAGTTGAATACCTTAATTTTTCAAGATATCATTGATTTCTTCATTACGGATCTGTTCTCTTAAGGATTCAATTCTCTCGTTAATTAGCTGCTTATGCTTGATGAATTTTAACCCCACGCAATACGGAAGCAAGCTTTCTAAAAAGTGGATTCGTTCTGATAAATAAGGCACTTCGCTACCACTCCAACAAAAAGACCGCGGACTCATCGGTAGATTCTGAAAGGCTTCAAAGCTATCATTGCATTCCAGGAATAGTTTGAAATACTCTACTCGCCTATTGGAATCAAGCGTTGCAATACCGAAGAATAGGTACTCCATTTTGTCTGAATCCATGCAATATGTAGTGATGTAATGCCGTATCCAAAGATCTTGTTTTTCAGTTAAGGCGCTGTCATTCTGTTCTGGTTCAACAATCGTTTCGATAAAATCGGAAACATCGTGCATTGCATATTGGGCTTTTACAATTAGGGTGTCGATTATGCTATCAAATATTTCACAGTAGTTTTCAAAGCCAAAAAAGACCACGTTTTTGTCTTTGTATTCATCATAATCATGGTAAGACATCTTCTCTTCACATAGAACCTGATCCACATACCTTTCAAGAATTGATGGTCTAGCCTGATAGATGGCTTTCAGAAAATGGCCTCTGTAATCAATATGATGGGAATAGGAAAGGGACTCGATATAAATCTCTTCTAGCAACTCCAAATCCGAAGAAAACTTGGCAATTGTAATCTCTGGAGAAGTATGATGAATGTTGAATAGTAACGAAAAGTATAGATTTACTGAAAAACGAGAGTACGCTGTTTTGGAGAGAATAATGCGTGACCCATTTATCAGCATATTGGCATCGACTTGGTGATAGTTTTCAAGAAAATCGACATCTCTAAGATGCGCTTGAGTTAATGTAGCATCTGAAGTAGAACGCAGGAAAGAGTATAGGCCGTCCACTTGCATCTCATCAATCTTGTCAATAGGAAGTTCATGATAGTATGCATACAACCATGTGTTCTTTTCATCAAAGTCTTCAGTTTCAATAAGGGACAGAATCTCAGAAGGCTCTAGGACAAGGAATAAGTCTCTCAGGATGGGAATCGGATTAATATTGAACGGTGTATTTGATTTCAAGTAATGCTGCACAGCAGCTGCCACACATTTTCCTTTGCCAGAAAAGGCGTGAAAGACAATTGCCAATCCATTGCCTATTTCATAACTGTCTCGGCCTTCGTAAACAATACACTCTTTACTGGTATCAATCATATTAATAAAATCTGTAAGGGTGCATTGTGCCATACATTGTTCAATAGCTTCTCTTCGTGTTTTTTCTTGTACATCATACTCAGCCCAATTACGCCTCGGCCCTTTCAATAGACGATATACCTTTAATTTCGGTGAACCCATATATCGATCTAAAGAATGAAATGAAAACTCATCAGAGGAAATAATGTTGCTTAGCCGCTCCGCCAGTAGAATATTGGACAATTGCTCGGGTGGATATGCTGTATCCATAATTGAGACAATATATGACGAATCAAAGTAAATAATTGGCTTGCTACAATCGTTAATGTAGTGGCCGTATTCTTTTAGGATAACAAAGATTTTTTCCCGATAATTTTCATACTTGCATAAATTATCAAGAATTCTCCATATATGTGAACGATATTCCTTTACTCCGTCAGATAGAACCAATGAAAAAGTGTAAAGCTTAACAATGTTACCTATTCCACTTTCCAAACTTTCAAATTGAAGTCCAAGTAATACGGGTGAAATTGCAAGAAACAATTCAGATACATACCTATTTGTCCAATTATCAGAATATTCACAGAACTTTTCTATAAGCTTGATTTGGGTATGATAACGGAATCTAATTGAATGTCTGGAGATGGAAAAGTGCGTTGTGATGACATGGTAAAAGTCAGAGAACAAATCTGGGCGCTTCTGATAATATTCAAAAAGCAAATCAAGTGCACTCTCCAAGTTGTCCGTATCAGCAAATCCTCCGAGAATATTCAGAATATCGCTGCGTATTACCTTGTGGTTTTTCTTTAAATGGGCATCAAGCTCTTCTATTGGTACTTTGACACTTTTCTCAGAATCGATGGAATTCTTTAGCATTACAAGTGTATCAAGCGGATTTACCGGATAGAACGCTTTCACATACTCAAAGAAGAGAGGGCTGTTTGCTTCTGATAGTTCTTGCCAGACAGTTTTTATTTCCTTTCCCAAATACTCATGAATAGAATTGACTTGGTATACATTAAACAGAGTGTTAACGGCAGAAACTGTTTTTTCCTGTGCAACACAAAAACAGGTGCGAATCATTGTACTGAGACGAATCAGTTTGGTATCGTAAAACACATATTTCAGCATATAGTTTGCCAAACACTGCTCCGCGAAACGGACACCTTTATCGTTACATATATCTACGATTTCATGTTTATGAAGTGTGTAAAGGTTTTCAATGAATTCTTCCTTAGATAGATTACACTGAGCAAGAATCGGAGAAAGCCAATCAACACGATCAATATGAAGTGTCCTAAGGAAAGCAATAATACCAGCCGTTGCTAAAAGTGTTTTATTTTGAGTGAGGCCAGCATCAACCAACGCTGTGCTGTAATACGCTGTATACAATTGTGTAATGTCATTTATGGAATCGAGCCGGTTTGCATCACTTGCGAGTTTTCCTGCAAGTATTGCAATTCTTGCATTCCCTTCTGCCAGACGCGAGATCCGAGATAAATAGTTCGTATTCAAAATGCCCAGTGCTTCCTTAACAAGCTGTTGTATTTGATCATCAGTAAAGGGTTGTATTTCTAAAATCTCGAAAGGCGCTATTCTGACAAGGTCGTCCTTGACTTTTATAACCGCATAATCGCGAACGGTAATCAAAATCTTTACATCATACCCATCCGCCCGTCTAGTAACATACTTCGCTACATGTTGCAATCCAGAAAGCTGATTTGCATCGTCTACAACTAACATGTAGCGCCTAGGCTTTTCCAGGTATAGCGATAGATCATTGTAGATGGGCAGCGCGTTATCATGGATACAGAAAAGATGGGCGTTGGTTGTCTGCGCATATGATTTAGCATACTGCAACGCCAGCCGTGTCTTACCGGTTCCGGCCGGTCCTGTTAGAATGACAATATCGGTATTTCGAAATAGATTTCCAAGTGATTCCAGAGTGTCTTCACGGAACATGAACTGTGTAGACAAAGGTGCAGCCAATTTTGACGCGTCATAGTGTTTTATGAAGTCTTCTAATGTCTCAATCTGATTTGAATCAATCGCAAGATTCAGATATTCCTTTGCAATACTACGGTATTGGAGGAATAAATCCTGGGCAAGTTGATCGATCCCATATATAGCGAATTGGATTCCAACCTTTTCACACATTGTATGAAAAGCCAAATCATCTTTGGGAGCGATATTAGAGGAAGTATGGCAATAAATAATCTCAGAGATTTTATCGTGCGGAATCTTCGTGCTGGATACATCTAAACATTTTTCAATATCTGATTTGATTTTATCTGGTAAATTCCTTTGTTGTGTCGTGTATTCTACAAAAATATATTTACCGTTTGCGTCAAAGAAATATGTATCCGGGGTTCCCTGAGTTGTCTTTTGTGTGCCAGCCTGAGTCCCAAGCGAAACGATGTTGGGATAGCCAATTTGCGATAAATACTGGTCGCACATTGCCTGAAAACTCCCCGGCCCAAGTTGCAGAATTCTTTGCTTAATTTCATCGATTACAACCATTTTTGTCGCCACCTTTCTTTGTGTCTATTATATCAAAATACGACGCATTTTCAATCAAATTGATATGTTTTGCAGGTTCCGTGGGATACTAACGCAGAGGTGATAACTATGGCAAAGAAAGATATGCCCATCCCGACGTGACTCGTGGACCGCGAAATGAGACTTCCCCTGTTCCCCAGATTCAGGGCAAAGCCAAAAGCGGCAAGGAGAAAGTAAATCCTATCATCGCGGGAACCACCGGCGCAAACCAGAAGGTGTGGCACGAAAAGCCCATTTCCAAGGCTCACGGAATCATTGACACAGATCTGGCAAGGGATAATCTGGAAAACGACATTCCGTTTGCGGATTTGCAGAACTTGTAATTCCAAAATGCAGGGCACGGTACCAGCGTGCTCTGCTCATAGTCTATTCCTAAAATGACGCAGATGGCTATGTACTGAAAACAACGAAACCGCTTACTCGAATAAGCCAAGTAAGCGGTTGGATATGTATTAGATTCTTTTCAAGGGTGCTGAAAGGACTTTCAGAATCAACTCGTCCACACAGTTTGCAAAGCGTCCCTCATAGATCAGTCGATTTTTCATCTGAACAAGGCTTCGAATCAAAACTCTGTGTTCAATTTCATCCAGATACAGGTAATACCTTTTCTTCAGCATGGGGTATTCCCCCTTTATGTCCTTCCCCTGATTTCCTTATAGACAATTGCCATTCCCTTTCAAATGTGCAATTAATCCTTGAAAAAATGGAGTTGATGATGTATATTTATCGTAAATATTGTCTCTTTGCACCCATGAGTATTGTTTGGTCAAAAATTATTGCTATAGAGACATAAATAGGGTGGTAATTATGAAAGTTGTTAGTTTTGTTAATATGAAAGGCGGCGTAGGAAAAACTACACTCGCTGTAAATATGGCTGATTTTCTTGTACATCGCCACTCTAAGAAAGTATTGTTAATTGATGTTGACCCACAGTTTAATGCTACACAATGTCTGATAAACGGCGATGATTATGTTGATTATATCAAAAAAGATGGCACAACTATAATAGATGTCTTTAACTATAAAAAGTCTGCAGTAGTATCTGTGGTAGGCGGAACAACTGCAAAGGAGCCCGTACCTTATTCTAATATCGTTCCTTATAAAACCAGTAGAGGCTTTGATCTCATTCCTAGTCAGTTGGATCTATTTAGATTTGAAATGGCTGCCGGTCAGGGAACGGAGAATCGGTTGAAAAATTATTTGAATCATATTAAGGAAACCGGAGAATATGATATTTGTGTAATTGGTTGTCCGCCTACCCCCTCGGTTTGGATGACTAGCGCACTCATTGCTTCTGATTTCTATTTGATCCCTTCTAAGCCAGATCCCATCAGTATGACAGGTTTGGATTTGTTAGAGGGCATCATTAAGGAAAGAAAAGAGAATTACGGGTGCGCTTGCAAATGTGCTGGATTGGTATTAACTATCGCAGAAACAAACACCGTGGTGTATAAGGAAGCCTTTACGTATTTTTCTCGTTCTCCAAATTGGAAAGACTATCTGTATAAGTCACCTGTTCCCAAACGTGTCGATATTGCTAGAGGTCAACTAGATGGAGTTTTTATCCGCGATCTTGATAAAACTGAGTTAAATCTCAGTTTCTCCAGCATTGTACAAGAATTTTTGAAAAGAGTGGAGGAAAAATGATGGCTGGTTCAAATAAGCGGAAACCAAATCCCGAATTCGAGCGTCAGCAGTTCATCAATTTCTTTGAGGAATTAAGTTGGCTTTTAGAAACGAACAAAGAGATAAATTTCAAAAAGGCATCTCAGTTTTTGAGCGAGTATAGAAACTTTGCTGTGCATGATGCAATTGTTAGCGGTACTTCAAACAGCGCTTATGACTTAATTGGCGTGCTTCCTTCGTTGCTTAAGGATAATGATATTTTTCAAAATAATGCTCAGTTAGTTCAATTTGCAGAAGAAGTGTTGGCATTAGATATTTCTCGTTGGGAAAAGAGATCCAGAAACGAGATAATCGGCTTGATTATTTGTGAAGTTGAAGATGTCAACAAGGAAAGACTTGACACATTAACCAAATGGACAGCTAATATCCTCAAAAATAAAACACAAGTCCGTGAACTGCAGAGAAAAGCTAAGACATCCGGTAATTTGTTCTCTTGGAACGAAACAATACAAAAGATAGTGGGCGCAGAAAATGAGTAGACGCATAAATGAAGATTTTATTGCGTTTGCCGCATTTCTTTCTGAGTATAACTTAATCTCGTATACTTCGGCAGCGCAGCAGATTGATGCATGCAAGGGAATGCACAAGAAGCTGTTCGGCTTACTTGTATTTAATGCCGAATTCAAGTCACAAGGTATGTATCCAGATTCAGTTGCGTTTTTGGAAGAAATGGCATCCGATCTGTTATTGTCCCTGTTTTGCGTTGTACAAGGAATGTACAAGCCAGCCAAACTTCAACTCCGTTGTAGTATAGAGAATTTTCTCAAGTCTCTGATTTTAATTAACACCCCCACAATCATTCAAGAGAAAAGTGTCTATGCTGTTTTCGATGCTGCAAAAGGCGACAACCATTTTGTCACACAGATAGGCCAAATATGTGTCAGTTCTTTACACAGTGATTATGCAACACTCTGTCGAACGGTGCACGGTGATCCCAATGTGATGCATCCAACAAGCGCTTTAGCAATGTTGCCCCAATACGATGAAGTAATGCAGAACGAAGTATCTTCCATATATGTAAGAATACTCGAAAATTGTTTAGGGATACTATATCTAAACTTTCCGGTGGTTGTGGATCAAATGCACCCTGACAATAAGAAAGATTTTTTAGATTGTTTATCCAAAACAACTAAAGGCAATGTGGTGAACACTTTGTACGATGATTAATAAGCCAACACCTCGAGGGAGAAAGCGCCGATCAAATTCATTTTTGAGCGACGCACCTTATTAAAGGAAAAACACATCCACCGGTCTAGCCGGTGGTTGTTATTTATCGGGCATATCCCTCTGTTTTTCGCAGGACGCGTCAAATGCGTAAGTCGATCTGTCAACTGCGTGAAGACTGTTACTTACAACCCGTAAACGGGCCCGGGGCTTTTTGTTTTCTGCGCTTGTAGGGATTTTTAAGAACCTCTTCCGCCTTATCGATCCACTTGTTGTGTTTCGCGTTGTACCGGGCCAGCGCTTCCGGCGTTGCTGCCTTTCCGGCGTTCCGGGCCCGATCCATTTCCCGGACGGCCATCTCGTGCAGCCGATTGCTGTGCCTCCCGCTTAAATCTTCTTCTTATATCCGCAGTCGCAGTATGGGCCGCCGGAGGCGAGAGTGTACTGC
>OLHG01002061.1_pt1 | contig 11307 bp, 6 predicted proteins | sample 1605971 | NCBI WGS metagenome assembly OLHG01 (sample SAMN03283289) | human gut metagenome | biome: human-associated habitat; material: feces | host: Homo sapiens | place: Peru | collected 2012 | reverse complement strand
TTACAAGTAGGACAATATATAGCAGGAAATCCAACAGAAAGTGGAGAATTAATTCCAGAAGCATCTGAATCATTAGTAACAAAAATATTAAGCAACAATTCGGCTTTACCTGATACAAACATAGATTTTACTAAATCTAGTCCGGCTTTAATTTATAAAGAAAAACATGCATCATCAACAACATCAACATCTTTTGACGCGTCAACAAATTATTATTTTGCGAATTCTTATACTTTTGATGAAACAACAGGTTATTATGCTTTAGCAGGTGATATAGTTCAAGGAACATGGAGTTCAACAATGGTACAAAAATATCCATATACTTGTCATAGTACCTCGTCAGGTTGTACAAATTTCATGAGTAAGATGACATCATATTCAAGTTCGACTTCGGGATATGGTTACAATTATAGTTCTACATCTAATGGTTATGATACAAAAGCAAATGGACAAGGACTTTATTATACAAGTAAAAATACTGAAGATAATAAGGTAACATATTACTTTAGAGGTGCAGTAGAAAACAACTATGTATCTTTTGCTAGATTCATTTGGCTAATAGTAAGAATAAATGAGGATGGAAGCATAAGACTTATCAAACAAGATTCGGTAGGTACAAGTAAATTTAATGAAAACAATACCGATAATGCCTATGTAGGATATATGTATGGAACACCTAGTTCAACTACATATGCAGCAACCCATGCAAATACAAATTCAAGTACAATAAAAACAGCTCTAGATACATGGTATCAAAATAATTTAGTTAATTATTCATCAATAATAGCAGACTCAGGATTTTGTGGAGATAGAAGCTTGTCAATTGGATTGGGATATGGTACACGTTCAACTATTTATGGTGCACATAATAGATTATATACAAACAAGACACCACAATTTAAATGTCCACAAACAAATGATTTATATACAACAGCAACTAGTACTAAAGGAAATAAAGCCCTAGATTATCCAATAGGGTTAATAACAGCCGATGAAGTAGCGTATGCAGGTGGTGTTGGTGGTAAAGAAAATGAAGAATATTATCTAGCAAACGAAAATAATTTCTGGACAATGTCGCCCTTCTACTCTGGCTCTGGCGCTTACGTGTGGGGTGTCCATACTGGTGGTGCCCTTGGCAGCGGCATCATCGGCGATGGCGTGCGCCCGGCCATCAATTTAAAATCAACAGTAACAGTATTAAGTGGAGATGGAACTAAAACTAATCCATATATTATTAATTAAAAGAATATTTTAGAATATTTTAAATATTCTTTTTTTTAAGGCTTTAAAATGATAAAATAGATATATATTTAAAGGTAGTGATAAAATGCATTTTTTAGACCAAATAGAAGAAGAAACAATTCTTATAATACCTAATAATTTAAAAAATAAAGTATTAAAGTATATTAATTCTCTAGATAAATTAATAAATATTAAAATATTTGATTTTAATGAATTGAAACGCCATATATATTTTGATTATGATGAATCTTCAATTCTATATTTTATGAATAAATATGGATATAAATATGAAGTTAGTAAAACTCTAATAGATAATATGTATTATATAGAAAACAAAACTTATTCTAGTAAAAAACTAAATGAATTAGTAAGTTTAAAGCAAGAATTAGAGACTAATAACTTAATAAAAAAAGATAACTTATTTCTAAATTTCTATTCATCAAAACCTGTTATTGTATATGGATATGATTATATAGATAAATTCGAAATGAAAGTATTATCTAATTTTAATAATGTATCAATAATAAATACAGAAAGCTCTAATAACAAACTAACTGTAAATGAAGCGAACAATATCTTTAATGAAGTTAACTTTGTATTATTTAGAATCTCTCAATTAATAACTGAAGGAGTAGATATAAATAAAATTAAAATAACTAATATAGATACTAACTATCATCATGCTTTTAAGACTTTATCAAGACTTTATAATGTTCCTGTAGATATATCTCTTGATGTACCAATTACTTCTACTAGTATAGGTAATAAGTTAATTAAAAAATTAAATACATTTACTTCTTTTGAAGAGGTAGAGAACTTATTAAATAATACAGAAACAAACGAAGTTAATGCTAAAATTTACAGTAAAATAATATCTATTTGTAATAACTATATCGGACTAAATTATCCATTTTCTATTATCAAAGAATCAATTATATATAAATTAAAAAATACCAAAGTATCTCGAAAAAAGATGGAAAACTATGTAGAAGTAGTACCTTTCTCTAATTACTTGTTTAGTGATGATGAATATGTATTTCTAATGAGTTTTAATCAAGGAATATGTCCAGTTATTAATAAAGATGAATCATATATTAGTGATAATTTAAAACAAGAGTTAGATTTATCATTAACTAATGAACTTAATACATTAGAGAAAAAATCATTTATTAACAAAATTAATTCAATAAAGAATCTTACTATTACCTATAAATTAAAAAGTATAGGAGAAGAATTTTATCCTTCTAACTTAATAAAAGAACTAGATATGAATACCATAAAAATTATACCTAACACATCTTATTCCAAAACTTATAGCAGTATAGCTCTTGGAAAAATGCTTGATGAATTAATTAAATACGATATTAAAGATGAGATGTTAGATACTTACTATAACAGTATTTCAATACCTTATATGAAGTATGACAATAAATATACTGGTATTACTAAAGAATCCTTATTAAAAAAATTAGATAATAAACTACTGTTGTCATATTCAACAATAGATAACTATTATAGATGCGCATTTAGATATTATCTTGCTAATATCTTAAAATTAGATAAGTACGAAGAAACATTTAAAACATTTATTGGTAACTTATTTCATTACATTTTATCTAAATTATTTGAAGAAGGCTTTTATTTTGATAAAGAGTGGAATAACTACATAAAAGATAAAACTTTAACTTCTAATGAAGAGTTCTTCTTAATCAAATTAAAAGAAGAATTAAAACTTATAATAGAAGAAGTAACACGTCTACATAAAGAAACTGGGTTAACTAATAATTATTTTGAAAAGAAAATATATATAGATAAATCTAGAGATATTCCAGTTACATTTATGGGAATAGTAGATAAAATAATGTATAAAAATGTTGATGGTAGAGACTTGATTTCTATTATTGACTATAAAACAGGTAACCCTAATACTAATTTATATAATGTTGTATACGGAATTGATATGCAACTACCAGTATATTTATATTTAGTGAAATACAGTAATCTCTTTACTAAGCCAGAGTTTGTTGGATTCTATCTACAAAAAATACTTCATAATGAGATTACAAGGAGTAGTACTAAAACTTACTTAGAACAAAAGAAAGATAATCTAAAATTAATTGGTTATAGTACTACTGGTGAATCCAATCTTGCTAGATTTGATCCAACTTATGAAAATAGTGAATTTATAAAAAGCATGAAAATATCTAGTAAAGGTTTCTATGCTTATGCCAAAGTAATAGAAGACATTAAAATAAAACAACTAATTGACTTAGTAGATAAGAAAATAAATGAAGCGATAGATGATATTTTAAATGCTAAATTTGATATTAATCCAAAAAGAGTAGGTGGAGAAAATATTGGATGTAGTTTCTGCAAGTTTAAAGATATTTGTTATATGAAAGAAGAAGACATAATAAACTTAAAAGAATATAAAGATTTTAGTTTCCTAGGAGGTGATATTAATGCCTAATTGGACAAAGGAACAACAAGAAGCAATAGATAAAGAAGGTACTAATATCATAGTATCCGCAGGTGCTGGAAGTGGTAAAACCGCAGTACTATCAGAACGTGTTTTAAGAAAACTAAAAGACGGTGTAAATGTTAATGAATTATTAATTCTAACTTTTACTAAAGCTGCAGCATTTGAAATGAAAGAACGTATTAGAAAAAAAATAAGTAAAGAACCATCTTTATCTAAACAATTAGAATATATAGATGCTAGTTACATAACTACTTTTGATAGCTATGCTTTATCAGTAGTTAAAAAATACCATTACTTACTAAACGTTTCTAAAAATGTCTCAATAGTAGATGCCAGTATCATTTATCTAGAAAAAAATAAAATAATAGATGACATATTTGATGAACTATATAAATCTGGTGACCCTAATTTCTTAAAACTAATTAATGATTTTTGTACTAAAGATGATAATGATATAAAAAAATATATAATAACTATTTCTAGTAAACTAGATTTAAAATATGATAAAGAAGAATATTTAGATAAATACTTAAAAGACCAATTCGATAATCAAAAAATAACTAGAGATATAAATTTATTTACTAATTTAATTCTAGAAAAAGTAAATGAGATAAACCTTTCTTTAAAAGCCTTGGAGTCATTTGTTGATAGTGATTACTTAGATAACGTTTATTCTGTTTTAAATAACCTACTTAACAGTAAAACTTATGATGAAATTAAATCATCTTTTCCTATAAAATTTCCTAACTTACCAAAAGGTAGTGAAGATACAGCTAAAAATATTAAAGATGAAATAAGCTCATCATTAAAAGAAATAGATTCGATTTTAACTTTTGATAATATCTCTGATATTGAAACATCAATTTTATCAACTAAAAACTATGTTGATGTAATTATTCGTATTATTAAAGAACTAGATAAGCGATTAAATAATTATAAAAATAAAAATGATTTATATGAATTTACTGATATAAGTAAAATGGCTATTAAAATAGTTAAAGAAAATGTAGAAGTAAGAAACGAATTAAAATATCATTTTAAAGAAATAATGATTGATGAATATCAAGATACTAGTGATTTACAAGAAGACTTTATCTCATTAATAGAAAATAACAATGTCTACATGGTAGGGGATATTAAGCAATCTATATATCGTTTTAGAAATGCTAACCCATATATATTTAAAAACAAATATGATAATTACTCTAAATTAATGGGTGGATATAAAATTGATTTAGTAAAGAATTTCCGTTCTAGGATGGAAGTATTAGATAATATAAATCTCGTATTTAACTTAATCATGGATGACAATATTGGAGGAGCCGACTATAAAAGTACCCATCAAATGGTCTTTGGTAATAATACTTATATTGAAAACGGTTCTACTAGTCAAAGTAATGACTTTGAAATATTAAATTATGAATACCCTAAAGGATTTGAATTTTCTAAAGAAGAAATAGAAATATTTACGATTGCAAATGATATTAAAGACAAAGTAAACAATAAATACCAAGTTTTTGATAAAGATAAATGTATTTTAAGAGACATCACATATAATGATTTCGTAATTCTCATGGACAGAACTTCTAAATTTGATTTATATAAAAAGATATTTGGATACTTAAAAATACCTTTAACTAAATATACTGATACTTCTATTACTAATGAATCTGATACAGCCATCATAAAAAACATCATATCATTAATAATTAATACTTACCAAAACAACTATTTAACCGAGTTTAAATACAGCTTTACAAGTATTGCTAGAAGTTTCCTATTTAATTATTCAGACCAAGAAATATTTGATTACTTAAATAGCAGCAACTACAAAGATAGTTCTATTATGAAAATAATTATGGAATTAATTTCTGATTATGAAGTATTAACACCAAGAGAATTACTAGAACTTATCATAGATAAATTTGAAATCTATGAACACTTAAACTTAGTAGGTGACATTACCAGCAGGATGACAAGGTACGAATACTTAATTAATATAAGTACTAACTTATCAAATGCTGGATACTCAATTATAGATTTTTACAACTACTTAGATACTTTAATCGAAGACAATTACGATATAAAAATCAGCATGAACGAAGATAGTAGTGACAGTGTTAAAATAATGACTATTCACAAATCTAAAGGACTAGAATATCATATTTGTTACTATTCAGGACTTTATGCTAAATTTAATATCAGTGACTTAAAAGAAAAATTCCTATTTGATAATAAATATGGAATTATTACTCCTTACTTTAAAGAAGGTATTTCTAATACAATATACAAGTACTTATTAAAAGAAGATTACTTAAAAGAAGAAATAAGTGAAAAAATACGTCTTTTCTACGTAGCATTAACAAGAGCCAAAGAGAAGATGATACTAGTAGGAGAACTTACTTGTGAAGATAATGAAATAGTTGAAATACTAAGTGATAGTCAAAAGAAAAAATATCGTTCTTTTAAAGATATATTACAAAGTATTTATCCAGAAGTTAAAGACTATATTAAAAAAGTTAATCTGGAAGATTTAGGGCTAACTAAGGAATATAACATGATTAGAAAAAGTAATTATGAACAATATATAAATTCTAATACAGATAAATTATGCTTCTATAATATTACAGTTTCTAATAATGAAGTTATATCCAATCATTACTCAAAAGTAGTAAATAAAATTATAGATAAAAATACTATTGATAAACTGGCATTTGGTGAATACATGCATTACTTGTTAGAAATAGTTGACTTTAAGAATCCTCAATTAGATTTAATCGATGAAAAATATCGTAGTTTTATTACTGATTTCTTAAATTCAGGACTAGATTTAAAAAGTGCTAAAATATATAAAGAATATGAATTTGTTACTGAAGAAAGTCATGGAATAATAGATTTACTACTTGAGTATGAAAACGAAGTAATTATAGTAGATTACAAACTTAAAAATATAGATGATAATGCTTATAATGACCAATTAAAAGGATACAAGACTTATATTCAAAATAAACTAAGTAAAAATGTAACAGTATACTTGTATTCAATTATAGATAGTAATCTAGTAAAGAAGAGTCTTTAATTAGGCTCTTTTTACATGCTTGAATTTAATTTTCAACCTGTTAAATTGACTTAGATATAAGAATATGATAGATTTATGATATAAAATAATTGACAAAGAATAAAAAAGATAGTATAACTACATAAGCTTAAAAAAGGGGAGAGAAGTATGGAAAAAGTATATGTTTTTGGACACAAAAAACCAGATACCGATTCAGTAGTAGCAGCAATAACCGCATCTTACTACATGAACGCAACACATAAAAATATGAAAGCATCACCTAGAGTTTTGGGACACTTAAACAATGAAACTAAGTTTGTCCTTAAATACTTTAATGTAACATCTCCAAAATATTTAAACGATGTAAGATTACAAATAAGAGATGTTAATTTTAAAAAAGATTACTATATAGATGAACATCGTTCAATAATGGAGTGTTACAAATGCATGCTAGATAATAATACTAGTGGTGTACCTATAGTTGATAACGAACATAATCTTTTAGGTATAGTAACATTAAAAGAAATTGCTAAAGAACTAATTAATGGTAACTTTGAATACTTACATACTTCATACGATAACTTATTAAAGGCACTTGATGCTAGAGAAGTATTAAAATTTGATGATGAAATTGAAGCTAATATAATGGCTGCATCATTTAGAAGTTCAACTTTTCTAAATAATATAGAACTGGATAATAACACAGCTTTAATAGTAGGAGATCGTCATAGTATTATCGAATATGCTGTTATGTCCAAAGTAAAAATAATTATTGTAGTAGGTAATGGTGAAATTAAATTAAGTCATTTAAAAATTGCCAAAGAAAATAGAGTAAATATTATTAAAACCCCTCTTAGTACCTTTGAAGTAACTAAATTAATTAACATGAGTAACTATATAAATACATTAAATATAAGACCTAACGCCGTTACTTTTAGTATGTTTGATTACCTTAGTGATTTTAATGACATAGCAAACAAAGTAAGACATACTAACTATCCAATAATAGATAAAGATAATAAATGCTTAGGTATGTTAAGAATTAATGACATCGTTGATAAGAAAAAGAAAAAAGTGATTCTTGTCGACCATAACGAAGAATCACAAAGTGTAGATGGATTAGATGAAGCAGAGATAATAGAAGTGATTGACCATCACAAGCTAGGCACTATTGCTACAACACTACCTATTAACTTTAGAAATATGGCGGTAGGGAGTACTAACACAATATTATATTTAATGTATAAAGAAAGAAATATTGATATACCACGTGATATAGCAGGACTTATGTTGTCTGCAATTATATCAGACACATTGCTACTTAAAAGTCCAACAACTACTAAAGTAGATAGAGAAGCAGTACTAGCACTAGCAAACTACTTAGAAATAGATTACAAAGAATATGGTATTAAAATGTTTGAAGCAGGTAGTGAACTTAAAGATAAAACAAAAGAAGAAATCATTTATCATGACTTTAAACTATTCCATGTAGAAGATAAACAAATAGGAGTAGGTCAAATATTTACAACAAGCTTTAATTATAACGAAAAAGATATTCTTGAATATCAAAAACTATTAGATACAATATCAGTTAATAATAATTACGTTATAGTAGCACTATTCATTACTGATATTATAAAAAATGGTTCTTATATAATTTACAATACTAAATCAGAATCTATAATGAGTGATGCATTTGGTATTGAGAATATAAAACAAGGAACTTATTTACAAGATGTAGTATCAAGAAAGAAACAAATGATTCCTCAAGTGATTGAAGTATTAGAAAATAGATAATCTAATACTTTTTTTTATAAAAAGAAATTAGGGGTATTATTAGAATTATTTAAGTTAGAAGTACTAGTATTATTTACATTATTTGTATTATTTATATTATTATTTACAGCTCTTGTAGTATTACTATCATCATCTTTTATTGCACCCATTATTTTAAATACAGTCTTAGTATTATTCCAAATAGGTTTAACTTGATAAAAAACAGGGATTGCTTGATTAATTATATTTAAGGTTTTTTGGGTATTATTTAAAAGACTAGACCAATTAAATTTGCCTTTTAAAGAAGAAAATAATCCTGCTTTATAAGGCATTCCTCCATAAGGATAGAAAGCATTATAACCATTATTAAACATGATATCCTCCTTTACATTATTATATGAATTAACTAAAAAATGTTTAAAATTATCTTAAGGTATGCTATAATTTTTTTAGAATAGATAAGAGGGGATAGCTAATGAAGAACGTATTGATGTTTCCGATAACAATTTTGAAATATGCTAAAAAAGGTGTTAGTTATCTTTTTGGAGGTAATAAAAATTTAAATTTCTCAACACCTAAAGTAAAAAAATTAGATGGTGCTGCACTAGACAAGGAATTAGCACGTGTTAAAACTGAAAGTACAGAATTTAAAAGAGAAGAACAAGATATTACTGAAAAAGAAAAAAGAGCAAAATTACAATCTTATAGATATGTTGTAAGAAGTTCTAATGGAAGTATTGTAAAAGGAATATTTGATGCTGAAAATGAAGATGCTGTAAGAATATTCTTAACTAATGAAGGTAATGAGATTTTAAGCATCAGTAAAAGGGCTAAATGGGATATAGATGTTAACTTTGGTAGTAAAGTTAAGAAAGGTGATTTATCTTTTTCACTTACCCAATTAGCAACCTATATAAAAGCAGGAATACCATTAATTGATTCAATGCGTATTTTGGCAAGACAAACATCTAAGCCTCAACTACGTAGAGTTTATGATAGAGTTGTTTATGAATTAGTAATTGGATGTAGTTTTTCTACTGCTCTAGAACGTCAAGGTGATGCTTTTCCTAGACTTTTGATAAACATGGTTAAAACATCAGAAATGACAGGAGATTTAGCAGGTACTTTGGAAGAAATGGCTGAATATTATACTCAAACAGAGAGATCAAGAAAACAAATGATGTCAGCTTTGATATACCCAGCAGTAATCTTTACAGTAGCAGTTGGGGCTGTAATATTCATAGTAATGTTTGTAGTACCACAATTTGTAGACATGTTTGCAAGTAATAATGCTAAACTTCCAGCAATTACTGTATTCGTTATTAATATGAGTAATTTCTTGGCTAACTATTGGTGGGTTCTAGCACTTGTAATTATTATTGTATTAATCGTTTATCGTTGGTTATTTAAAAACGTTAGAGCATTTAGAAAAGCAATGCAAATTTTTTATATGAAATTACCAGTTATCGGTAATGTTATTATCTATAATGAAGTAGCAAACTTAACAAGAACTTTTGCATCCCTATTAAGTCACAGTGTATTTATCACTGACAGTATGGAAATATTAAGTCAAATATCATCAAATGAAGTTTATAAAGAAATAATCAACAGAACTTTGATTGGACTTAGTAAAGGTGCCAAAATAAGTGAAAGTTTTAAAGGTGAGTGGGCTTTTCCAGTAGTAGCATATGAAATGTTAGTAACAGGTGAATCAACTGGTCAATTAGCAACCATGATGGAAAAAGTTGCTGAACACTACCAAGGATTACATGCTAACGCAGTAACAACTATTAAAAGTTTAATTGAACCAATTATTATATGTTTCTTAGCGGTAGCAGTTGGTTTCATAATAATGTCAATTATCTTACCAATGTTTGATTTGTATGGACAGTTATAGGAGTAGTTATGGAGATAGTATATACAATATTAATGTTAATAATTGGTTGCATATTTGGTTCGTTCTTTAACGTAGTAGGGTACCGAGTTCCTAAAGGTTTATCAATAGTATCACCAGGGAGCTTCTGTCCTAAATGTAATCATAATTTAAAGTGGTATGAATTAATACCAGTATTCTCATATATAATTCAAAAAGGTAAATGTAGGTCTTGTCATGAAAAAATATCTTTAATTTATCCAATTATAGAATTAACTACTGGTGTTTTATTTGCTGTATCATATTTTGTTTTTGGATTCAGTTATGATTTGATATTAGCTCTTATAGTAGCGTCATTTCTAGTAATTGTAATAGTAAGTGATATTAATTATTTAGTTATTCCAGATGAAGTAACATTATTCTTTTCAATTTTAGTAATCGCTGTAAAAATAGCTGGTGAAGGAATAAAAGTAGCGTCTTTATCTGTATTATCAGGATTAGAAATGTTTGTCTTAATGTACTTATTTATGTTATTGGGAAATTTCCTTTTCAAAAAGGAGAGCCTAGGTGGCGGAGATGTAAAGTTAATGTTCTTCGTTGGTATTGTTCTAGGACCAGTCTTAGGGACATTTACAATATTCTTATCATCTTTAATTGCATTTCCTTTATCTTTAATTATATATCTTAAGGATAAAGATAATGTTATTCCATTTGGACCGTTCATTTTAATTGCAGCGTTTACTATTATCTTATTTCAAATACCTGCAATTGATATTCTAGAATTACTTAGATAGTTATATTAATGATTGTAAAGTCAACCTTAAAAAGTTGTCTAAAAAAATGATAACATTTCACTTGCAAAACTCCTAGGGGGGG
>OLHG01002060.1_pt1 | contig 11308 bp, 15 predicted proteins | sample 1605971 | NCBI WGS metagenome assembly OLHG01 (sample SAMN03283289) | human gut metagenome | biome: human-associated habitat; material: feces | host: Homo sapiens | place: Peru | collected 2012 | reverse complement strand
ATTACAACTTTAAGCCTTTAATTTAGCAATTTTTCTCACTTTTAGGAGTATGAGTTCATACCCATAAAAGTGAGAAATGAAAACAAACCATTATAAAACTTAAATGAAACACATTTTGAAATATACAAAAAATAATTAAATTTATTAAAAAAGGAGTTTAAAATGATGAAAAATACTAAAAATAATAAGTTTTTAGACTTAAAATTTTGTCTAACCGAAGAAATGAATAATATAATGATAGAAATGTTGATTACTCAACAAATGTTAAAAGATGATAGAATTGATAAGGAAGATAAAATCTTATTAGAAAATCATAAACAAGAGTTAATGAAAGAGTTTACAAATGAGTTCAAAAAGAATAACACAAAGGAGATTAAGCAATACAACGAACTTATGAATAAGTAAAAAAAATAAGAGATAAGCAAGTATCTAACATACTTAACTTATCTCTTTTGTTTTGGTTTACCATATTGTTTAGACAAGTCCATACCTTTAAGACAAGTAAAACAATCAACTGCTATTCTTTTTTGGGGGTCAAGAGATATAAACTTAACTATCTCATCATAATTTCTTTTAAACATTTCAATAAATTCTCTATCTTTTTGTTTTTCTTCCTCTTGTTGTTTTAGATATTCTTCCATACCATTATTTATTATAAAGTTTAGGTCATATTCAAGAGTGCCTTTTTGGGGTTCTTTAAGTCCTAATAAGTCCTCAATATCTAAATCAATACTTACTTTATTATTTGTCATTTTGTTTTACCTCCATATTTTCAATAAGTTTTAAGTATTCAAACTCACTTATTAAATAATTTTTTGATGATTTAATAGCCTTAACCTTTCCTTTATCAATAAGCCCTTTTAAATAGCCAATAGAGATATGTAGGCTATCACATACCTCGGCAAGGGTTAAAAATCTTTGTTTCAATATTTCCTCCTTGTGATTATAGGTCGGGGTGGCTTTTGTAGTAATTCCTAATCACTTTCTTATAGCAACAGGTTGCCCCAAAATTAAACGACCATACAATTTTTCAAAATAAAAAAAGGAACTCGTTAAAGTTCCTTAAAGGTGGCATAATTGCCTAAATATTTTAAATCAAATTGTCCTTTGACACCAAACCTATTTTTTAAAAACTCTATTGTTATGGTGTCCGTATTGTCAGTGAAAGCCAATCTATTTGTATTTTCCTTTTGATACATAATTATAAGATAGTCTGCTGTATATTCTATACTACCACTTTCTTTAAATGATGATATATCATTTCTTTTTGCTCCCTCACGGCTTAAACTACTAATCGCCATAATAGATATGTTGTATTTATTAGCAAGTGCTTTTAATTCTCTTGTAATCATATCTATATTTTGTTTGTCGTTGCTACTATCACAACTTATAAATTGTAAGTAATCAATGATAACAATAACATTACTATTGTTAAACATACGGCTAAAATCGTTTATAGTTTTAGAAATGTCTTTTATATGAGGCATATTATCAACTATATAAATATTGTTTCCCATTGGCTCATATAAGTCAAAATACGGGTCAATATTTTCAACCTCATTTGACATAAAGTCATTTGGTGTATGACTTGTTAAGTCGTTATCTAAATAAGATATTCTACTTAAAGACTTTGATACTAATTCATATTTAGTTAGTTCCAAAGAGATAAATAGTATCTTTGTATTTTCTTCTTTTGCCATATTGTCGGCTAATTGTAGAGCAAGAGTTGTTTTTCCTAACCCAGTATTTGCTCCTATGATAGTTAAGCCTTTTGGTAAACCACCACCATAAATATTATTTAATTTCGTTATACCTGTTGGTATCTTTCTTATATTACTTTCATTAGAAATATAATTCTTATAATTTTCTTTTGTCAATGTTTCCATTTTGGTTTCCTCCTTTTATGTCTTATAAAATAAGTAAATATTATATAAGTGTATGTTTTTATTTTATTATTTGTAAAAATTAGATTAGAGATATACAAGCACCACTCTGTAAAGAGTGAGTGCTATATATAATATACTTATTATATTTAAGAGTTTTTAACCTCTTATAATTCCTTTATATATAAGACTTTCTCTTAAATTGTATCTACATATCAAACCAAAATATCTACTAAAACTTGCTTTAATTTCTACACTCTAAAATTATTTTACTATTTATAAAAGAGTTGTAAGTAGTTGGCTCATTGTCATATTTCCAAGTGTAATTAAGTAATTCACTCCAATAGTCCATATTCTTTCTAAATGGATCTAATATATTTCTTGATACTTGCTTACTCTTATCTAAATCATCATAACAAGGTAGCATAGGACAATATTTTGTTATTTCTTTTACTGAAATTATGTTTTTATGTTTCTTGTTATAATTGACTTGTCTATGAAATAGAACACGAGTTACCATAAACAAACTATGATGATATTTTGTTATATTCATAGTAAATAACTCATTAGGTAGTTGTAAGGTTAATCTACTATAACCAAGTAAGGTTAAATAGTCTTTATTAAACCTAATTGTTATAGTGCCTTTTGTAGTAGAGTAATTATCTATGATACAACAACTCCGTGTATCAGTAGTATAGCCTTTATTATTCTTCTTACCTTTAAAATAATAGTAATTAAACCTTATGGCTTTTAAATATTCAAGTGATGATATAATATAAGCCTTTTTAGTCGTTTTTAAGGCATTTAGAAAGACTTTTGTATCAAGAGTTATTACATTATCTCTTAAAGCATTTTGGCTTAATAAACTACCTAAATAAAGATATAGTTTATATGTTATTAAGTCGTTAGTTGTTCCTATGTAATCATCACTCAATTTAATAGCAAAATCTCTTTCAAATATAGTATGTTCCTTTGAATATTTTACCCTAATAATATTTAAGTGTAATTTATTAGCATATCTATTTTGATAAATGCTATACATATTTTTCCTCCTTTTAATTTTTACAATTTAATTTTAATATTCTTTGGTAGAGTGTGAAAAGTATTTAAGTTTTACAAAGATACCTAATTTTTAGTAAAAATAAAAACAAGGGCATTTAATTGCTCTTGTGAAAAGTAATATCTATTACCAATTTTAGTATAAGACACCTCATCATTACTTACCCAACTATATAATGTTTTATATGATACACCAACTATCTTACAAGCCTTTTTCAATGGTATTAAATCTTTGATATTACCACCTCCTCATATATATAGAAGTGGCAAAGAAAAAAACTACAATTTTAGTGTAGTTTTGTTAAATCTTTACCAATTATATTTATATTCTTTCATTTTAAATGATGATACATTATTGGCATTACCACCAGCCATTGGGCAATGAACACTATATTTCCATATTCCTTTTGCTTCCAAATAGGTTATGTTAGTATAACAAGTTGTAAGAGTAGCACCACTATTGTCATATAAAATATAATCTATTTCGGCATAAGTGAAATTAGTATCAGTAGTATTTGTAATCGTTCCGTCAATATAATACCAATATTCATCACTAGCATATCCTTTTTCATCACTAACAATAAAAGGATTTTTTATTTCTTCTTTTTGTTCTTCTGGATCATTGTCTATATTGGTAGAACTATTATCATTTCCACAACCACAAACTCCTAATAGTATTATTCCACATAACATAAATAAACTAATTTTCTTTTTCATAAAATCAAACTCCTTTCATAAAATTATTATTTTCTTGAATATTCCAAATTAATATTTTGTAAACTAATAGGAATGCCATCATTAGGACAATTAGTTTGTTTCAGTTTATTATTTTCTACATTAAAACACACTATTACATCTAAATCAGTATGTTTGTCTTTGTAAGGTGCTAACATATGAAATCCTGTTATTAATAATAACTTATTTTGTGATGATTTAATTAATTTATATTCATTTTGACAAGCTTCAATTTCATTAACAAAATATGTATTATCTTTTTCTATTTTTATTTCATTATTTATTGTGTATTCTCCTTGAATATTGCCTATTTCATTATTTAGTAGTTCAAATGTATTATTAGTTAATACATAAGTGCCTTCAATTTTTTTTATTATTTTATCATTTTTACTATTTGTTAGAAATCTTGTTAATCTACCGCTAAAAATAAATATTCCTAAACATAATACAACTATCACAATAACAATTTTCATTATATTCTTAGTATTATGTATTTTAATACCACAATTAACACAAACTTTTGCCTTATCACTTATTTCTTTACCACATTCTTTACATTTAATTAAAGCCATATAAACCACATACTCCTTTTAATCACACCTTTTAAATACATTAAATTTATCATCTTTAAACTTATTAAAATGTCTTATTGTATCAGTATCATTATCATAATAAAATTCATCTCTTAATATTGAGTAGTAATCGCTTGTTAAAGATAGACCTACTGAAATTGTTTTGTCTTTTATTTCATAATTTCCCTCATAAGTTGTGCCATAAATAATTTCTTCATATCTACCATTCTCATAAAAACTAAATTGCTTATTTGTATTATCAAAGTTTAAACCACACCAAGAACCATATATTTTATTTTTATAAATATTTTCATTATTATCTTCATATATGATACATTTGTAATTATCATTATAATCATTTATAACATTATCAAAACTTTCTTTGCGATTATATGAAGAAATAATAGTTTTATTATCACATGAAACACTACCATTTTTATCATAGCTATATACAATTTCTTTTGTTAAATTACATTGTTTTTCCATTGTTAAACTGTTATTTGAATAACTTGTTTCATTTATAAATGCTTTTGATGAAGAGCCACTAATTTCAATAATTTGATTGCTATTATTAGAGCAAATTGCTCTTCTTTCATTTTCGTTATTGCTAAAGCCAATATTAAATACTTTAGATATGATAATTAATAAAATGATTATTAATAATATACTACCAATTATTGTAAATAATCTTTTTCTTTCCTTATTTGTTTTTTCATTACTAATATTTTTTTTGTTCTTTTTACCAATAAATACTCCTATACAAATACCTAATCCCAATATTATAACCACTAAACCAACTAAAAATATTATAGCCATACTACATACTCCTTTCATATTGTATATAAGCAAATGCCTATATACTATTTATTAATTTCTTTTTAAATAAATATAACTTCTTGGGTATGAATATTGTAAAGGACATTTTAATTTTCCATCTGTTAATTCACAATCAAATGAGGTTTTATCATTATCTTCATAAGATACATAAAAAGTATATCGTGTATCACTTTTTTTATAATTACATCTTGAAGAATGTATTGTTACATCTTCATCTAAATTATCATAATAATAATAGCAATTACCAAATACATTTAAATCTAAACTATAAGACACAAAATTTTCATTTAAGTCATATGCTGATGAATAATTATTATAATTCCAACTTTCGCTTAAATTCATTATAAATATAACTATTATTAGTGGAACAAATATTACTGCTAATATGGTATATATATTTTTGTGTGTTATTTTATCTTTCTTTTGAAATCTTTTTATTAAATATATATTTAATAAAAAATATAATATAGAAACTATTATTGAAACAAAAAAATTCTCAAAAGTTGTTTCAAGCACTAAAAGAAATATTATTATTGCTACAAGTAAAGATATTATTATATAACCCCAATTTTTACTTTTATAAAATTTCATATTTTCCTTTAACAATAAAAGAACTAATAATATCACTACCAATACTACAAATTTAAGAATAATATCTAAAATCATAATATCAAACTCCTCCTTTCCTATAATCTATTATACCATAACTTACACGAATAGAGTAAGTAAGATACACAAAATAAATGAGAAAATATATATAGATGAGGTGGTGGTATAATTGTTTAATAGAAATGATGAGAACTATGTATATGAGATAGTATCTAAAAACATAAAGAAACAAAGGCAACTAAAAGGACTAACGCAAGAGCAATTAGCCAATAAAATGAGTTATTCAACTCAATTTATAAGCAATATTGAAAGTAAGAACCACCAAACATTTAGCCTTGGAACATTATGGAGATTAGCACTCGTACTTGATATAGATATAGCCGAACTATTTAAGGAAGATGAAACAAAAATAAGTGATGAAAGTAAATAAAACTCTCATCACTTTTTAATTTGTACAAAACACCTTATCAAAAACAAAACAAGATGGTATTTTAAGCCGAAATTATTTAATTAAATAATTTATATATCAAATACCTAATTGTTGTTATAATAATCATTTAAAGGTCGGCTATTTTCATATATAGAGTATATTATATATTTATTAAAAATAAAAGGAAGAAATAAGAATATAGGTCTTAATCTTTCTTATCTTTTAACATTTCAATTATTCTTTCTCTTTCTTTTTCTTCGGTAATTTCTTTACTACTATATAAATATATATTTAAGTTATTTATATAGTCATCATCTTCAAAATCTATATTAGGGTAATAATGTAAAAACATGTTCATTATTTTAGTTAATAGTTCTTTTTTCTTATCACTATTTTGTGTGTTATTTTCAATAAATAAATATTTCATAAAACCAATAGTTTTATTATTGTTGTTTTCTTCATCTTCTAAATAAGTTAATGCCATTGTTTGAAATAGTTTAGTTATAAAAGTTATTATGTTTTTAGAAATCTTTTGTATTCTTTTATTATTAGATGACATATCAAATATAATTGTCTTTTCGTTATTCAATATATTCAAAGCATTAAACACACCACATAACATTATTTCTTTTGTTCTATCTTCTATCATTTCATATTTAGTAATAAGTTCATTATGTTTTTTTAGTTCTTTTTCTGTCATTACATGAATATCATAAGCACCTTTTTTATTAGATTTTAAATAATCTTGAAATTCTTTAGTTTCATATATTACCATAAATTGATTTATAAAATACATTGCCATTGCTTGTTTTATTTCTTTATCATCACTACAAATAAAATTGAATATAGGTAAATCTTTTTGTTGAATGTCAATTTTTTCAGTAATCCGCGTTAGTTCTATTATAAATGATGTTAAAGTAGTTAAAATATTGTCTTTAATCTTTTTTGTTCTTTCATCATCTTTTGTTATATCAAAATCAATTTCATTTTCTTTATACAAATCTTTTAATGTAGAAAAAACATAGTCTTTATAAAAATCTTTAATAAGTTTTGTATTAGTTCGTGCTATTAAAACATTACATATTCCGTTAGCAACTGCTTTTTTATAATCTTTGTCTTTAGTTTCAAGTAAATCAAGATTATCTTTTCCTTTTCTTTGATAAAAATCATTTAGTATAGTTTCACTATAAAAATCATCTCTCATTGAATTTTGACTTTTTAAATAATCAAATACTTGTAAATCTTTTTCATTTAGTTCATTAAAGTTAGTATTTCTATATTTAATGATATTTTGAATAGTATGTAAGACAAAATGTTTTATATCTTGTGCTTGTTCTCTTTCTTCATCATCTTTACTATTAAGGTTATAACTAATAACACCGTCTTTAGCAAGATTTAAAAGATTATAATGTAAGTATTCATCATAATAATTGTGTAATAGTTTTATATATTTTTCTTCTTCAAAATTAGTTTGTGCTTTTTCTTGTTCTTGTTTTTCTTGTATCATCAATTTTATTATATCTATCTTTTCCATATTAACTAATCTCCATAAATATATCTTTATTTCTTTCAATAATATCTCTAATTATTTGATATGCCGGTATTAATGTTTCTTCGTTATATCTTTTTGTATCAGTTCCAATTTCTTCATAAGTCATTTGAGAAGATCTAATAGTTTTATAAACATCTTTTAAATCTAATATTATTCCGTTTATATCATTATCAACAAAGCCAAACTTAACTTCATCAGTTATAATCAATTCTTCGCAAGTAATTATAAATACTAATACATCAAAGTTTCTTAACACATCATATTTATTTAAACCACAAAACATTGCTTTATTATAAATAGATTGGAGCATAAGAGAAAATGCCATAACATTTAGTTTAAAATTATCACTATTATAATCAATTCCATTTAGTTTTAAGTATGCTTTATAAATATATTTATCACTTGATTTTTCATTTATGTTTTTTGTTTCGATATCAGCATTATTTATAGTGTTAATTAATCCATTATTTCCATAAGTAATAGTAGTAAATACTTTTCTAAACATATCTATATCATCATCAGTTAAACTAATATGGGTTCTTTTATAATACTTTTCTTTAAACTCATTTATAAACTCATCTCTTTTATTATAAATATAATCAAACTTACAAATGTATTTCTTATAGTCTTTATAGTTTTTAACACTATTTTTTTGATATGTAATATTTTCATTAACTATACTATCAAACTCTACATATTCAAGGTCGTTCATTTCTTTTTCTAAAGTTGCTATCATTTCATTTAAGAATATTGAGTCATTAGCATTTTTAGGTGTTATCTTCTTTAATTCTTTTTGCCATTGCTCCATATATTTATAAAGTCTTCTTGCTCGTTTATCTACAATTTCTTTTATATCTCTTACAGTATATTTATGTGTTTGTGAGTTTTCATAATCTTTATAAATAAGTTTTTCAATTATAGTTCTTGCTTCATCTGCTTTTTCTGCTTTATTTTTATTGCTATCACTAAAAAAACAATTAAATACTAATATAAAAGTTTGGAATATATCAAGTATTAAATCATATTGTCCAAAGTATTCACTTTTTTCTTTTCTTGTTTCTTTTCTAATATCTTTAAAATCAGTTGTTCTGTTTATGGTAGCAATGTATTTACTATTCTTAAATACATCATCAGTTAAATGGTTATGTCTTCTCATAAAGTCCCCCTTAATTAAATTGATTGTTATTATATCAAAAAAAGTGATATTTTACTATCACTTTGTCTAATCAAGCCTAATTAAGTTAAATATTAATCTAAATAGGTTTATAATTCAATCACTCTTGAATATTTATCCATTTTAGTTTCTATTGCCTTACATAGACTATTAATTCTATTATCAATATTATTTTTTGATGTATTGTTTTCATATTCCATATTGATATATTTTAAGAACTTATGTAAAAACATTTTTGTAGGTGTTTTTCCATAATGCTTAATATAAGCAAGTCTTATTAATTCTTTTTTTAATATTGATAAATCAACGTATTCCTTTCTTTCTAACATTTCTTCAGTTTCAATAATTTCTTCATTCATTTTATATTCATTCCTTTCCAATTACAAAGGTTGGTTCCTTGCCTTTGTAATTTCATCTTATCAAAGTTTTTTCAAAGTTAAAATAGGTTTAAAAATTGTTTTTTTAATTGAAAAATCGGTATATAAAACTCTTGTAGTCCTTTATTTATAAGAGATTTTATATTTTCAAAATAGAATAAAATGTGGTGCTACTTTCATATATTATTTATTTTCACTAATTGTTATTCTAAAGTTGCTTAAGCGAGAAAAGGTATAGATAATGCCACTTATACAGGTATAAGTTTTGAAATTACGAAAGGATTTTAAACTTATGAATATAACAAGTATATTTAACGAAAATGGTAAAACTTTACAAGAAATAATGGAACAATTTTTAATAATATATTATAACGAAATCCTTTAAAAATAAGGGTAAAAATGGTATAATATATATGTATATTAAAGATGTGTTTCATTAGGCAAGAAAGGAGCAAATTATGAATACTAATGGAACATTTAAAGTTGGTATATATTTAAGATTATCAATAGCAGATGTAAAAGAAGGTAAAGGCGAAAGTGATAGTATTTCTAATCAAAGAGATTACATAATGGAATATGTAATTAAAAACGATTTAGAAGTTGTAGATACTTATATTGATGATGGTGTTAGTGGAACTCAATTTGATAGAGAAAATTTCCAAAGACTACTTGAAGATATAGATAAGAAAAAAATCAATATGGTTATTACAAAAGATACAAGTCGTTTAGGTAGAAATATGACACAAAGCATAATGTATGCTACTGAATATTTTCCAAATAAGAATATTAGATTTTATTCAGTTAGTGAAGATTATGATAGTTTTGATAAAAATAAAGATAATAACAAAATAATGATTAAAGCATTATTTAATGAAATGTATGTTGAAGATATTTCAAAGAAGATAAAAGCAACATTAACATCTCAAAAAAAATTAGGTAAGTTTATGGGCAGTACTGAACCTTATGGTTATAAGAAAAATCTACCTTATGATAAACACGAACTAATTATTGATGAAGAAACGGCACCAATAGTTCAAAGAATATTTGAAATGGCTAAAAGTGGCATGGGATTAACGACTATATGTAATACTTTAACTGATGAAAACATACCAAGTCCAAGTGTATATAAAGGAAAAGTATATAAAAATCCTAAAATAACTTATGGAATGTGGCAAACATCAACAGTTAGAGATATATTAAGAAACCCCACTTATATTGGTAATTTAGCACAGGGAAAGCAATATAAAACAAGTTATAAGACAAAATCACGAAGAAGATACAAACAAGATGAGTGGATAGTTGTTAAAGGTGCTTGTCCCTCTATCATTGATGAGGAAACATTTAATATAGTACAAAATATTAGTGATAAGAATAGAAATAATTATGGCAAAGAACTACCATATTTATTAAGAGGTTTTATGTATTGTAAAGATTGTGGGCATAGATTAGGTATTGATAGGTCAAAATATACAAAAGCAAATGGCGAAGAAGTAGAAAAAGCCTATTGTATATGTTCTACCTATAAAAAGTATTCAAAATATCATCTTTGTAGCAATCATAAGACTAATTATTTTGATTTAGAGGAAGAAGTATTAAAAGATATTAGAAAAAAATGTCGCCAATACCTAAAAACAAGTAATTTTGAGGAAATACTTAAAAATAATAATAGGACATTAAAATTACAAGCTGAGTTAGAGAGTAAATTAACTAAAATTAAGAATAAATTGTCATCACAAGACACATATATTGATAAAATCTATAAAGATAAGTTAAAAGGTATAATAGATGAAGAGATGTTTTTAAGACAATATAACCTATTAACCCAAGAAAAAACCAAAATGAAGAGTGATAAACACGATTTAGAACTTAAATTATACCAATTAAAGAATAAAATCAATTCAAAGGAAGATGAACAATACAAAAATGTAATTCAAGCCTATTTAAAGATTAAAAAACCAAGTAGAGAATTATTATCAGCCCTTATAGGTAAAATTGTTGTTGATAAAGAGCAAAATATTGAGATTTATTACAACTTTAAGCCTTTAATTTAGCAATTTTTCTCACTTTTAGGAGTATGAGT
>OLHG01002055.1_pt1 | contig 11318 bp, 14 predicted proteins | sample 1605971 | NCBI WGS metagenome assembly OLHG01 (sample SAMN03283289) | human gut metagenome | biome: human-associated habitat; material: feces | host: Homo sapiens | place: Peru | collected 2012 | reverse complement strand
ATAAGAAAAATAATCTAGACAATCCGATTGTATATATTTATAGTACCCATGATGAAGAAGCTTATAGTAGTGGTATGTTAAAACCATATAATATTAAACCTACTGTTAAAAGTGCTTCTAAAATACTAAAGGAAAATTTAGAAAATTTGGGTATTAAAGTTACTTTAGAAGAAAAAAGTATTGCAGATGAAGTTAGAAAGAAAAAGGAAAAATATGGATATAGTTATAAAGTATCTAGAATGTTTATGGAAGAAGCTTATAAAAATAATAATAATTTAAAATATTTTATAGATTTTCATAGAGATTCTTCTGTTTATAAAGAAACAGTTATTAATATTGATGGAGAAGATTATGCAAGATTATTATTTGTTATTGGACTTGATAATAAAAAATATGAAAGTAATTTAGAGATGGCTAATAAACTTGCTGATTTGATAAAAGAATATAATCCTAATTTATTTAGAGGAATTATGAAGAAAAGTGGTAAAAAAGTTAATGGAGTTTATAATCAAGATTTTAATCCTAATACGATACTTGTTGAAGTTGGGGGACAGTATAATAATATTTCGGAAGTTAATAATACTCTTAAAGTTTTTGCAGATATTTTATATAAATATATAAAGGATGATAATGATGGGTAAAAAAAAGAAATTGCATCCTATACTTAAGATTTTAGTTGCTTTATTTATAATATATATTGCACTTTTTATAGCAAATATTAGTGGATATTATGAAACTAAAATAAGAGAGAAGACTACAATAACTGAGGAAGGAATAAAAAAGTTTGAAGAAAAGATTAATAATGGGGAAGAAGTATCTATTACTAGTTTTTTAGATGATGATAGAAAAGATTATTCTAATAAGTTTTCTAAGCTTGGGGATAGCATAACTAAGGGCATTGAGAATTTGGCTACAAAGGGTATGAAAATATTTGTTCAAGTTATTAAATCACTCTTTTAAAAAAATACATATTATTGTATAATTATAAAAGAAGGTATGGTGTGATATGAAGGCATTATCTATAGGAAGAAGTTGTTTAGAGATTACTAGTCCTATTGACGAAAATATAGTAGAGGGTAGTACTATTGTAGTTCAAGAAAAATATGAGTGTGGTGGTGGAAAGGCTGGTAATGTTGCTTATTTACTTGGTAAATGGGGAGTAGAAAGTTATATAGCAGCAGTTATGGGAGCAGATGATACCGCTAATAAAATAAAAAAGGAATTTGAAAATATTGGAGTAAAAATAGATTATCTTGAAACTGTTTTTGATAAACCAACGGGGATGAAATTTATTACCGTTAATAAAACTACAAGAGAAAAAACTGTTTTTGATCTTACTAATAATGTGTATTTAAAGAAATTTAATGGTAATGTAGAAAGTGATATAATTATTTCAGACTTAACTGATAGAAATGCTACACTTGTTAGTTATGATAGAAATCCTAATGCAATTACTTTTTTGTATGCTAGTGGTGCAACTAGTGATTTAATTGAAGTTGGGAAATTGTCTAAGTATATTATATTTAATAAAAAAGTTGCAGAAGAGTTTACTAAGATTTCTATTGATTTTAATAATGCTAGCACTATTGTAAATGCATTTAATACTATTAAACAAAGATTTGGTACATCAGAGTTACTTATTTGTTTAGGAGAAAAAGGATGTGTTTATTCTATTAATGGACAAGTTAAAATAATGCCACCAGTTAGAGTAGAAGTACAAGATACAACAGATGCTGGGGATATCTTTTTAGGAGCTTTTGCATATAGTATAGGAAGAAATTTTGGACTTGAGAAGAGTATTTGTTATGCAACTATAGCAGCATCCTTTAGTACAACTAAATATACTGGAAGATTATCTATACCTACACTTACAGAGGTTTCTACTTATTATGATGGAAAATTTGGAAAAGAGAATAATCCTAATAATACTATGAATGATAAAACAGTTAATATGAATACTACAGTTAGTAGTACAAGTAATACTGTAAATAATACAACTACAGTAGAAAGTGAAGTAACAAATACAAATGTTAACTAGTAATACTCCAAGACTTGATTTACATGGAGAAGAGGCATCGATGGTATATTCTTTAGTAAAAGAATTTGTTAATGATAATTATAAAATGGGTAATAAAGAAATAATTATTATTCATGGTAAGAGTACTAATATACTTACTAATGAATGTCATAACGTACTCAGAGAGTTAGAATATGTTAAGAGTTTTAGCTTAAATAATTGGAATTTAGGAGAGACAATCGTTTATTTGAAATGATTGTTTTTTTGTAAAATATTTTACATTTAATTGTATCAATTATTTTTCAAAATGTCTTAAAAAAGTAAATGATTATACAAATGTTGACATTTTATTTAACTTGTGTTATACTTTAAGTGTAATTAGGGGGTATGACAAATGAAAGGTTACGTTTTAGATTACGTTAATGAGAATGAATTTAGAAAGTTAGAAAGAGCTTTAAAGAAGTATAATATGCTTGCTTTTAAGAAATTAAATTTTGATTTTTATCCAGCTTTAAGAAATGGAAATTTTGTTGGTGAAAAAGTTAGTTCAAATAAAAAAGATAATACTGAAACTTATGAATTAAGACTTCCAAGTGATAAAATGTTTACTCAAATACATGGAGAAGTAAAGCTTGTTTATACTGTTCATTATAATGAAGAAATAGTTATGCTTGAGACAATTACTCCTTCAAAAATACTTTTAGAAGGTCATATGTCAGAACTTACAACTTATAAAGGTATAATGATTTCAAAAGCTAATGCTCAAAAAGATATGTTTAAAATTGATTTATTAAATATGTTACAAAATAAATAATGCTAGAAATGATTTTCTAGTTTTTTTTTACAAAAATTTATAAATATAAATAAAAAAAGACTTTTGAAAGTCTATAATATTCATTAAGTGGTGCGTGTAAAGGGACTCGAACCCCCACGGATTAACCACTAGATCCTAAGTCTAACGCGTCTACCAATTCCGCCATACACGCACAAATAAAAAATGGTGGACCTCGTAGGACTCGAACCTACGACCGCCCGGTTATGAGCCGGATGCTCTAACCAACTGAGCTAGAGGTCCATTACTTCCTAATTGTACTATAATAATATTTAAAATTCAAGTAAATTTTTCAAAAAATATGAAAAAAATATTAGAAAGTAAAAAATAAATTAATAACCTTTAATTCCTTCTAAAGATTCATCATTTATAATAAAATCATTAACAGGTATAATTTCATAATTATCTGTATCATTTCTTACTATGATTTCTTTTATACCAGCATTAATAATCATTCTTTTGCATAATGCACATGGTCTTGCATTTTGTACGTATTCTTTTGTTTTATAATCTTTTCCAACTAAATATAAAGATGCTCCAATCATTTTTTCTCTTGAAGCTGATATAATTGCATTTTGTTCTGCATGGACACTTCTACAAAGCTCATATCTTTCACCTCTTGGAATTTCTAACTTTTCACGAATACACATATTCATATCGCAACAATTTTTTCTTCCTCTTGGAGCTCCGACATAACCAGTTGAAATAATTTCGTCATTTTTTACAATAACTGCTCCGAAGTTTCTTCTTATACACGTTCCTCTTTCAATTACTGTTTCAGCAATATCTAAGTAGTAATTTGTTTTGTCTCTTCTCATATTCTCCCTCTCATTTATTTAAATTATAATTAAAAAAAATAATTTTGTAAATGTATTTTTAAATACGGAACATACTAATAAAGATGAATTATGAAAGAAAAATTTTTGTTGATTAAATTATTAATTATTGTTTTTGTAGTATTAAATGCAGTTACGTATACAAGTGTATCTAAAAAAATGTTTGATGAATCAATTTGTTATTATGAAGATACAAAATATACTTTAGTAGAAAAGAGTGAAGTGTCTAAAAGTTTTACTAGTTATTTATATAAAGATGAAGAAAATAATTTTATGAGTAAAATATATGATTATAATACTAATGAAGAGATGTCTATAGAAGATTTGATAAAAATAGAGTACTTAAATGATTATAATAATAAAATAAAAGAACTCTTGTTACTTAAGTACCCAAGGTTTGTGTATGAAGCTTTAATTAAAGAAGATGTAAAAATGTCTTATTTATTTAAAGATAATGAACTTGTTATATATTTTAGCAATTATAAAATAAATCCTAGTTTAAATGATACTTTATTTTTAAGAGTAAATTATAATGAGATAAAAGACTATATTAATTTTACTGTTATTTTAGATAGTAAGTATGAAAACGAAGATGGATATAACTATAGTAATTTAAAAAAATCTGTAGCATTTACTTTTGATGATAGTCCAAATAAAGGAAAAACTGAAAAAATATTATCTTTACTTAATGATAATCATTTTTCTGCAACATTTTTTGTTGTTGGAGAAAAGGTTTTAAATAATAAAGATATTTTGTATAGTATAAAGTCTAGTAAAAGTGAAGTAGGAAGTCATTCTTATAAACATGATAATATGTCTAAAGTAAGTGATCAAGAGTTTATAAAAGATTTTAATATGGTTAGTGATATATATAAGCATATATTTAATGAACCATTAAAGTATTATAGACCTCCTTATGGAGTAATTAAAACTACTCAAATGGGATTAGTACCTGTTAGTTATATACTTTGGAGTTTAGATACAAAAGATTGGAAACATAGAAATAAAGATTATATTGTAAATTATGTTATTAATAATATTAAAGATGGTGATATCGTGTTATTTCATGATTCTTATGATAGTACTGTTTTAGCTATTTCTGAATTATTACCAATTTTATATAGTAAAGGTTATCAAGTTATGAGTGTTAGTGAACTTGCAAATATTAAAAATGTTACTTTAGAGGAATTTCAATTATATAGAAAGATAGTTTAATAATTAAAATATTGCAAGATCAACATCAGTAGTATTAGCATCAAAATCTGCATATAGTGTGTATGCACCACCGACAAGAAATATTATTGTGGCGATTAGTCTTTCAAATGCCACTCTTGTTTTTTTACTGTAGGCTTCTTTTTTTAATATTTCTAAGTTATTTATTGAAACTATTACAAAATATAAATAGATAAAAAATGCTATTAATAAAAGAGTAGTATTTATTTTTTTAGCAGTTTGTTCATAAAACTTTGATTTATTTAATAAGTCATAACGTTCTAAACTATTTGCGACTAAAGCAAAAATTACAATGAAAAAATATATGAGCCATATAATATCCTCATATTTGAGTAATTTTAGATTTCTAAGAGTGCTTTCCATAATAAATATTATGTTTTTATATGAAAATTATTTTTTGTTTTTTATTAGATATTCATTTATTTTTTTTCTTCTTAGAAAAATACTTGATAATATAAAAATTAGTGCTACTATAAAAATTAAAATAGCATAAATTATATCCCACTTACTTAGTGGAGTAAGTATTAGAATTACTCCAAAACATATCAGAAATACTCCAATTATAAATAGTCTAGTTAATCTAAATTTTATATTTTTGCCATTTTCTGTTTTATAAAAAGAAATTTTTGTATTAATTTTTTCTTCTTTTGTTAATGAATCATACTTTAATTTTGCCATAGTTTACCTCCAGTATTTGTTTAAGTAATTTTAACATAGATATATTTCTATTTACAATACTTATTAGTTTTGTTATACTCACAATATAGATTTGAGTGGTGAATATGCATGGTTTACTAATAAATTTGGATGAAGTTTATTTAAAAAAAGAAATTACTTTTGATGAAGTTGTTTTGAAAGATGATGAACTTGATAAAAGAATACTTGATTTAAATGCTAGGGTATCTGGTAGAGTGTATGTTAATCTGACTGAAGAAATAATTTTGGAATGTACTTTTTTTGGAGAAATGTATATAGAAGATAGTATTACTCTTCTTTCTGTTCCATATAAATTTTCTATAGATATATCAGAAGATTTGGATGAAATGAAGAAAAATTATATAGACTTCTTTCAAAAAAATAAAAATATACTTGATTTAAAACAAATTTTATGGCAAAATATTGTATTGGAAGTTCCCATTAGTTATACGGAATCTAAAGATGCACAGATAAAAGGAAATGGTTGGGAATTAATAAATGAAAAAAAGACGAGTGAAATTGATCCTCGTTTAGAAAAACTAAAAGATTTATTGAAAGGTGATGATTAGTTATGGCAGTTCCTTTTAGAAGAACAAGTAAAACAAAAAAGAGAATGAGAAGAACTCATTTAAAAAAAGAAGTTGGAGCAGTTACTACATGTCCTAAATGTGGTGCTTCATTAAGACCTCATAGAGCTTGTACAAAATGTGGAAACTATAAAAACGAAAATGTTTTAAATATTGAAGAAAAATAGTTTAACTTTGGGACTTGTAATAAGTCTTTTTTTGTAAAAAAGTGTATATTTAAAAAATATTAAGTAAAATAGCAGTTGGTGTTATTTACTTTTTTTTTGATATATAGTAGAATGGTGGTAGACAGTGGATGAAAGTGTCAGAAAGTGGGTGATACGAATGTTCATGGGCGAATATCATCATAATATTGATGTCAAAGGTAGAATTGTTTTGCCAGGTAAGTTTAGGGAATATGCAAAAGATAAAATCGTGGTTACACGTGGACTTGAAAAATGCTTATATCTTTATACAATAGAAGAGTGGCAAAAAGTTGTTTCTAAACTCGAAAAATTGCCGTTTACTAAGAAAGATGCCAGGACATTTATGAGATCCTTTTTTGCTGGTGCCACTGTATGTGATTTTGACCAATCAGGTCGAATTAACATAACCTCCCCATTGGTTAGTTACGCCGGTCTTACTAAAGAGTGTGTAATAATCGGCGTAAATGACCGTATCGAAATATGGAATGAGACTTTATATAATGAATTTTTAAATGAGAATTCTTCTAAACTTGAAGAGATTGCTGAGAATTTATTTGAGGTGAATGCAGATGAATAAAGTAACAGATGAATGTTTCCCACTTAAACATTATAGTGTTATGAAAAATGAAATTATTGATTCACTAAATATTAAAGAAGATGGAATATATGTTGATGCTACCTTGGGATATGCTGGTATGAGCAAAGAAATATTAAAAAGGCTTAAAAATGGGTTACTTATAGGTATTGATCAAGATGAAGAGGCAAGAAAGTGTTCGTTTAACGAATTATCGAAAATTAGTAATAACTTTAAAATATTAGATATTAATTTTGTAGATATGAAGGATGCTTTAGAAAAAATTGGAATAGATAAAGTTGATGGAATAATATTTGATTTGGGGTTTTCATCACCACAAATCGATGATGAAAAAAGAGGGTTTTCTTTTATGAATGATGCTCCTTTAGATATGAGAATGAATTTGAATGCAAAATTTTCTGCTAAAGATGTAGTAAATGGAATGAAAGAAGAAGATTTAGTTAAATATTTTTATTTATATGGAGAAGAAAAATTAAGTAAAGTAATAGCAAAAGAAATAGTAAGTGCAAGAAATGAGAAAGAAATTATTAGTACTTTAGAACTTGTTAATATAATAAAAAAGGCTACTGGAGCTAATTATTTTTATAAGAATCATCCTGAAAGAAAGATATTTCAAGCTATTAGAATTATTGTTAATGATGAGATTAATGTACTTGAGAAAGTTTTACCGGAAGCAATTGAGTTATTAAAGAGTGGAGGTAGAATGTCAGTTATTAGTTTTCATTCATTAGAAGATAGGATTGTTAAAAATATATTTAAAGAATATAGTGAGGTTAATGAGATAGTTAAAGGACTTCCTAATATACCTTTAGAGTATTTACCTAAGATAAGAATTATAAATAAGAAACCTATTACTGCTAGTGAAGAAGAATTAAAAGAAAATAGTAGAAGTCATAGTGCTAAACTTAGAATAATAGAAAGGATATAGTATGAAGAAAAATAATACAAAAAAGAAAGTTAAGTTATTAAAAGGAGAGAAACTTATGTATTTTATATTGCTATTTTTAGTGGTATCTATTCCTGTAATAAATGTATTTAGTAAAGCACTTTTGTCTGAAGTTAATATAAATAATGAAAAATTAAGAAGTAAAATTGAAAAGCAAAAAAATACTAATGATAGTTTAGAGATGCAAATAAATGAACTTGTTAGTATGGAAAATATTCAAAAAATAGCAGATCAATATGGTTTATCATACATAAGTGATAATATAGTAAATGTTAAATAATAAGGAGATAAGTAATGAAAAGAAAGGCAACTATAAAAATTCAAAAACCAATTATTTTTATTGTGGCTTTTCTTTTTCTTATGATTATAATTAAACTTAGTTATGTAGCATTAAGTCCAAAAGTTGATGGAATTAATTTAAGTGAATTTGCAAGTAATAGAAATACTAAGAAAGAAATTATATATGCTAAGAGAGGTAATATATATGATAAAGATGATAATGTACTTGCTAGTGTAGTAAATTCATATAAAATAATTGCATATTTAGATAGTAATAGAACTACTAATAAAAATAAACCACAGCATGTTGTAGATAAAGAAAGTACTGCTAAGATGTTAAATGAATATTTAGGTATTAGTTATGAAGATGCAATGAAACAATTAAATAAAAATAAATATCAAGTTGAATTTGGATCTAAGGGTAAAGGGATTGATGAAAATTTAAAAAATAAAATTGCTGCTTTAGAAATGCCTGGAATAGATTTTATTACTAGTCAAAAGAGAACTTATAGTATGGGTAGTTTTGCTTCTTATATTATTGGATATGCTAAGAAAAATGGGAATGATGATAATAGTGAAATTGTTGGAGAACTTGGAATAGAGAGTTATTATAATAAGCAACTTAGTGGTACTAATGGTAGTAAAACATATGAAACTGATGCTTATGGTTATACTCTTCCTTCAAGTGATGTTTTAATTGAGAAAGAAAAAAATGGAGATAATATATATTTAACTATTGATAGTAATATACAAAGATTTGCTGAGTCTCTTACGAGAGAGCTATCTAGTGAATATGAAATGGATTGGATGATATTTGCTGTAATGGATGCTAAAACTGGTGCTATTGTAGCTAGTAGTACTTATCCTAATTTTAATCCAAATGATTTAAATACTTTAAAAAATTATAATAATCCTTTAGTTAGTTATGAATATGAACCTGGTAGTACAATGAAAATATTTTCTTTTGCTACTAGTATTGAAGAAGGTTTATATGATGGAAGCAGTACTTATAAATCTGGTAGTATTGAAATAGATAGTGAAACTAAAATTAAGGATTGGAATAAAACTGGATGGGGACTTATTTCTTATGATACAGGTTTTGCTTATTCTTCAAATGTTGCTGCTGTTAATTTAGCACTTAATCTTGAAAAAGAAAAAGGAACTGGTATATTGGGAGATTATTATCGTAAACTTGGGTTTGCTAGTAAAACCGGAGTTGAACTTGCTAATGAGGTTGATGGTAAAGTAAATATTGAATATAAGAGTGAACTTGCTACTGCTTCTTTTGGACAAGGTATTACTGTTACTCCTATTCAAATGTTACAAGCACTTTCTTCTTTAACTAATGGTGGAGTTACTTTAAAGCCTTATATAGTTGATAAAATTGCTGATGATGATGGTAAAATTATTTATAAGGGTAAGAGAACTGAAATTAATAAAGTATATAGTAAAGAAACTGTAGATTATATGAGAGGACTTATGCATAATATGGTTTATGAAGGACTTAGTAGTGGACAATATTGGAGACCAAGTAGAACTACTATGATTGGTAAGACTGGTACTGCACAAATAGCTTCTCCGACTGGAGGTTATTTGAAAGGTGCAAATGATTATGTTAGAAGTTTTGCTGGTATATTTCCTGAAGAAAATCCAGAATATATAGTTTATATTGCTACACAAAAGATTAATACTGGTGCTAGTAATATTGCTAAGGTGCTTGCTAAAACTGTTGATGATATTGCAGCTTATTTAGGATATGAAAATAGAGAAGATAATATTGAGAAAAAAGTTGTAACTTTAGATAATTATATTAGTAAAGATATAAATAGTGTGACAAGTGAACTTAGAGATAAAGGTTTAAAAGTTTTTGCTATTGGAGATGGTAATTATATTATTAATCAGTATCCAAATAAAAATGGTAAAGTTCAAGTTGGAGGAAAAGTTTTTTTAGTATCTAATAGTACTAATTATGTATTAGAAGATATGAGTGGTTGGAGTGTTAGTGAAGTTAAAACATATATGAATTTACTTGGTTTAAAGGTTTATTATGAAGGTTATGGGGTTTTAACTAATCAAAGTATATCTCCAGGTACAACTATTAATAAAGATGATGAAATAACTATTACTTTTTCGTCTTCTTAAAAGGCAATTTCTGTTGTCTTTTTTTTATTTAATGATATATTTTAATTAATAAAATATGATGGCAGAGAGCTTGGAATGTTTTGTTAAAATTTGTAGAAAGGATGGAATATGAAAAAGTCAAGTGCGTTTGTAATTATTGGAATATTAGTAGTTATTGCTATACTTGGTGCTGTGTTTTTTGTAAAAGGGCAAAAATATACTGTAACATTTGATTCAAATGGTGGATCTGTTGTAAGTAGTGTTCAAGTTAAAAAAGGTGAGAAAGTAAGTAAGCCAAGTGATCCTACAAGAGATGGTTACGTATTTTCTGGTTGGTATTTAAATGATACTTTATATGATTTTGATTTGGCAGTTCTAGAAGATATTACTTTAGTTGCTAAATGGAGCAGTAAAGAGGATGGAAATACAGCTGTAAAGAGTTATACTATGAAGTTTGATTCAAATGGTGGTAGTACAGTTAATGATATTCTTGTAGAAAATGGTGTTATTAAAGAATTACCTACACCTGTTAAAGATGGTTATAAATTTGTAGGTTGGTTTAATAAGAATAATGAAGAAGTTACTGTTGGAAGTACTATAACTAGTGATGAAACTGTTACTGCAAAATGGGAAAAGAATACAACTAATAATAGTAATACAGTTACAAAATATACAGTTAAATTTAATACACAAGGTGGAAGTAAAATTTCAAGTGTTAGGATTACTTCTGGTAAAACTGTTAGTAAACCAAAAGATCCAACTAGAGATGATTATAAGTTTGTGGGTTGGTATTTAAATGGTAAAGTATATAATTTTAATTCAAAAGTTGTAAAAAATATTACTTTAGTAGCTAAATGGGAAAAGGTTGCAACTCCTGTTGTTACTCCAGATGAACCAACTAAGCCTCAAGAACCAACTAAGCCTCAAGAACCAAAGAATAATGATGTAATAAGTTATTTGAAAGAAGATATTGCAACATCTATTGTTGGTC
>OLHG01002053.1_pt1 | contig 11319 bp, 13 predicted proteins | sample 1605971 | NCBI WGS metagenome assembly OLHG01 (sample SAMN03283289) | human gut metagenome | biome: human-associated habitat; material: feces | host: Homo sapiens | place: Peru | collected 2012 | reverse complement strand
GTAGGTGGTCTGTTATGTGGTCAACAGGGATTTCTGCAGAATAATACGCACTACACGCCTCTCGCATTTACTCGAGAGGCGACCGCTTTTATACGGTTATTATAACTCTGAACAACACCTGATTCAAGTCAAAATTTGAGCCGCAGTAGACAAAGATAAGGGGATTACGGAAAAGCAAGGAGGAAATAGAAAACTTGCAACAAAAAGTTGATAAATACTGAAATCGCAGCATTATTATGCCGAAAGCTGTTGATGTTCGGGCTGAAATGTGGTATAATGATAAAAAAGGTAAAATGCCAAATTTATAACTGCGTATGAGGTGTAATACAATGGCCGCGAGCTATAAAAAATTATTCAAGCTTTTAATCGACCGTGATATGAAAAAGAAAGAACTCGCCGAAAAAGCCGGCATCAGCATCGCCACCATCACCAAAATGGGCAAAGACGGTGCCGTTGTCAGCAGTGAGGTTCTTGTAAAGATCTGTACCGCGCTTGAGTGTACTATGGACGATATAGTTGAGATAGTAAATGAAAAGTGATAGGAGTTTGAATATGAAAAACAATATTGTTATACCGACCTATGCTCAGTTGATTGAAAATACTTTTAGTGCATTGAAGGAACTCGGGGGATCCGGAAAGAATACAGAAATCAACGATAGGGTTGCACAGTTAATGAATCTTCCGGATGACGTTTTGGATGTTCCGCATCTTAACAGCAGTAGTATGTCCGAAGTGAATTATAGGTGTGCGTGGGCAAGAACACTTTTGAAAAATCACGGTGCGATAGAAAACAGTGCAAGAAGTGTTTGGGCTATTACTGCTGCTTTTGCATCCGTGGAAACTGTCGATGGAGACTACATAGAGAAGAATTGCAAAAAGCCGTCTCAAGCTAAAAATGCGCCTGCAGAGGTGCAAATGGAAAACGCAGGTGTAGAGATTCCTGAAGAAGTAAGATCTTGGAGAAGGAAACTGCAAGATGTAATTCAAAATATGGATCCGTATGGATTTGAACGATTGACTCAAAGGTTACTTCGCGAATGTGGGTTTACACAGGTTGAAGTTACGAAAAAGTCGGGCGACGGCGGAATTGACGGTACTGGCAAATTGAAAATCAATGGTATTTTCAGCTTTAATATAGCTTTTCAATGCAAGCGTTATCACGGAGTGGTCGGTGCCGGTGATATACGAGATTTTCGTGGATCACTAACTACCAATATTGAAAAAGGCGTATTTATATCGACAGGATCTTTTTCTAAAGCAGCTATAGAGGAAGCTGCAGCTCCCGGAAAGCAACAAATCGATTTGATTGATGGCGAAGAATTCATCACTAAACTTGCCGAATTCGGTATCGGAGTTCATGAGATTAAAGACTACGAAATTGATGAAGATTATTTCGCAAAAATCTGAGGTTTTCTCTGGACTTTTTGAAACGGTTGGATATAATTGTGGTTGCAAAAAAGGAGTAGCACATCATGGATAATCATACCCCCGAACAGCGTCATAAAAATATGCAGGCTGTAAAAAACAAGGATTCCGAAATTGAGCTATTGCTCCGTAGAGAATTATGGTCTCGCGGGTTGCATTATAGGAAGAATTATAAGAAAATCACAGGTAAGCCGGACATCGTGTTCGTCGGAAAGAAAGTTGCGGTTTTCTGCGACAGTGAGTTCTGGCACGGTTATGATTGGGAAAACAAGAAAAATGAAATTAAGTCTCATCGAGAATTTTGGATACCAAAGATCGAACGCAATATGCAAAGAGATGTTGAAGTGAATCAGGCACTTGAAAGCGAAGGCTGGACGGTGTTGCGATTCTGGGGTAATGATATTAAAAAGAAAACCAAATGGTGTGCTGATATAATTGAAAGGGCGGTAACAACTGAAATGAAAGTATACAAATCGATTGACTTGTTTGCAGGTATCGGTGGTATTCGTTTGGGATTCGAAAAGGCATTTAAGAATCAGATAGAAACGGTATTTGTCAGCGAATGGGATGAATATGCACAAAAGACATACAGAGCAAATTTCAAAGATGATTTTGAAATTGCCGGCGATATAACAAAGATAGATGAGACTGATATTCCCGAATTCGATATTTGTTTAGCGGGATTCCCGTGTCAGGCATTTAGTATGGCAGGGAAAAGGCAAGGCTTTGAAGATAATTATAAAGGTCTGTGCCGTGGTACTTTATTCTTAGATGTTGCAAGGATTTGCGAACATCATCATCCCGGCGTAATATTCTGTGAGAATGTAAAAGGACTTGTGATTCATGACAGAGGAAGAACCCTTCAAATAATCAAGAAAACTTTTGCGGATCTGGGATACAAAGTATTTACCAACAAAGATACAACGCTTAACAGCAAAAATTTCGGTGTGCCGCAAAACAGAGAAAGAATATACATTGTGGCATTCAGGGAAGATATTGCTCCTGAGAAATTTGATTTTCCGCAAGGAAATGATGATACCAAAAGAATTAAAGATATTATTGAAGAAAATCCTGTTCCCGCAAAATATTACCTCAGCGATGTATACTTGGAGACGCTTCGCCGACATAAAGCCAGACATGAAGCCAAAGGAAACGGCTTCGGATATGAAGTGAGAGGGATGGAAGATATCGCAGGTGCTATTGTGTGCGGAGGAATGGGCAGAGAAAGAAATCTGATAGTCGATAACCGCCAAACAAATTTAACACCTACTACCCACATCAAGGGTGAAGTAAACAGAGAAGGTATACGCAAAATGACTCCTCGTGAATGGGCAAGATTGCAAGGCTTCCCTGATACCTTCAAGCTTCCGCTTGCCGATGTACACCTGTATAAACAATTCGGAAACAGTGTTACGGTCAATGTAATAGAAGCAATTGCCGAAAAAATAAAGGAGGTGCTTGATAATGCCGCTGACAGGAAATAAAGGTGAATGGAGTGAAATATATGTTTTCCTCCGTCTGCTGGCCACAGGTAAGCTTTTTGCGGCAGATGCCGATTTAAACAAAATCAACGGAACATTCTATAATATACTCAATATAATCAGAAACGAAAACGGACAGCAACTGGAGTTTCATGTTGACAGAAATAGGGGTCGTGTTTCTGTTGTAGACAGTGATACAAACATTGTACTGATTTCTTTGCCTTTTGGAGATTTTGAAAAAGCTGCCGATGAACTCTATAGTGAAATTATTGCTGCTAAGTCTCCGTCTTTCTCTGTTATTGCAACCGAGACTTTTTTGAATAATATTCGTGTATACAGTCTAAAAGCAAAATCTACGGACAAATCCGATATCAGAACCAAAGTTCATGATATAAACACCGGTATCGATATTGTGCAAGGTTTCAGCATCAAATCCAGGCTCGGAAGTCCTTCCACGTTAATTAATGCAGGAAAAACGACTAACTTTATTTATGAAGTTACAGGACCGATGACAGATTCAATAATGAAAGATTTTAACTCTTGCTCTAAGTTGTTCAAGAATCGTTTTGCTGTTTTAAACGCAAACAAATGTGATATTTCATATTTTTGCATGGAAAACAGCACATTTGAGAACAATCTATTGTTGCTTGACGGCAACTTACCGGAGATTTGTGCCGAAATGCTTAAGGCTTTTTTCTCGTTGGGTATCACAACGGTAAAAGATGCAATTTCTCATTTAACTGCAACTAATCCCTTAAATTATAATCTTTCGGCGGGACATCCGTTTTACAGCTATAAGGTTAAAAAGTTATTGACGGAGTGTGCGCTTGGTATGCTACCATCTAAAACTTGGGATGGCACTGCCGATGCTACGGGAGGATACATAATTGTCAGAGAAGACGGCGAGGTTTTATGCTACCATTTGTTTAACCGCAATGAGTTTGAAAACTATCTTTTGAACAATACAAAGTTTGAAACTGGCAGTACAAGCCGTCATGGATTCGGATCTATCTATAAAAATAACGGAAAATATTATCTTAAACTGAACTTGCAAGTGAGGTTCATTAAGTAATGAACAAGGTCAATGTCGGAAGTTTATTTTCGGGAATCGGCGGTATAGATTTAGGGTTTGAGCAAGCAGGATTTGAGATTGCGTGGGCTAACGATTTTGATGCTGCGGCATGCAAGACCTACCGAAACAACTTTCCGAGCACTATTCTTATCGAGGACGATGTTCGAAATATCAATCCGTGCGCACTGTCAGATATTGACGTACTTGTTGCAGGATTTCCGTGCCAGCCGTTTTCCGTAATGGGCTATCGACGCGGCTTCAATGATCCACGCGGCAATTTGTTTTTTGAAATTGCACGTTTTATTGATGTTAAGCGACCGAAAGTGGTTTTTCTGGAGAATGTTAAAAATCTTATGGAACATGACAACGGGAAAACATTTTTGGTTATTTACAACGTTCTTGCACAATTTGGTTATTCCGTAAAATACAAAGTAATCAATGCAACCGATGTGAACATCCCACAAAATCGTGCCCGTATTTTTATTGTTGCTTTCCGTGATATCGAGGATTGTGATAAGTTTTCATTCCCCCAATATGCTCCGTTAGAAGCAACAATTGACGATGTTATCGATCGAAGTATAAAGCACGATAATATTTATTATTACGGCTCTGAAAGCCGATATTTTAAAGCGCTCAATACAAAAATCGTCGATAAGACGGGAATTTACAGAATCGATGACAGCGGTATCGCAACACGCAAATGGGAGATATGTCCTACACTTAAAGCCAACATGGGAACATATCATGACCGAGTGCCGATCATCCGTGATGATTTCGGCATTCGCATGCTGACACCGATGGAGTGCCTGGCTTTTCAGGGATATCCCAAGAAATATACATTCAAAGGAGTTTCTCTGAAAAGCGCATATAAGCAATGCGGAAATACAGTATGTGTTCCGATTATAAAAAGCATAGCAGCAAAATTGTTTGAGTTGATGTAGGAGGTAACTATGGCAGGTGCAAAGAAAAGAATGTTGGATTACTTGTTAGAACATATAGGAGAAGAAGTAGATCGTGAGACGCTGAGAGATATCGCAGTGATTTCGGACTGGGCCAGATCTTTGCGCTTATTACGTCAAGAAGGATACGATTTAGAGACTACAAGAAACGGATATATTCTTCATTCCGGGGAACCTTCCGGAACCGGTAATGTCAGGGCAACTATATCTCCGAAGTTAAGATATAGAATTTTGATGCGTGACAACAGCATTTGTCAGCGTTGCGGAGCGAAAGCATCAGACGGTGTTAAATTGCATGTAGATCATAAAATTCCGGTCGAATTCGGTGGGGATAATTCCGAATCAAATTTATGGACGTTATGTGAGCCATGCAACGAAGGCAAAAAAGCATATTTTCAAGACCTGGATACCGAACTGATTGCGGAAGTTCTTCGTGAACGAGGTGCCAGAAACAGATTAATGAAACTCTTTTCCCGCAATCCGGGTAAAGAGTTTGATGTCACATTTCTTTCCATCATTTGTGCGGGAAACCGAGATTGGACACGTGTGATTAGGGAAATAAGACAGAAAGAAGATATGAATATTGTCCATATCCGAAAAAGCTGTGATTGCCCTAACGGCGGGTATGTTTACCTTCCGTAGTATAAATAGTTTCAATTATAATGAGGTAAATCAGATGGAAGTCAAAAATGAATACGGGAAAAGCCAAGTCGTAGTGTTAAATGTAGGTCAAGATGATGTTGACGGTATGCTTATTAATTGGGATTTAACAGACGATGGTAACTATGATTACATGGAGAAATGGTTTGTTAATTCTATTATGAATTATTTACCTGAATATGCAATGGGGTATGATGCCGGAAACATATCTAATGCGAATGTCATAGAATGCGTGAGAGAAACTGCCAAAAGCGTTATTCAAATAAAGAGAATAAATGAGATAAAACAGTATTTGGAGTCAGGAACACCTTACGATGAGTGGGATCAAGAAGTCTTAAAAATTTATAATGCAAAAGGTATTTTCAGTGAACTGATTTTGCATTTTATATTAAGGGATATGAAAGGGACACTGCCCTTGATATCAAAAATATATTTCAAAGATTCAATTTCCGTTGAGGCTCACGGGTTTGACGCAGTACATGTTTTGGACGATAAACTATATTTGGGCGAGACAAAGTTTTATAGTGACGGAAAGCAAGGTCTGAAGGCATTAATTAACGATTTAAGCAAACACTTTAAGCATGATTATTTAAAAGAGCAATTTGTGATAATAAGCCGAGCTTTAATCCATAATAACGAAATGCGAGAGGAATGGATTTCCAAGCTTTCTTCTTCAAAAAGGCTAGAAGATAAACTTAATATGATTTATATTCCGTTATTATGCGTATATGAGGATAAGATTGCAACCGACATAATAAATGAGTTAAATTCCAATGGAAGAGCTGAGTCTATTTATTTTGATCATGTGGTGGGAATGAAGGAGTTTTTTGATAAAAACAACACATTCCCACACCAAGAAAGGGTTCAGCCGTTGCTTATACTGCTGCCTGTTCAATCAAAGGACCGAATTGTGTCAGCTATATTAGCTAAAATATATAATATGCAAAATATTTAGGTGATGTTATGAGAGATGAATTAATGACTAAACTTCAAAATCATACCGTATTAACTGATGGAGAATGTTTTGAAGCGGCTACTGACATCAGTCGACTTTTGAATTCTGTAGAAGAATCATCAAAGCAAGATGGTCGCAATTTAATAATTCGGCTTCTCGACAATTGGGATAATATAACAGATAGTTATAAAGCAATATTTAGCGATCTTATTTCTGCGGCGGGGTTTTACCCATATTTGAAAAGACTCGGAAGCACAGTTCAAGATTTAGACGATGAAATAAGATTAGAGCATCACAAATCCGAGTACTTACCCGACAGATATTTTCATGTTGAACAAAAGAAACTTGCAGATTTGATAGAACGACAAGTTAATGTCATTGTAAGTGCCCCAACAAGTTTCGGGAAAAGCATGTTGATCGAAGAAATTGTCGCCAGTTGTAAGTATAAAAACATAGTCATCATCCAACCCACTCTTGCTCTTTTGGATGAAACACGCAGAAAATTAAAAAAATATTCTGCACATTATAGAATTATAGTCAAGACATCTCAAAATTTCTGTGAGGACAAAGGTAACATTTTTTTGCTTACAGCAGAACGGGTTTTGGAGTATCCCGGAATGCCTAAAATCGACTTGCTTGTTTTAGATGAATTTTATAAACTAAGCAGCAAGCGTGGAGACAATAGAAATAATATTTTAAATACAGCGTGTTTATTAGAATAATGGAAAACCCTAACTGCAAATTTTATATGTTAGGGCCTAATATTGATGCAATTCCGGAAGGTTTTGTCGAGAAATATAACGCCGTCTTTTACAAAACGGATTTTTCTATGGTTATTACCGAGATGGATAATCAATATGAGTTCGTTCACAAAAAACGCGGAGGTTAAGTTTCCGAAGAGGACGTTTTTAATATTTTAGACGGTTTAAATGAGCAAACATTGATTTATTGCTCTTCTCCTAAAACGGCTCGTAATCTAGCTTTCGCCTACTGTGAACATTTGATATCACGTAGAATTCAACCCAAGACTCATTTGCCGTTAATTGATTGGATTAATGACAACCTAACATACAGGTGGTCTTTGGCAAAATGTTTGCAATATAAAATAGCGGTGCATGATGGGGCTATGCCCAAACACATCACTTCTTCCACGATTCAGTATTTCAATGATAAAGATATTACATATCTGTTTTGTACAAATACCATTATTGAAGGAGTAAACACAAGCGCTAAAAATGTTATTTATTATGATAACAAAATCGGGAATAAGAAAATCGACTATTTTGATTATTCTAATATAAAAGGTCGAGCCGGACGCATGATGGAACATTATGTCGGCAAAGTGATCAATCTTCATAAGCCGCCTTTGAAGGAACAGACAATAGTGGATTTCCCGTTTTATGATCAAAATCCAATAGCCTCCGAAGTGCTTGTGAACTTAAACGAATCTGAAGTGAAAAATATAAATGATAATCTTCAAAGATATCGTAACTTTAGATTAAAAGATGAAGCACTTCAAGAATTGTTAATTAGAAACGCTGTGTCGATTGAAGGTCAAGAGGCAATCTTAAATCGATTGTTTGCAGATCTAGCTATTCCAGGAAAACGCAGAGTTATTATTTGGAATAAAATAGATGGAAACCTATATGAACGCTTAAATTATATTTTCGAATTGTGTTGGGAGAACTTGTCCAATGAAGATGAGCGAAAGTCTTTTGGCTCACGAGGTTGGGTGGTAAACAAAATAGTAGGAAGTTGCTACCAAAGTTCAATCAACGATATGATTGAACGCGATTTGGAATACCGTTCTAAAAAGTTGGCAGAAGAAAAAGATGTGCCGTTTATTTCCGTTGATGATATGTTTGCGAAATTTCCCGTGGAAATGCAAGAAAGAACGGACAATCTCATTGAAAGGATGTTCGCTTTGCAAAAGAATTGGCTTCAATATAGAGCTCCTAAATGGATCAATGTTGTTAACTCATTGCAAAAATATGCAACCGAAAAACTGGGTCTTCCATCTGGAGACTATTCGTATGTAGCTGAAATGATAGAAAATGAGTTTGTACAATCGAATTTTAGGATACTGCTCGAATTTGGTATTCCTAAGTCAGCAGTCCAAAAGATTCAAGTACTTTTTGAAATGTATCATTATGTGACAAAAGAAATGTCTGAGGATGAAATACTAATATTGATAAATGAAAAGAAAAGCTTTCTCCGCACCTATTTGAGTGTATATGAAATGGAGATTATAGAGAGAGCAATATAAATTTTCTTTGTCGTTATTTACCTAACGACGATTATTTATAGGAGAGTAAATTGATGATTAAGCCACTAATCCACAACCCTATTTTCTTTGTTGGAAAGTCGGAAGTGGCAACAAAAAATGATTTGCAGATCGCACAAGATGTACTTGATACGCTTATGGCACACAAGGATAGCTGTGTTGGTATGGCAACTAATATGATCGACGTCAAGAAACGCATTATCGCTTTTCTTGACGGGAGTGGACGAGCGCCTACATGTACCGTGATGCTCAATCCCGAGATTGTCAAAAAAGACGGTGCGTATAACACCGAGGAGGGATGTCTGTCTCTTCTCGGTGGTCCGCGTCCGTGTAAACGTTATAAATCCATCAAGGTCAAGTATCAAACCTTGGAACTACAAACTCGCATCAAGACCTATACCGACTGGACCGCGTAAATCATTCAGCACGAAATAGATCATTGCTATGGGGTTTTGATATAGAATATTAATTCAAAAAATTGCATTTAGAAATTAAATGTGTCAAATAATTATATATGAGAGGAAAATTAATGCATGCTTATTGATGATATTGTTGATTATTGTAATAAGAAATATACAACATTTGGTGATAAATGTGGTAACGGTGTTTGTTCTCATCCTACAGGTAAGTGTAGTGGAAGTTGTTATAATTGTTTATATGAAATTCATTATTTTGATGGTGATAAATGCAAACATAAATCTTTATATGATTGTCAAAAAATGTTATATCATTATGTGTGCCAATATACATTAAGGTATGCATCTGAAATCTTACATGCATTCAAAGATGAGAACTGTTTCTTGAGCACCTTTAAAAGCATCAATATGATGTCAATAGGTTGTGGTGGATGCCCGGATTTGATGGCAATGGAAATGCTCTTGTATGATAGTGGGATTACAGTTCCAGTATCCTATAAAGGCTATGACATTAATTCGTTATGGTTGCCAGTACATAACAGGGTACGACGTTATTGCAATGACAATGATATTGATAGCAAATTCATGTGTGAGGATGCCATCAATTATTTCTCAAAATATTATTCAAAAAACACAAATGTCATAGTAATCAGTTATCTTCTTTCATATCTTTATAACACACCACAAAAGAAAGAGATTCGTGATTTTTTTGACAGATTAATTGAAAATGTAATAGTGCGGAATAATGATAAAAAACTTATTGTGTTTAATGATGTTAATAGTTGCAATAGAGGCAGGGATTATTTTAGGGTTTTTGTGGAAAAACTTGAGAAAAAGGGATTACACGGAGCGTATAGATATATGTATTTTGATTCGGAAAGACTAAACAAATATCAAAAGACCGGCAGCGCATATAACTCTTCGTGCGCTTTATTTGATTATAATAAAGAAATCATAAAAGCGTATCATGTTGATGGAATCTGCAGAAGTGCGCAACTTATTGTGGAGGTGGGAAAAATTGATAATTAGCGCAAGTAGAAGAACAGATATCCCTACATATTATAGTGAATGGTTTTTCAACAGAATAAAAGACGGGTTTGTGTATGTTCGTAATCCCATGAATGTACATCAAATAAGCAAAATATCTTTATCTCCTGATGTTGTTGACGGCATTGTATTCTGGACTAAAAATCCTGTTCCTATGTTGGATAAGTTATATAACCTTCAAGATTATGCTTACTATTTTCAGTTTACGGTAAATTCATATGGGAAAGATATCGAAGCAAATATACCAAGCAAAAACGATATTATCGTCCCTGCCTTTAGAGAGTTGTCAAGAATAATTGGCGCGAAAAAAGTCATTTGGCGATATGATCCGATTATGCTTACAAGTAAATACACAATTGATTATCATGTAAATTATTTCAATGAATTAGCTAAAAGATTATCTGGATATACGCATAAATGTGTAATAAGTTTTGTCGACTTCTATCGTAACACGCAGAAGCATCTTAAGGATTTGGATATATTGCCCTTAGGCGAAAAGGAAATGTATGAACTTGCAGAACGTCTTGTAGAGATTGCAAGGGAAAATAATCTTATTGTAGAATCTTGTGCTGAAAAAATCAATTTGGATCAGTTAGGTATCCGGCATGGTCATTGTATAGACTGTGACTTGTTTGAGCAGATTTTGAATTGTAAAATGAACTTGTCAAAGGATAAAAATCAACGACCTGAGTGCGGCTGTATGGAAAGTATAGATATCGGAGCATATAACACGTGCAAAAATGGTTGTAAATATTGCTATGCGAATTTCAGTCAAACTACTGTTAACAAAAATACGGGATTGCACAATCCTTACTCTCCATTGCTTTTTGGAGAAGTTATGCCCGAGGATAAGATAATAGAGCGAAAAATGGTTTCTTTGAAAAATAATCAGCTAAATTTGTTCTAATTCTCTCTGGACTTTCGCAAACCTGTGTGATACTGTTGTGTACTGCAAAGGAGGTGCGGATATGGCACAGATGAGTTTAGAAGAATTGTACCGCGGAGAAGGCGTGGGAGAAA
>OLHG01002049.1_pt1 | contig 11328 bp, 10 predicted proteins | sample 1605971 | NCBI WGS metagenome assembly OLHG01 (sample SAMN03283289) | human gut metagenome | biome: human-associated habitat; material: feces | host: Homo sapiens | place: Peru | collected 2012 | reverse complement strand
GTCAGGTCGTCGGCGGGACGTAGACAGCCTGAACCGAGGTGATGGAACCATCGCGGGTAGAGGTGATGCGCTCCTGCAGAGCACCCAGCTCGTTGGCCAGCGTGGGCTGGTAGCCGACGGCGGAGGGCATACGGCCCATCAGGGCGGAGACTTCGGAACCGGCCTGCACGAAACGGAAGATGTTATCGATAAACAGCAGGACGTCCTTGTGGGTCTCCTCGCGGAAGTACTCGGCCATGGTCAGGCCGGTCTCCGCGACGCGCATACGGGCTCCGGGGGGCTCGTTCATCTGGCCAAAGACCAGCGCAGTCTTGTTCAGAACACCGGAAGCGTTCATCTCACCCCAAAGGTCGCAGCCCTCGCGGGAGCGCTCGCCCACGCCGGTGAAGATGGAGTAGCCGCCGTGCTCGGTGGCGACGTTATGGATCAGCTCTTGGATCAGGACGGTCTTGCCGACACCGGCGCCGCCGAACAGGCCGATCTTACCGCCTTTTGCGTAAGGAGCCAGCAGGTCGATGACCTTGATGCCGGTCTCCAGAATTTCGGTTGCAGGTTTCTGCTCTGCAAAGCTGGGAGCCTTGCGGTGGATGGACCAGTGGGGCAGGTCGTCCACCGGGCCCTTGCCGTCGATGGGGCGGCCCAGCGGGTCGAACATGCGGCCCAGGGTGCCCTCGCCCACCGGGGCGTTCAGGCCGTGGCCGGTGGCGGTGACCACCATCCCCTTGCCAAGACCCTCGCTGGCAGAAAGCATGATGCAGCGCACCGTCGTCTCGTTGACGTGCTGCGCCACTTCCATCGTACGCTCGGTGCCCTCGGCGGTCACCGTCAGCGCTTCCTGCAGGGCAGGCAGCTTGCCCTCGGTGAACTTGACGTCCACCACGGGGCCCGCTACGCGAATAATAGTTCCCTGTATCATACGATTGCCTTTCTCATAGAATCGATACTCCCTCAGTCACAGCTTCCTCGGCGAGAGAGCCGCTAAAGCCCCCTCCTTGAGGGAGGCGGCATCGCTTAGGTGATGCCGGAAGGAGTAAGTTTTACTCATTGTTTTGTACTGCCGCCGCACCGCCGATGATCTCGGTGATCTCCTGTGTGATGGAGCCCTGACGGGTGCGGTTGTATTCGAGCTGAAGCTCGTGGATCATGTCATTCGCGCTCTTGGTGGCCGAATCCATGGCGGTCATGCGGGCGCTCTGCTCGGCGCAGAAGCTCTCGGTCATGGCGCCGAAGATCATACCGTGCATATAGATGGGCGCTGTCTGCTCGAACACGGTCTTCGCATCCGGGAACATCTCCACCTCGCCCCGCGGGTCACCCAGACCTTTGGGCGTGGGCTTCAGGTGCTCGCGGTCCAGCGGAAGCAGCCGCTCCATGACGGGTTCACTGGTCAGGGCATTCTGGATCTTGGTGTAGACGATGTACACCTCATCCAGCTTGCCGGACTTGAAATCGTCGATGGCGTCCACGGTGATGTCGCGGGCACGCTGCAGCGTCGGGGCCGTGGCGCCGTACTGGAACTCTTCCACCAGACGCGGGTCCTTATGGAGCAGGGCACGGTAGCCGACCTGACCGATGACATAGAACCGGTCGTTCTGGTCTGCATGTTCCTTGAGGAACTTGAGCAGGTTCTGGTTGTAAGCACCGGCCATGCCCTTATCGGCGGTCAGCACAAGGTAGGCCCGCTTGGGGTTCTCCACATTCCGCTCATGGAAGTAAGGGTGGACCGGCTCATCCGGAAGATGGGGCACGACGCGGGAAATGGTATCCCGCATCCGGGTGAAATACGGCAGAACGTTTTGGTAGTTCTGGCGTGCCTTGCGGAGCTTGGAGGAGGAGATCAGGTACATGGCATTCGTGATCTTCATGGTATCCTGAATGCTCTCGATCCGCTCCTTGAGCAGCTTACTGGACGGCATGGCTCTCCCCTCCCGCATAGGCCTTCCACGCGGTCAGGATGGCATCCACCTGTTCCGGCGTGATCTTGCCGGTGGAAGTGATGGCGTCCATCGTGCCGGAGACATCGGCCTTGAACGACCGCACGAAGGCGGCCGTCTTGGCGCGCTGCTCCGTCAGCGGGACAAGATCCAGCATCCCGTGGGAAGCCAGCGTCAGGATCACGACCTGCTCGGCATCGGACTTAGGCTGATAGAGCGGCTGTTTGAGCATCTCGGTCAGGGCCTTGCCGTGCTCCAGCTGGCGGCGGGTCTCGGCGTCCAGATCGGAACTGAACTGGGCGAAGGACTCCATATCCTTATACTGGGCCAGCTCGATGCGCAGGTTGGCATTGGCCTTCTTCATGGCCTTGGTCTGGGCTGCGCCGCCGACACGGGACACCGACAGGCCGACGTTGACGGCCGGGCGGTTGCCCGCGTTGAACAGGGCGCTCTCAAGGAAGATCTGACCATCGGTGATGGAGATGACGTTGGTGGGGATGTAAGCCGAAACATCGCCGGCCTGCGTCTCTACGATGGGCAGTGCGGTGATAGAGCCGCCGCCCAGATCATCCCGCATACGGCAGGAGCGCTCCAGCAGACGGGAGTGCAGGTAGAACACATCGCCGGGGTAAGCTTCACGGCCCGGAGAGCGGCGCAGCAGCAGCGAGATGGCACGGTAGGCCACCGCGTGCTTGGACAGATCATCGTACACGATGAGCACGCTCTTGCCCTTGGACATAAAATACTCGGCCAGCGCCGTGCCCGCGTAGGGGGCAATGTACTGCAGCGGGGCCGAATCGGACGCGGTAGCCGCCACGATGGTGGTATAGCTCATAGCGCCGTGCTTTTTCAGGTCCTCGGCCACACGGGCGATGGAGGAAGCCTTCTGGCCGATGGCCACATAGATGCACAGCACATCCTTATCCTTCTGGTTCAGGATGGCATCGGTGGCAATGGAGGTCTTGCCGGTCTGGCGGTCGCCGATGATCAGCTCACGCTGGCCGCGGCCGATGGGGAACATGGAGTCGATGGCGAGGATGCCGGTGTGCAGAGGGGTGTCCACGCTCTGACGCTCCAAGATGCCGGGGGCCTGTTTCTCGATGGGGTTGTAGCCCTCCGCTTCCACCGGGCCCTTGCCGTCGATGGGCTCGCCCAGCGGGTCGATGACGCGGCCGAGGAAGCCCTCACCCACGGGGATGCCCGCACGCTTGCCGCTGCGGGTCACGAGGGTGCCGACGCCGACGGACTCGGCACCGTCGAACAGCATGATGCCGAGACGGCCCGGCTCCACGCTTTCGACCATGCCCTTGGCACCGTTCTCGAAGGTGACGATCTCGCCGTACACGGCGCGGTCCATCCCTTCGACCTGCACGATGCCGTCCGCCGAGGAGATGACCACGCCGCCCTCAGCCGAGGTCTCGGCGGGCTTGTAGTCCTCGATGCGGGTCTTCAGGGTCGCCAGATCGGGCTTGCCCGCCATCATGGTGTCCAGCATGTGACGGCCGGAGTTATCGAACATCCGGTCGCCCACCTGCAGGACATAGCCGGAGAGGAGGCTCTCGTCCACGGAGACATTCAGGATGACCTCGGTGGCATCGTAGAGCTTCTTCACTTCATTCTTGATGCGGGTGATGTCCTCTTCCCGCAGCTTGCGGGCTGCACGCAGGTCGGCCTTGACGATGCGGTTGGAGTTGAAAAATTCCTTGCTGAATTCAGTTGCCATTGCCAGCACCTGCTTTCTCCAACAGATCGTCCAGCAGACGGGCATCGTCCTGCGCAGTCAGGTTCCGCTCCAGCAGCTTCTCGCACATGGCGCGGGCAAGGGCCGTGGTCTGGGCGTCGGCCTCGCGCAGCTTGTGCTGGCGCTCGGCTTCGGCCGCAGCCTTGCCCTCGGCCACGATGGCGTCGGCCTGTTTCTGGGCGTCAGCCAGCAGCTGCTGCTTTTCCTTCTCGGCCTGCTGCTCGTAGGCTTCGCGGCGGGCAGCGGCTTCGGCGTCCACATTGCGCAGCTTATCCTCTGCGCTGGTCAGGGCTGCGGCGGCATCCTGCTTGGAAGTTTCCGCCGCGGCAATGGCGTCGTCGATCTGCTTCTGGCGCTGTGCAATGACGTTCATGACAGGCTTGTACAGGAACTTCCGCAGCAGCAAGAACAGGATCAGAACGTTGACGACCGTCCACAAAAGATTCAGATTCAGTGTCAGCATTCCGTCATGCCTCCGTTATCAACCCAAGAACAGGATGATCAGCAGGGCAACGACGAAGCCGAAAATTGCAGTACCTTCTGCCAGAGCAGCGCCCAGCAGGAGGTTGGTCTGGATCTTACCGGAAGCTTCCGGCTGGCGGCTAATGGCCTCCGTTGCCTTACCGGTGGCAATGCCGATGCCGATGCCGCCGCCAATACCAGTCAGCGCTGCGATACCAGCGCCCAGAGCTACGAGTCCGTTCATAATAAAATCTCCTTTGTAATGTAATCACTTCTCAGCCCGCGCTGCGTCTGAGATCACTCTTCGTCCCCAATGCTCTCTTTCATGAACAGGGAGGTCAGGAACACAAACACATAGGTCTGGATCAGACCATCGAACAGGTCAAAATACAAACTGAAGACAGCGGGGACGAACACCGGCACCACGAGCTTGATCAGCTCCATGATGACGAACGCGCCCAGCACGTTGCCGAACAGTCGCATGCAAAGGCTCGTAGGCCGGATCGCGATCTCCAAGATGTTCATGGGGGTCATGATCGGGGTAGGAGCCGTCAGACTCTTCAAAAAGCCGAGCCCGCCGCGCGCGTGGATGCCGGCATACTCGATGAGCACGATGCTCATGAGCGCCAGAGCCGCCGTGACGTTTAGATCCTTCGTAGGGGGCTTGATGCCGAACACACCGATGAGGTTGCTGCACCCAATGTACAGCGCCACGCTCATCAGATACGGCACATACCGTTTGCCGTTTTCGCCCAGCAGCCCGACGAAGAAATCGTTGATGGTGGTCACGACCGTCTCAAGGACAGCCTGACGCTTGGTGATGTGCTCGACCCGCAGATTCCGCGTCAGCAGGATCGAACCGAGGACCAGAAACGCCATGATGCCCCAGCTGACGACCACCGACTCCGGGATGGAAAGCCCGAAGACCGAGACCATTTCAACGTTCAGCTCTTCTTTTAAAGCAGCAGTCAACGCATTCATTCTTTTTGCACTCTCTCCTTTCTCGTTTTGTGGTATGTATCATAGCACGATTGTGCCGAAATTTGTAGCCGCCCGCCCCAGATTCTACCTTTTGTTATATTCCATTTCACGGAGCGCGGAGAAGTGTTGTACACTTCGCACAAATACTTGAATATTTCTTATGCCTTTTGCACAATTCCTTAACCAAATCTTAGTTTTTTGCTTCGTCTTGTACGGGTAAAATGAGGCAAAATCGGCATATTATTCACTATATGTATAGCCGGTATATCAAATTTATATGGGAAGCAGGGCTGAGATGTAAGGGCTGTACCGGGTTCACTTCTTCTCACCGCGGCGGAACAGCAGGCGGAAAATAGCACGAGACAGCGGGCCGCAGTAGAACATCTGCCAGCACAGGGCCATGGGGAAATTGCAGCCGAAGGTATGCACCCACGTGCCGAAGCTGGGTTCCTTGAACAGCACGGTGGCGATCAGGCCCATGACCGGGCACATCATGCAGACGATCATCAGCGAGATGGCATAGGTGATGAACTGGGGCCGGTCGGTGGGCTGCATAAAGCTGAATGCCAGCCGGGTGGCCAGCTTTTCGACCACGAAAAACTCCAGAATAAAAGCGGCGGGCACCATGATGGGCATTTCGTGCAGGGCCATCACGAAGGTAGCGTTGGTCACGCCGCCGGTGTTCAGGGCGACATTATAAACGATCATTCCATAGACCATAATGGTGGCCATAACGACGGTAAAGACGATCTTTTCAAGCAGGGTTTTCGGCATAGTTTTGAACTCCTTTTGATTGTTTCGTGGAAAACGTTCGCCGCGCCAAAACAAAAAAGAAGCCGGACAAAGGCCGAACCTTCGTCTGACTTCTTTGCGCGACTACCATTCATTGTCCGTTATGATAGCACAAATTTTTGCCTCACATAAGGGTCCCGCGCTTATTTCTCGCTTTTTTCCACAAATCGTCCACAAACGACCCGAAAGTTTTGGTCGAGTTTCATGTATCCCAGCTTTTGGACTTTTGGTGCAAAAACAAGGGGCAATTGTTGTACAGTCTGCGAATAGACAAGCGGACCCGTTTTGAGTATAATAAAGCCAGAAACCAGAGAAGTACAGCAGAAGCTCAAATGAGAGCTAACCCCGCTGACTTGAAGCAGAAAGGAGCGAGACCGATGGTCGATATGGAACCCGCACAGTTCGGACAGACTGTCGGGGTTCGCTGAGAAGTAAAATAGAGGCTCTCCACAAACGGGATGTATCCCCCGTATAAAAACACAAAAATAAGAGCCAGTCTTGAGCATTCATCACGCGAAAACAGAACAGTCTGTCGAGTATAAGACCCCATGGCGATTCAAATAGATCCGCTTGAGGTGATCCCCATGAAGAAAGCTTTTGCGCGGACGAAGATATTTGAATGACCAAAAAGGAGTAACTCCAATGTACTAAGCAGTGGAACCCCCGGCAAATCTAACTCGAAAGAATGTGGTAATATGAAATTCATCTTCATGATCTCTGTACCGCAGTCCAACAGTTAAGAGAAGGGTCAGTCCAATGTACACGAGTAGCTAGTCCCCCTTGAAATAGATTCCAGTTTTCTGATAGTTTCTAAGGAGAGTCACCCTATGAAACGTACAATCCGAAAATGAGGAGATCCAAGGAGAAGAGGCTTATGACTCCGAAGAAGTAAGTATCCAGCCGGACGAGGGCTTGCAACCGCCTCGATCCGGCTGGTTTTTTGTTGCTCCGTCCTTTCTTTTTCCACGGCGGCATGGTATAATGTTGAAAAAGGGGGTGCCGTTATGAACTTTGTTCTTTCCGTTCTGCTGGACTATGCCGTTCCGATCGCCTTTCTGGTGGCGGGCATCTTCAACCTGCTGGGCAAGTGGGGCCGCTACGACAGCGACGACGAGCGCACCGTCTGGCAGAAGAAGTTCGGTGTCCTTTTCATCGTGGACGCGGTGCTCTTTTCCATCGCCAAGATGCTCCCCGCAGAAGGGCCGGGCGGCAACCGACTGCTGTCCATCGGCATTGCCGTCAACACCGTGTTTCTGCTGATGTACCACGCTTGGCGGAAAGGCCATAACGGCTCCGACGACGAATAAGCCCTCCCTTCCTTCCAAAAAGATCCTTGCTCCTCCTGCCGTTCTCTGCTACAATGGAGAAAAACGCAGGAGGATTTTTTCTTATGGTCAAGCATGTGATTCTGTGGCAGCTCAAGGAGGAGCTTTCCGACGCCGAAAAGGCAGCGATCAAAGCGGGCATCAAGGCGGGCTTGGAGGGGCTGGCCGGGCAGATCCCCGGTCTGGTGGAGATCCACGTCAACACGGGCGCTCTCCCCTCTTCCAACGCCGACCTGATGCTGGACACCACCTTTGAATCTGCCGAGGCGCTCAAGGGCTATTCCACCCACCCGGCCCATGTTGCCGTGGCCAACAGCAAGGTGCGCCCCTACTATAAAAACCGCGTCTGCCTGGATTACGAGGTATAAGCAGTTTTCCAGCCGCGTTCTATGGGACTAGCTCAAAGTCATCTCAGCTTTTGAGATGGCTTTTTTGTTTAGTTCAGACTGTTTTTTATTTGCTCCCGCAATTTTAGGATATCTTCTTCTCTGCGGATTTCATCAAGATTTTTCAGCACATCTAAGCGATCACCGAAAGAATCATACATATAAAGATGCTCTGTATCAATGACCAACACCTTGTTTTGCCAGATTTTTTCTTTACAGATTACCTCCGCTTTTGGAACCATCATTCTTTCCACCTGTGAATATTTTTGCAATTGCATCGAAAGATGCTGCTCTGTGTGCACATTCAACTTAACTTCTACAAAACACCATTTTCTGCCAAGTTTGATTGCATTGTCTGCAAATCCAGTTCGTTTTCCATTTTTGCAGCACTCACATTCTGCGTAGAATTTTTTCTGTTCGCCCAATGCCTTCAAGAAATAATCCACATAAAAACGTCGGAATTGTATTTCAAGCTGAAACAATCTACGGTAATGTTCTGTAATTTCCAGCCAATTCTCCGCATTGATTTTCTGAAGTGGAAGCGGAATCGCCTCACTTTCCTTCAAGTACTCCGGAAGTTCATTTTTTGATGCGATCAACGCCTTTAACCGCTCAAAATCATTTCCAACGACCGGCGTGATTGCACTCTGGCGGGAAACAAATACAAAATCTGAAAACTCTGAAATGTCAATGGGACGAGAAAGCACATAAATCCTATCAATGGGTGCATAAAATCGACTTGCCCAATGAAAGATCTCGTCTCCTTCCTGAACATCATAAATGGGCCGGTCTGAAATCTGCCCGATTGCAAATATTTTTCCTCCGTACACTTTATAAAGTTTTCGGGCACGCTGCAATGCCGTCCAAAGTGTCCGGGTGTTTTCCTCCAATCGTTCCCCTTTTTCCTGCTTCAGCTTTGTTTCCAGCATTGTGATTTTCTGAATTGCTGTCTTTGCATGAAAGAAAAATACAATGTCACCTTTAACCGCCCATTTTGGAGCAGTCCATTCTGTTTCTTTGACATTCAGAATCTCTTCGACATTGAATCTCTCTGCAAAATATTCCAATTCATCTAATGTTTTAGGAAAACTGATATTATTCAAAAATGCTTGCACATTCATTCCATCACCTTCTTTTTCCTATTCTAGCGTTTTACAGAACATTTTACAAGGAGAGTTGACAAACCCACCGTTTTTGCGTATTATATGGTAAGAAGGGGGTATTCTGCCCCTTTGACACACACAAACTGGCTTTGACGAGAAGAGTATGCACAGCAGGCACCTGACAGAAAGCCCGAAGGATGGAAGCGGGCAGGCAGCGCTGGGCAGAAGATGGCCTCCGAGCCGCGCAGGTGAAGATTGAGCCTGCGACGGGTGCGCCCGTTACCGCGCGTGGGCTGGTCAGGCACCAGCCCACAAGGCCCCGCTCGCAAGAGCGCGGCGAAGCAAGGTGGTACCACGGAAGTTCAGCTCCCGTCCTTGTCCGGCACATCCGGCAGGGCGGGAGCTTTTTTGTGACACAGCCACGATAGAAAGGAAGAGCATATTCCCATGAGCGAGCATAAAACATTTTACATCACCACCCCCATCTACTACCCCAGCGACAAGCTGCACATCGGCCACAGCTACACCACCGTGGCCTGCGATGCGCTGGCCCGCTTCAAGCGGATGCAGGGCTATGACGTCATGTTCCTGACCGGCACCGACGAGCACGGCCAGAAGATTCAGGACAAGGCTGCCGACGCGGGCGTGACCCCCAAGGAGTACGTCGATAAGATCGTGGCCACCGTCAAGGACCTGTGGAAGCTGCTGGACGTCAGCTACGACCGCTTCATCCGCACCACCGACGACTACCACATGGAGTCCTGCCAGAAGATCTTCACCAAGCTCTACGAGCAGGGCGACATTTACAAGGGCGAGTACATCGGCCACTACTGCAAGCCCTGCGAGAGCTTCTGGACCGACAGCCAGCTCGTGGACGGCAAGTGCCCCGACTGCGGCCGTGAGGTGAAGGACGCCGAGGAGGAGGCGTATTTCTTCCGGCTGAGCAAGTACGCCGACCGTGTGCAGCACCTGCTGGAGGATACGGACTTCCTGCAGCCCCGCACCCGCGTCAACGAGATGGTCAACAACTTCATCAAGCCCGGTCTGGAGGATCTGTGCGTCAGCCGCACCAGCTTCACCTGGGGCATTCCCGTGGACTTTGACCCGGGCCATGTGGTCTATGTGTGGGTGGATGCCCTGTTCAACTACTGCACCGCCCTGGGCTTCTGCAACGAGCAGTACGACGATTACGATAAGTATTGGCCCGCGGATTATCACATTGTGGGCAAGGAGATCGTCCGCTTCCACTCCATCATCTGGCCCGCCATGCTCATGAGCATGGAAATGCCCCTGCCCAAGCATGTGTACGGCCACGGCTGGCTGGTCATCGACGGCGGCAAGATGAGCAAGTCCAAGGGCAACGTGGTGGATCCCGTCAAGCTCTGCAACCGCTACGGCGTGGACGCCATACGCTACTTCCTGCTTCGGGAAGTGCCCTTCGGCAGCGACGGCGTATTCTCCAACGAGGCGCTTATTTACCGCATAAATTCCGACCTTGCAAACGACCTTGGCAACCTGCTCTCCCGCACGGTGAGCATGATAGACAAGTACTTCGGCGGCGTTGTCCCCGCCCCCTCCCGCCCCGTGCCGGAGGAGGACGAGCCCATAATCGCCCTTGCCGATGGCCTGCCGGAGAAGGTGGAGCGGTACATGACGGAATTCAAGGCCCCCGAGGCGCTGGAATCCATATGGGCCCTCATAGGCGCCTGCAACAAATACATAGATGTGACCGCGCCATGGATACTGGCAAAGGACGAGGCCAAAAAGGACAGGCTGGCCACCGTCATGTACAACCTTGCGGAAAGCCTCCGCATAGTTGGCATATTCCTTCAGCCTTACCTTCCCAACACCGCGCCTAAACTCTTTGAGCAGCTGGGCGTTTCCGGCGAACTCACCGCCTACGAAGCCCGCGGGTTCGGAAAGCTGCCCGCAGGCACACGGGTTCACAGGGGCGAGGCCCTGTTCCCCCGCATAGACGTTAAGAAGGAGCTTGAGGAGCTGGAAAAGGAGAACGCAGCCTCCCACGCCGCCGAAGCCTCCGCCAGCGCAGCCCCCGCGCCCAAGGCAGAGGAGGCCAAGGACGAGGAGCCTCAGGAGCTTATAGACTTTGACACCTTCTGCAAGGTAAAGATGAAGACCGCCAGGGTCATAGACTGCAAGTTCGTCGAGAAGAGCAAGAAGCTTCTGCAGTTCACGCTGGACTGCGGCGAAGCCCAGCCCCGCACCATACTTTCCGGCATTCGCAAGTGGTACCCGGAGCCTGAAAAGCTCATAGGCCGCACGGTGGTCATCGCGGCGAACCTTGCCCCCCGGAAGATAGCCGGCATAGAAAGCCAGGGCATGATACTTTCCTCCATAACCGATGATGGCGAGGGGGAGACCCTCTCCATGCTCACCGTAATGGAGCCGGAAAGCATTCCCGGCGGCAGCGAAATTGGATAGAGCTTACAGCACGCAAAAAGGAGCGGCATTCACCGCTCCTTTTGCGATCCTTGGGGTTGTTAAGGGGCCGCAGTCCCTTAAATTTATTCCGGCTTTGACGGCGTGTACGTCAAAACGGATGAAAACCGGAGGTTTTCGCACTCTGCGGGTTTTGCCGCCCGG
>OLHG01002043.1_pt1 | contig 11350 bp, 10 predicted proteins | sample 1605971 | NCBI WGS metagenome assembly OLHG01 (sample SAMN03283289) | human gut metagenome | biome: human-associated habitat; material: feces | host: Homo sapiens | place: Peru | collected 2012 | reverse complement strand
TTTATATATTTTAAAATTGTTAAAGAATCAACAAAATGCTTTGATATAATCTCACTTTCATCAGTTATTGCTGTCAAATTCATTTTCTCGTTCCATTCAAGCAATATATTCATATATTTAAATAGTTTTTCACTTTCATCTTTTGAACAAGTATTGTTGATTTCATTTAATTTTTTTGTAAATTCTTCATTAAATTCTTCAAATCTCATATTTTTCTTCCTTATCTTTATTTTCTTTTTAATTGTTCTAAATAAATTAATAATACAGATACATCAGCTGGTGAAACCCCTGATATTCTTGAGGCTTGGCCTACAGACTCTGGTTTAATTTTATTCAATTTTTGTCTTGCTTCTATTCTTAATCCTTTAATATCCTCATAATTAATGTCTTTTGATAGTTTCTTATCTTCCAACTTCTTAAATTTTTCAACCTGTGCTTCTTCAAGTTTAATATATCCTTCATATTTTACCTGAATTTCTACTTCTTCTGCTTCTTGTTTTGTTAAATTTGGCATATTAGGATCAATTTCTTTCAAATATTCATATTTCATTTCTGTTCTTTTCAATAAATCTCCTAATTTTACGCCAACATTTATTTTGGATGAATTATATTTTTCTAAGAAATCATTAACCTCTGTAGTAGGCTTTACTGTAGTCTTTTTCAATCTTTCAATTTCTTCAAAAATATGCTTTTTCTTTAATAAAAATCTTTGATATCTTTCTTCTGATATTAATCCATTTTCATATCCAATTTGAAGTAATCTTAAATCAGCATTGTCTTGTCTTAGTAAAAGTCTATATTCTGCTCTAGAAGTCATCATTCTATATGGTTCATTTGTGCCTTTTGTTACAATATCATCAATTAGCACACCAATGTAAGCCTCAGATCTATCAAGTATTACAGGCTCTTTACCTTGAAGTTTTCTTGCTGCATTAATTCCTGCAATTATTCCTTGAGAAGCAGCCTCTTCATAACCAGAAGTTCCATTAATTTGTCCAGCGAAGAACATTCCATCAATATATTTATATTCCAAAGATAATTTTAATGTTGAAGGATCTATACAATCATATTCTATTGCATACGCATGTCTTGTAAACTCAACGTGTTCTAAGCCTGGAAGGGTTCTGTACATCGCTATTTGAACATCTTCTGGTAATGATGAACTCATTCCCTGAACATACATTTCATCTGTATCTCTTCCTAATGGTTCTATAAATACCTGATGTCTCTCTTTATCAGCAAATCTTACTACTTTATCTTCAATTGAAGGACAATATCTTGGTCCTACTCCAGTCGCATATCCTCCATACATAGCTGATTTTTTTAAATTTTCTTCAATTATTTTATGAGTAGTTTCATTTGTATATAGTAAATAGCATTTTTGTTGTTTATTTAATTCATATTGAGGTGCAATATCATGGCTAAATGTCCAGTAAGTATTATCACCACATTCTTCATGCATAACTGAAAAATCTATAGATTCCTTTTTTATTCTAGGTGGTGTACCAGTTTTTAGTCTTATAATATTAAAACCAAGTTTTTTTAAATTATCACTTAAGAAATTACTTCTTTTTTCACCATGAGGTCCACCTTCTGTATTTTCACTTCCAATTAAAATATTAGATTTTAAATATGTTCCAGTTGTCAAAACTACAGTCTTTGCTTTTATTTCTTCCCCTGTTTTTAAAATAATACCATTTATTTTGTTGTTAATAACTATCAAGTTTTCAACAAGGCCTTCTTTTATTTCTAAGTTAGAATTATTATTTAAGTATTCAAGCATTTTCTTTGGATATATTTTTTTATCTGCTTGAGCTCTTAAACTTCTTACTGCCGGACCTTTTGAATTATTTAACATTTTTATTTGAAAATGAGATAAATCTGCTACAACACCCATTAAACCACCTAATGCATCAACTTCTCTAACTATTATACCTTTTGCTGTTCCTCCAATAGAAGGATTGCAAGGCATATCTGCAATATTATTTTTATTCATAGTTATTAAAAGAGTTTTCATGCCCATTTTTGCTGCAATATTTGATGCTTCACATCCAGCATGTCCTCCACCTACTACAATTACATCATACATATTATCACTACTTTCCTAAACAAAAATTACTAAATAATGTATTTATTAATTCATCTTGATATACTTCTCCAGTAATTTCTCCTAAATAATTCCAAGCATTAGTAATATCTATCTCAATAATGTCAACTGGTATACTATTTTCTAAATTAGTAATAGCATTTTTAATACTATCTAATGCTTTTTTTAGTAAATCTATTTGTCTTACATTTGACATATAGGTTAAATTTTTATTGTTAATTTGATCTAAACCTAATTTTTCTATAATTTTATTTCTTAAAGCATCTAACCCATTTGAAGTGAGTGTGTTTCCTTCAATGTAGCTATCTGAAATATCTACTTTTTTAGGAAGATCATTTTTATTTACAAATATTATTAGTTTATCTTGAGATATTTTTTTTATTAATTTTATTTCATCATTATTAATTTCTTCATTATTATTTAATACTAGAATTACAATATCTGCTGAATCAATATATGAAAGACTCTTTTTTACTCCAATTTGTTCTACTAAATCGTTTGTTTCTCTTATACCAGCAGTATCTATAAAGTTAATTTTAAAACCATTTATTGTTATTGTACCTTCAACTACATCTCTTGTAGTACCTGCTATGTCTGTTACTATAGCTTTTTCTTCATCAATCAAACTATTTAAAATACTACTTTTTCCTACATTAGGTCTACCTACTAATGCTATATTAATTCCATCTTTTATAAGCTTTCCATTCCTTGAATCTTTTAATATTGATGAGATGTCATAATCTATTTTTTTTAGTTTTGGGAGCAGTTTTTCTTTAGTTAATTCCTCAATGTCTTCATACTCTGGATAATCAATATTTACTTCGATGTTTGCCATTATACTAACTACTTTTTCACGCAAGCTTTTAATTTTTTTTGTAAGTGCACCACCCATGTTATTTAGAGCCAATTTTCTAGCGTTGTCACTTTCAGAAGTAATTAAATCATTTACTGCTTCAGCTTCAATTAAATCTATTCTTCCATTTAAAAAAGCTCTTTTCGTAAATTCACCAGGTTCTGCTAATCTACAACCTTTTTCTAATAATAGTTCTAATATTTTATACATAGTATTTTTTCCACCATGACTATTTATTTCAATCACGTCTTCAGTAGTATACGTCTTTGGAGATAACATTGTTGTAACTAATACTTCATCTATTTTTTCATCTCTATCTATTATAAAACCATAACTTATTGTATGACTTTTTACTTTTGTTAAATCTTCTCCTTTAAAAATAGAATTAACTATATTAATAGAAGATGGTCCACTTACTCTAATTATTCCAATAGCTCCTAATCCTAATGATGTTGATATTGCACATATTGTATCTTCCATATTTACTCCCTTTCTTCCGGTATTATATTAGCACAAAAATAATAATATTTCATTAAAAAAACTTGGGAATACCAAGTTTTGGGTACTTTTTAGTCAACAGGTTTAATTACAACATGACGATTTGGTTCTTCACCAGTACTTTCAGTTTTAATTCCTTTCCAATTAGTTAAGGCATTGTGTATAATTCGTCTGTCGTAAGCGTTCATATTTTCTAAATGAACTTCCATTTTTGTTTTTGATACTTCTTTAGCTAAATTTTTAGCTAGTCTTTCTAATCTTTTTTGTTGTTTTTCTCTATAATTTTCAACGTCCAAAGATATAAATGGTTTTATATTTAAATCTGTAATTATTTTTTGTTTTAAAATATTTTCAATAGATTTTAATGTATTTCCATTTTTTCCTATAATAATTGGATTGTTATTTGTAAATAATTTTATATAAATAACATCTTCTCTAATTTTGGATTCAAAATTTACTGTTAAATTCATATTAGTTAATAATTCTTCTAAAAAGTTTTTAATGTAATTAACTAGTTCTTCTTTTGTTATTACTGTTAATTCAATGGTATTATTCTTGTTAAATAAGCCACTTTTCTTTTCAGAATATCTATAATAAAAATCTTTTTGTTCTAAATTATTTTCAGTACAAACTTCTTGAAGTAATGTTTCTAAATCTTTACCTTCTTTTTTAATTATTTCCATATTTTAAACCTCTTTTCTCTTCCAATTTATCCTTAATTAATCTTTTTTTATTTTTATCACTTTTATCTGGTTTATCTTTTTTTTCATTGGTTAATCTTTTAAAGATAAATGTTTGAACAGCGATAAATGCATATGTTACAATCCAGTAAAATGATAATGCAGTTGAAAGTGAAAATGATGTTATTATAATTACTATTGTCATTATATTAGTCATCATATTCATTTGATTTTTCATTTCGCTATTACCAGTGTTTGCTGTTGCACTCATTGAATATTTAAATGAGAAATATGTACTTAATGCAATTAGGATAATTAAAATAATATAGAAATAATTACCTTTACTTAGTCCAACGTATGGAGTCATACCTAAGTTAAATCCTAATAAACTACCTTCGAAAATTGCTGGAACTCTGTTAATTGCTTCTAAGAAAGCAAAGAATATTGGAAGTTGAAGAAATGCTATTAAACAGCCACCCATTGGTTTTACATTATATTTTTTATAAATTGCCATCATTTCTTGACTTTTTAACATCATTGATTCTTGGTCAGTTCTTCCGCGATATTTTAATTCTAGCTTTTGAATATCTCTTTGCACTTTTTGCATATTTTTGCTTTGTTTATGAGTTTTGTGTGAGAATGGGAATAAGATTATTCTTATTAGTAATCCTACTATAATTAGTGATACCCCCATATTGCCAACTAGTGATCCTAATTTTAAAATTAAATAGGCAAGTGGTTTAACAAATAAAAATTCCCAAATTCCTGAACTCTTGTTAGAATTAATTTTAAAATTTTCACATGTAGGTAATTTTTTTAATGATATTTTTAATTCTTTATCATAAGATTCATATAACTTATATAATTCAGAATTTTCTTCTGGTTTACATAATATATTTTTTTGTAAATTTTGCCCGGTTTCTTTATATTGAACTATTTTATTATCGTCATCTTTTATATAATTGTTACTTCCACAGCCAGTAGTCATTAGAAGCATCAATACTATAATAATACTATATATTTTCTTTTTCATATTTATCTCCTTTTTTTATTAAAGATATCAATTCTTGTTCCATTTGTGAATATTTAATATCTAATATTTCCTTTTTACATATTATAATATAGTTTCTGTTATTTTTAAACATTTTAATATTATTATCAACTATTTTTCTAATTTGTCTTTTAATTTTGTTTCTAGTAACTGCTTTTCCAACTTTTGTACCAACTGCAATTCCAAATTTTGGTTGTTGTTCATCCTTTAATATATAATATATAACATAATATCTATTTTTTTTATATAGACCGTTATTAATTATATTATTAAATTCAATGTTTGATCTTACTATGTTTTTCTTTTTCATATTAAAAAATTCGTAAGAAACTATTTAGTTAATTCCTTACGACCTTTTCTACGACGATTGTTTATAATCTTTGTTCCTTTTCTCGCAAAGAAACCATGCTTTTTTGCTTTTTTACGATTATTTGGTTGATAAGTTCTTTTCATGTGAATTCCACCTCTTTCTTCAAGCAATGTTATTATAATATTAAAATGTAATTCATGTCAAGAAAATAAGTTGTTAATTTAGTTAAGTTTTAAAGTAATTCTACAAATTTCTACAATTTTGTTAATAATTATTAGATTTTTCAAATTTTTTTATGTTGATAACTACTCATTTGTTAACAAAATGTTATTGTTTTTCTTTTATTTACGGGGTAAAATAAGTTTTCAACATTATTAACATTTCCATGCACTTAACTCATGTTGTTAATATGTTAACAAAGTTAATATTTTTTGTTAATAATGTTAATAAGTTTAAATTTTTACTTATTTTAAAAGAAAAATTTTGTTAGTTTATTTGTTAATAACTTAAAAAGGCAAAGTTTGTCTTGTAATAAAAAAGTATTTAATTTATAATTGTTTTGAGAGATATATTTGAAGGTGGGGTGAGGTATTGAATAAAGAGGAATTGTTTGCTAATTTTTTGAACGAAATTTCTAAATCAGTAGTTGATATTACTTTTTCTGTAATGTTTGCTAACTTACAATTAATGAGTATAGATGATGAGGAAGTAGTTTTTATGGTATCTATGGATTTTCAAAAAACCAGTCTTCTTACTAGATACCTTGACCTTATTGAAGAAACGCTTTTTTCTTTAACTAATAAAAATTATACTGTTAAGATTTTAACTAAAGAAGAATATGCTGAACTTTATCAAAATGTTCAACCTGATTCGGAGGTTCAAGATGTTCAAGAAAAAATAGGCAATAAAACTAATGATTGGAATACTAATTTAAATCCTAACTATACATTTGATAATTATATTGTTGGAGAATCTAATCGACTTGCTTTTATATCTGCAATGGGAGTTGCTCAATCACCAGGAACTATTAGAAATCCATTATTTATATATGGAAGAAGTGGTATTGGTAAAACTCATTTAATGCACGCTATTGGAAATTATATTACTAAATCATCTGATAAAAAGGTTCTTTATACAACTAGTAATGATTTTAGAGATGAATACGCTGGTATATCAAGATTTGAGAAAGGTGAAAAAGCTTTAGAATATGCTAATAATTTCAAAAATAAGTATCGTGATGTGGATGTGTTAATAGTTGATGATATTCAATTTTTAGTTGGGGCTGATAAAACTCAACAAGAATTCTTTCATACATTTGAATATTTACACCAAAATAATAAACAAATAATTATTTCAAGTGATAAATCACCAGATGATTTAAAGAAAATTGAAGAAAGACTTAGAAGTAGATTTACTTGGGGACTTCCTGTTGATATTTATCCGCCTGATTTTGAACTAAGATGTAATATTATTAAGCATAAATTAAAAAATACAAGTATTGGTGATAAAGTTAATAAAGATGTAATTGAGTATATTGCAAACGCTTGTCCAAATGATGTTAGACAAATTGAAGGCACTATTAATAGACTTCTTGCTTATACAGCAATGATGCTTCCGAATGTAATTACTCTTGATTTTACTATTGAAGCTATTAAAGATTATGTTAATATTAATGTTTATCAAGAAAATTCAATATCACATATACAAAAAGTTGTAGCAGACTTCTTTAAAGTTACTGTAGATGACTTAAAAAGTAAGAAAAGAAGTAATAATATAGCAAGGCCAAGACATATTGCAATGTACTTGTGTAGAATTGAAACTGAAGAAAATTTAGCTAAAATTGGGCTTGAATTTGGAGGAAGAGATCATTCAACAGTGGTGGCTTCTTGCGATAAAATTAAAAATGAATTAAAAAATAATACAACACTTGATAATATGTTGAAAGAAATTAAATCTAAGTTATAGGATTGTTGATAAATATATAGTTATTAACTTAGGAAAATAAATGAATTAAGTTGATAATTAATGAGTTTTCAACATTTTAAACACTATAATAATAATAACATTAATAATAAAAAAGAAAGAAGGAATGAAAATGAAATTTGTTATTGATAAGAATGTTTTGTTAGAAGCTTTAACTAATGTTACAAGAGCTATTGGCACTAGAACAACTATACCAATATTAAATGGTATAAAGTTTGATTTAACTGAAGATGGTTTATATTTACTTGCAAGTGATTCTGAACTTACTATAAAAGTTAAGATTGAAGAAAAAAATATTAAAAGTATTGATGCTTGTGGTAGTATGATTATTCAAAGTAAATATATATTAGAAATAATAAGAAAAATGCCTTCTAATGTAATTGATTTTGAATCTATTGATAATAGTAAAATAAAAATATATACAGAAAATAATGAATATAATTTAAATTGTTATGATCCAGTTGATTATCCAATTATAAATTTAGATGAAAGTAAAGAACCTATTACTATGAAAGGTAAAGTATTTAAGCAAATTATTAATGAAACTTCTTATGCTGTATCTACTCAAGAAGTTAGACCTCTTTTAACTGGTATTAATTTAAAAATTAATGGAGATATGTTAGAGTGTATTGCAACTGATTCTTATAGACTTGCTAAGAAAAATGTTAAATTAAGTGGATTTGTTAATAATCAAGTTAATATTGTAATTCCTGGAAGAAGTATTAATGAACTTGAAAAGATACTTGGTGATGATGATGATGATTTAATATTACATATATTTAATAATAAAATATTATTTAAATATAAAAATTTAGAATTTCAAACTAATTTATTAAGTGGAACATATCCTGATACAAATCATTTTATTCCAAATGAATTTGCTTACATTATTAATTTAGATTTAAGGAGTTTTAATGATGCAGTTGATAGAGCTAGTTTACTTGCGCAAAGTAAAGATAAAAATATAGTTAGGGTTTTAATAGATGATAAAAATATGATTATATCATCAAGCGCTTCTGAGATTGGTAAAACTGAAGAAAAATTAAATATAGAATGTAGTAACAAAGAAAAATTAGAAATTGCATTTTCTTCAAGATATATGTTAGAAGCTTTAAAAGTTATTAAAGATGAAAATATACTTTTACTTATAAATAGTGATGATAAACCTATACTTATTAAATCAGTGAAGGATGATTCATTGGTAGAACTTATTTTACCAGTAAAAACTTATTAATTTATAAAGAAATCTTAAAATTTAAAAGGTTTCTTTTTTTTCGACAATTTTTTTATATTTAATGTGTTATAGTAGAAAATAATTTTTTAGGGGGATTATATGAATTATTTTATTAATAGTAGTACTGTAGCGCTTTTAAAAGATGGAAAGAAAACAATAATATACGATGTTGAAAAGTCAGTAGTTATTAACAAAAGTATTAGAAGTATAATTGAATTTAATTGTAATTATTATGGACATTCGGTAAATGGAACTAAGAAAGCAATTAAGAAATTATTAAATATCAAATACAGAGTTCCAATAGTAGTATCTATAAGTAATAATTATACATTAATACCGGTAGGAAATATAAGAAATGATATGTGTTTGTTTTTAGTTACAAGTAAAATTATTGATTATGAAAAATGTAATGATTATCTTGAAATAAATTGTGTAAATAATAATAAATTTAAAGTAAATTTTTCGATAAATAGTTTTGAAAAATTATTAATTAATTCGATTAGAATAAATAATTTATTAATTAATAGAAAAAATGATAATTATGTTTAAAATATAGTTATTTTGTGATATAATTATCTTAGGTATAGGAGTACTTGAAATACCATTATATTAAATATACATCAAAAGAAAGGTTAATTATGAAAATTAAGTCATTAAAAATTAATAATTTTAGAAATTATTCTAAATGTGAATTATCGTTTAATGATAAACTTAATATTATTTGTGGAAATAATGGTGTAGGTAAAACTAATTTAGTTGAGGCTATATATGCACTTTCCATAACTAAATCTTTTAGAACTAATAATGATAGAAATTTAATAAAGAATGGTGAATTAAGTACAAAAATAGAGGGAGTAGTAGAAAATAATACCGAAAATGATTATCAAGTAATTATTAATAAAGAAGGTAAAAAAGTTAAAATAAATAATAATATTATTTCGAAAATAAGTGATTATATTACTGATATATTTGTAGTTTTGTTGCAACCCGAAGAACAAATTATTTTTAATGATTCTCCTAGTGAAAGAAGAAAATTATTAAATATTGAGATAAGTCAATTAAAAAAAGAATATTTGGATTATTTAAATCTTTATAATAAAGTATTAAAACAAAGGAATTTTTATTTAAGAGAATTATATTTAAATGGTAATGCTAGTAGAGATTTTTTAAATATTTTAACTAAAAAATTAATTGACTATGGACTTAAAATTTATAATTTTAGAAATGAATTTATTAATAATATAAATAAGTATATTGGTGATTACTATAGTACTATCTTTAGTGATGGGAATCTTTTAATTAAATATGTTTCAGTATATGAAAATAAAAGTGAAGAAGATTTATATTTAATGTATGAGAAGAATTATAATAAAGAAATTAATAATGGTAAAACATTACATGGGATTCATCATGATGACTTAATATTTTATTTAGATGGTAAAAATATTGCTGAATGGGGAAGTAATGGGCAAAAGAAAAATGCTATTTTTTCTTTTAAATTAGCAGAAATTGATGTTATTAATAATTTAATTAAAACTAAGCCGATTTTTATTTTAGATGATTTGTTTAGTGCGTTAGATAATGAAAAAATAAGAAAAATATTAAAAATACTTGATAAAGATATGCAAACATTTATTACTACTACTGATGTTAAAAAGATTAATAAGAAATATCTTGTTAATGCAAAAATAATAAATGTTATAGATGGTAAAATAAGGGAGGTATAAAAGATGGAAGAGAATAATAAAGTACATTATGATGTAAGTGATATTCAAGTTTTAGAAGGTTTAGAAGCCGTTAGAAAAAGACCAGGAATGTATATAGGCACAACAGATGTTAAAGGATTACATCATTTAGTTTGGGAAATAGTTGATAATGCTATTGATGAAGCTTTAGCTGGTTATTGTAAAAATATTGAAATAATTATTAATAAAGATAATTCAATAACTGTTAAAGATGATGGTAGAGGTATTCCAGTTGGTGTTCATCCAAAGACAGGTATTTCTACAGTTGAGACAGTTTATACTGTTTTGCATGCTGGTGGTAAATTTGGTGGCGGAGGCTATAAAGTAAGTGGAGGTCTTCATGGAGTTGGAGCTTCTGTTGTTAATGCTTTATCAAAATGGGTAAATGTAACTGTGTATAAAGATGGTAAAATATATGAAGCTAAGTTTGCTGATGGGGGAAAAATAGTACAAAAGTTGACTGTTATTGGAGAATGTGAAGAAAATAGAACAGGTACTCATGTTACTTTTAAACCAGATCCTGATATATTTGATACTGATATATATGATTATGAAACATTAAAAGTAAGAGTTAGAGAATTAGCATTTTTAAATAAAGGATTGTGTTTAACTTTAAGAGATGACAGAGATGATGAAGATACTACTGGTGAAAAATTTTTATATGAAGGTGGTATTTCGGAGTATGTTAAGTACTTAAATCAAAATAAGACACCTATACATAAAGAAATTATTCATTTGGAAGGTGAAGAAGAAGGAATTATTTTTGAAGTTGCTATGCAATATAATTCTGGATATACAGATAGTATTTATTCATTTGTTAATAATATAAATACTCATGATGGTGGTACACATGAAGAAGGTGTTAGAAGAGCTTTAACTAGGGTTATTA
>OLHG01002042.1_pt1 | contig 11351 bp, 7 predicted proteins | sample 1605971 | NCBI WGS metagenome assembly OLHG01 (sample SAMN03283289) | human gut metagenome | biome: human-associated habitat; material: feces | host: Homo sapiens | place: Peru | collected 2012 | reverse complement strand
AAATTGATGATAGAGAAATAGTTGATTGGAGTACAGTAATTGATAAATCTCTAGGTGAAGATACATATTTTGTATTCTATCCAAGATTTGATGCTACAACAAAAACTCATACCGTAGCAATCACTTGGGAAGATGGAAGTGTTCAAGAATTTGTAATTGAACTAGGAGAAGAAGCAACACTTGAAAAAGCTCCATCAGCTAAACTTGAAAAAGGTGATGCAACCGGAGGAGATTTAGAATATACAATTGATGGAAAAAATGTAACTATCAATGGAAATGTTTTATGGTATAAATCTGGACCAAATCAAAATGGAAGAAAAGCAGGAAACTACGCATCAGTAAGAATAAGTGCTCCAGAAAATTATACAAAAGAATTTTTAATTGCTAATACAAAATTAGTAATTGATGGAAAAGATGTTTTATGGAGTGAAGTAATCGATGAAACTATCGGAGAAGATACATACTTTGTCTTATATCCAAGATTTGATGCCACAACAAAAACTCATACAATCGTAATCACTTGGGAAAACGGCAATACAGAAACCATTACAATATCATTAAGTGAAGATGCCACATTAGAAAGTGCTCTAGCTGGTTCAATAGCTTTAGATGAAACAACTAAGAGTAATCTAAAAAGTGAATTAAAAGATAATACTTTAACTTTAGATGGTACAATAAACTATGTTAAAAATAAAGGTAATGTATTTGGTTACACAATTACAGCATCAGAAGGATATAGCAACGAAGAATTACAAAATGCTAAAATTACTATTAATAACTATGGTAAAAATGGTCAAGTAACAAAAGTGATTGACACAGATGGTGCAACATTATTTGGTGCAAACAACTATTTTACAGTAACAAATATTGCTACAAGTAACTTTGATTATGATGAAATAATAATAACTTGGGAAAATGGTAATACACAAGTAATTAAAGTAGTATTTGCTGATACTATTGTACTTGAAGAAAAACCAAATTATGTTGAAAAAATAGAATTAAACTTTGAAAATGTTAGTATTATTAAGGGTGATACATTAACTCTCGAAGCAACTATACTTCCAGAAAATGCAACAAATAAAGATATTATTTGGACTAGCTCAAATGAAGAAGCTGCCATTGTTGATGAAAACGGTGTAGTTACATCACTTAATTATGGTACTACAATTATAACGGCTAAAACAGTTGATGGTGAATTTGTAGCAGAATGTACAATTAATGTAGTATATCCAGAAATGATAGCTAGTATAAAAACTAATGAAATAGTATCAAATGTTGGTAATATCTTCTCTAAAACTGTTAATTATACATTTGAAACAACAGGTGGTTCTGAAGAATATAATTACACTTTTAAAATTATAAATACCACAACTAATGAAGAAGTAACAAATTATATATTTGATGCTGAAAATAATGTTTTAACTTTAACTATTACTGATAAAAATGCTGCTTATCAAATAAACTATGTTATTGAAGATACAGCTCAAAATAAAGTTGAAGGTTTATTAATTATTGAAGCATTTGAAAAATAAAAATATGCTTTATAAAAAGGACAACGATATGTTGTCTTTTTTTGTTGACTTTTGTCGAATTTATGGTAAAATAAGGTTATTATTACGGAGATTTCTGTAATAGTTAGGGGGAATTGGTATGGCTACAAAAGCTACAAAAACAAAAAATGTGGTGGTAAAAAATACACCAAAGAAAGGTTCTAAAAGTGTTACATCTGTAAAAGAAGAAAAAGTAACAAAAAGTAAGCCAAATATTTTTAAAACTATTTGGAATTTTGTTATGAAACATAAAATCATATTTGGTATTTTTCTAATAATAATTCTTATTATAATCTTCACATTATTATTTTTAAAATTATCACTTAATTTTACAGCAATTACCATTAATGATGACAAATATTCTAAGGCAGATATGAATATGAGTCTATATAATCTAAAATATAATTATTTTGGTAAAGATGCTAGTGAAATACCAGATGCAACTTTAGAAGAACAATTATCTTCAGTTAACATGACAGTTTCAGAATATTTAAAATCTGAAGCTGTGAATGAATTAAAATATCGTAGTGTTATTAAAAAAATAGCAAATGATAATAATATTACTTTAACTGAAGAAGAAAAAGAAGAAATAAATAGTAACATAAAAAGTGTTATTAATAGTTTTGGTAGTCATGGAAAGTTCAAAAAGTTTTTAAGTAAGAATAAAATTACTGAAAAAGCTTACAAGAGTTATTTAGAGTCTGATAAATTATATGATAAAGTATTTGAAGAACTTTATGCAAGTGGCAAGAAAAACTATTTAACAGATGAAGAAATTAAGAAAGAAACATCTAATTACTATAAAGAATATTACAAAGCTAATCAAATAGTATTAGGAATAGTTGATACAAATACTTTAGAAAGTTTAACTGATACAGTGATAAATCAAAAAAAGACTTTAATAGAAACAATTCTAAAAGAAGCTAAATCAGGGGTAGACTTTGAAGAATTAGTTAAGAAATATAGTGAAGAAGCAAGTAGTGATAATAATCTATATTTTACTAAAGATGATGTTTTAGAAGAAGTTTACAATGCGGTTGATAGTCTTAAAGAAGACGAGATAAGTGATATTATTAAAACTAAATATGCCTATTCAATAATCAAAAGATTAAAATTAGATGATAAAAAATTAGATGAATATCTAGAAAAGAGGGCAAAAATAAAGTTTAATAATGATATAACAGCAAAAGCTGAAGGTTATAAAGTGTTTTATGAAAATGCTTATAAAAAAATTAAGTAGGAGAGGTAAAAAATGAAAAAAGAAAATAAGAAAAATACAATTATAATTGTTGTTTCTAGTATTATTGCTATTATCCTTTTATCACTTGTAGGGGTATCACTTTACAAAGTTAATACAATAGAAAATGATAGTATTCCAGAAGTATTAGATGAAATTGATAACAATAAGAAAAATACAACAGCCCTTGCAAATAGTTTAACTGGTAAAATAAATGATTTTGAAGGTAAAACTAGTGAAGAACTTGCAAGTATAATCAAAAATCAAAAAAATTATTATTCTGCCACAAACAAGAATATTGATAGTAAATTTGAAACATTAAATTCATATCTTGATGAAAAAAATGAATTCTTATTAAATACTGTTAATAATAATTATAATTCTCTAATGGAATTAAATAACAAAAATTATAATAGTTTAAAAGACCAAATAAAAGATTTTAGTGAAGAAACAAAAGAAAACTTTACTGATTTAAATAAAAAAATAGATGAAAATAATACTAATTTAAACATTAAATTAGATAACATTAATTCTGGTTTAAACTCAAAACTAGATACTTATTATTCTAAAATAAATAACTCTTTAAATAGTTTAAATAGTAAGGTTGTAGCTGGGTTTGATTGGAATGAAGCAAAATTAAATGCAATGAGTAATCAATTAACAACTGAATTTAGTGGTTTAAATAGCGTAATAACTACAGAAACAGTAAATATTAAGAAATTAATAGATAGTGCTTACAATGGATTAAATAATAATTTAACAAATGGATTTGCTAAAGTAAAAGAACAACAAGTAAGTGATTTTACTTCATTAAATAATGGAATTGGAAGTATTGCTTCAACACAAGGAAATGAATTTGCTCAAATTAAAGGTTCTATAAATGCTAATGCATCTTTAGTAAATGATAAATACTTAGCGTTAGATGGAAGTTTAAATGGAGTTAGTCAAACAGTTAATGAAAATAAATTAGCATTAGAATCTATTGGAAGTAAAATAGATAATATAACTAATAAATTAGATAGTATGGATGCAAAATTAGACATTTTAGTAAGAAATATGAAAGTGTCTAGTATTGATAATTTAGTTATTCAAGATTTAGCCGAATCTTATGAAGCATATTATACAACCTTTAAAAGAGAAAATGGTAGAGATGCAACTCTAGAAGAAAAAATGGAATTTGTAATTACATATTTAAAAAATCGTAGTTATGTAAGAAGTAATTAATAAAATGAATGTAGATTCTGAAAGACTGAGAATGGATTTGATTAATTATTTTGAAGGAGCTTATTTTGTAGGTGGTATTGGGTATGCAATATTAGACGCTGATAAAGCAAGATATGCAAGAGAAGAAGAATTAATTAGACTAGCAGAATTTATAGGAATAGATTTGAATAATTACATAAATTACAAAAAGAGTAGATGAAAATCTATTCTTTTTGTGTGTTTAAATATATTTCTTTTTTAATATAGTTTGGGTTAAAATAAATTTAAGAAAGAAGGTATTATATGATATATTTTATTTCAGATACTCATTTTGAACATGAAAATGTTATTAAATATTGAAAAGACCATTAAGTGATATTAGAAAAATTAATGAAACATTAATTAGTAATTGGAATAGTGTTGTAAGTGATGATGATATAATTTATCATCTCGGAGATTTTTGTTTATCTGATAAAACTAGTATTAAAAAAATAGCATCAATATTAAATGGACATAAAATATTAGTGCGTGGTAATCATGACCGAGGAAGTGTAAGTTTTTATGAAAGTGTTGGTTTTGAAGTTTTAACTCATGCTCCGATAAAGCTAGAAGAAGAAAAATTACTTTTATCTCATGTACCAGTTCCAGATACAAGAATACCTGAAGGTTATATTAATGTCCATGGTCATATTCATAATAAATTGTTAAATGATGATTATCCAACAAACCTTTATGATAAAGATAAACATTTTAATGTAAGTTGTGATGTCTTAGATTTTAAACCAATTAGTTTAACAAGAATAAAAAACTAGTATCAATTATTACATTTTATAAAACTTTTTGTTATTAGTGTGATATAATCAAGTTATAGGAGTATTATGTTTATGAAAAATAAAAAGAAAATTGTAGTTTGTGTATTATTTATATCTATTATATCTTTATTTTCAATATGTATAATAAATAATAAAGAATTTAAAAATGTTTATAATGATGAGGTAAATAAAGTAAATCCTTTAGAATATAAGTATTCTTCATTATTTTCAAATTATGCTTTTTATAATCCTCAAGTTATAAGTGAAGTTGAAAATATTATACTTTCACCAGAAAAAGCAATAATTGGGGTAGGAAGAAGTATGTATATTGATAAATTGGTTGAACCAACTAATGCTATTTATGATTACATAAGTTGGTCATCTTCTGATAGTGATATTGTAACTATTGATGAGGCAGGTAAGATAACTGGGGTATCACCAGGTAATGCAACAATAACTGCTAAAATAAATGATGTGATAGCAACAACTGAAGTATACGTTTATGAAATAAAAGCCAATACTTATGGTGAAAAACTTATTGATGATGCAATTGATATCATTGAAGCCATAATTTTTAATAAAGATTTGTCAAGTACTGATTTAACCAGTGATACAAGAGTCTCTGCATTAAAAGAAATAGAAAATGGAGCTATAAATGGAGATACATTTAATGTAAATATTAAATATAGTAAAGCATCTCAAGATGAAATAAATGAACTTGAAAAAGAAATAAAATCAAGTTATAGTGATTATAGTGTTGCTACAGCTAAATATATAAATCTTGAACTATCTCACAAAGATGCTGATGGAGTAGCACATCATATTGCTAATATAACGAAATTAGAAAATAATATTGATTTAATAATTGATTATAGTTACGAAATTCCATCAAGTACTATTTCTGGCTCAAAAAGAGAATATGTCCTTATAAGAAAGGAAAATGATACTATAGAACAAATTGATTTTAATTGGACAGGTTATTATCAAATTAGACACAGTGCAAATAAATTCTCTTATTATATATTACTTTATAAAGATATTTATATACCTCTTACAGGAATTGAAGCTGAGAAAAAAGATGTTACATTAAATATTGGCGAACAAGAAAGAATACAACTTATTTATTATCCAGCGGATGCAACAAGTCATGCCATTAAATCTTATTCATCTAATCCTAAAGTTGCTAGTGTTGATAATTATACAATTATTGCAAAAACTCCAGGAAATGCTGTTATTACAGTTGAAACTGAAGATGGTGGTTTTAGAGATTATATTAATGTAACTGTTAAATCTCCATTAAACAAAATTTATATAAGTGGAAATAGTAGAGTTTTAGACGTTGGAGAAACAAATGATTTAACAGTAATATATAGTCCGGAAAATACAACAGATGATAGAACTGTAACTTGGACATCAAGAAATACAGATATAGCAACAGTCATAGATGGTAAAGTAACTGCGGTTGGTCCTGGTTATACAATAATTACTGCCAGAGTTGGTGATAAAACTGCCCAATATGGTTTAACTGTAAAAAGTCCCCTTAAGTCAATTAGTTTAAATAAAACAAGTACTACAATAAATGTTGGAGAATATGATGATTTAACTGTTATATATAATCCTATAAACACAACAGATGATAAAACTGTTATCTGGTCATCAAGCGATAATTCTATTGTCAGAGTTAATAATGGAGAAATAAGAGGTATTTCTAAAGGTGAAGCTACAATTACTGCCAGAGTTGGTGAAAAAACAGCTGAATGTAAAGTTGAAGTCATAAATCCTCTTAAATCTATTAGTTTAAATAAAACAGAAGGAGAGTCAGATGTTGGGGCATCAGAAACTCTGATTGTGTCTTATAATCCAGTTGATACGCCAGATGATAAAACAGTTACTTGGACCTCGAGTGATACAAATGTAGCCACAGTTATAGATGGTAAAGTAACAGCAATTGGTAAAGGTGAAACTATAATCACTGCCCAAGTTGGTGATAAAATTGCAACATATAAATTGACTGTAAATATACCAGTTATATCCATAACTTTAAATAAAACGAGTGGTATCTTAAATGTCGGAAAAACAGAAGAACTAATTGTTTCAATTAATCCAACCGATACAACTTATGATACAACAATAACTTGGACATCTAATTTTGAAGATATAGCCACAGTTAAAGATGGAAAAGTAACTGCTATAGCACCGGGTAAAGTAACAATTACTGCCAAAGTTCAAGATAAAATAGCAACTTTTGAGCTAACAGTTTTAAATCCTTTAAAAAATATTTATTTAGCTGGAGCAACAAGTGGTACACTAAATGTCTGGGACCACAGAACTTTAGTAATATATTTTGACCCACTAAATACAACTGATGATAGAACTATTATCTGGACTTCAAGTGATACAAGCGTAGCAACAGTAAGTTCCGAAGGAGATATAGTTGCGGTTGGTGCAGGTGTTGCCATAATTACTGCTCGAGTTGGTGATAAATCTCTTTCATATACACTTACTGTAAAAAGTCCTCTTAAGTCTATTAGTCTTAATAAACAAGGCGGATTATTAAGGGTGGGAGAAACAGAAAATTTAACAGTTATATATAATCGAAGTGATACAACAGATGATAGAACTGTTACTTGGAGCTCGAATAATACAAGTATTGCAACTGTTGTAAATGGTAAAGTAACAGCTTTAAAAGTTGGTAACGCCACTATAACTGCAAAAGTTGGAAATATGGAAACAACTTATAGTCTTACTGTTTTAAAACGAGAAAATTTAAAATCATCTTTTTTAGATAATTATTATAAAATTAAAAACAGTTTTGTTCATGGTTTTAAATTAAATGAAAATTTAACTGATATTAGAAGCAAACTGGATGTAAATTGCCTATGGGAAAATGCTAAAATGGTTATTGCTACCGGAGTTACTTTTAGATTAAATAATGAAGCATATACTTCCGTAGTTTATGGGGATTTAAATGGTGATGGCAAAATTAATTCTGCGGATTTACTTAAAATGCGTCAACATTTATTAGGAACAAGCATTTTAACTGGTCCATATCTTGAAGCAGGCATGATTGCTAAAGGTAAAACTATAAATTCTGCTGACCTTTTAAAGTTAAGACACCATTTATTAGGTATAAAAGAAATAGAACAATAAGGAGAAAAATATGAAAAAAATATTAAATAGTATATTATTATTAATGTTAGTAATAATTCCAAGTACTGTATTGGCTGACACAAGTGCAAGTGCTCCGCATACAGTTGAAATAGGTAAAAATGCTACATTTACCATAAAAATAAGCAGTGTTGCAGCGTGGAACATTAAGTTAGTGGGAAGTGGAGCAACTTCTGGATGTAGTGCTAACTTTGCTGATGTAACCGCTGATGGAGGTAATACATCAAAAAGTTTTACAGTAACTTGCAAAGCAACTAGTATAGGCACAATTACTTTTGTTGCATCTGGGGATGTAACAAGTAGTAATGGCTCAAACTCTAATGTATCAATAACAAAAACTGTAAACGTAGTAAAAGAAAGAGAAAAAGACACTGAAGCAAGACTTTCTTCTTTATCAGTTGGTGGTTATAAAATAGATTTTGATAAAGATAAAACAACTTATTCAATAAGTGTTGAACCAACAACAAGTAATATAACTATTTCTGCTAAATCTATTAGTGGTACAGCAAAAATATCTGGGACAGGTAAAAAGAATATTGATGCCGATGGTGGAAAATTCAACATAATTTGTACTGCAGAAAATGGTACTAAAAAAACTTATACAATAAATGTATCTGTTATTGATAGTAATCCTATAAATGTAAACATTGGAAATGATAAATACACAGTTGTTAAATCATCAAAGTTGTTAGTGGCACCTCCTAATTCTGTAGAAAGTACTGTTAAAATTGATAATGTTGAAGTTCCTGCTTTTGAAATTGAAAAAGCAAAACTCACTATTGTAGGTCTAAAAGATAATGATGGAAATATTAAATATGCAGTATATGAAAATGAAAATTACAAATTATATAATGAAAATAAATCTTCTAATATAATGTTATATATTAGTAATAAAAAATTAGAGGGTTATAAAAAAACAAAAGTAACAATTAATAATGAAGAATATGTTGCATATGAAATAAATTCTAGATTTAAATTAGTATATGCTATGAATTTAGAAAATGGAGAATACAATTATTATAAATATGATACTGTGGAAAACACATTTCAATATTATGAAACAGAAAATAATAATACTAATAGTAATTCAAAAATATTTGTAATTACCACAATAATACTAGCAATAACTTCTTTAGGATTAGGTGGATACATACTATATTCTAAACGAAAATAATCAAATTAGAAGAGTAAAATCTTCTTTTTTTCTTTTTTCTACATATATTTTTATGAGGGATAATTATGTTCTATAATAATGTACATACAAGAATAAGATATATATTTTTAGTAGTTATTTTAGTTTTAGTGATAGCTATAGCTAGAGTTTTTTATATTCAAGTATTTTCTTATAAAAAGCTAAATACTTTAGCAGAATCTTTATGGAGTAGAAAATTACCTATATCAGCAGATCGAGGTAAAATTGTTGATAGGAAAGGAAGAGTTTTAGCTGATAATATTACTACAACATCACTTATAGTTATTCCCAATCAAATTGAAAATAAAGAAGATGCTGCTAAAAAGTTAAGTGAAATACTTGGAAGTGACTATGATGATATGCTTAAGCATGTTAGTAAAAAAACATCAATTGAAAGAGTACATCCTGAAGGTAGAAGATTAAGTTATGAAATAGCGGAAAAAATAGATGCTTTAAAAATAGATGGAGTTTATTTAGTTAAAGAAAGTAAAAGACATTATCCTTATGATACTGTTTTAAGTCATGTTTTAGGTTATGTTGGTATAGATAATCAAGGGCTTTCAGGATTAGAGCTTTATTATGATGATTATTTAACAGGTGAAGATGGTTCTATAAAATATTTTTCTGACGGTAAAGGACATAAGCTTGAACTTGCAGAAATATATGAGGCTCCGACATCTGGAGTAACGTTGCAACTTACTATAGATTTAGATTTGCAACTCGCGGTTGAAAATGAACTTGATAATGCGGTTGCTAAGTATGACCCAGATAGTGTAATAGCTATTGCCATGAACCCGAAGAATGGGGAAGTTCTGGCTATGGCATCAAGACCTAATTTTGATAGTAATAACTATAAAAACTATACAACGGAAGTAATAAATAGAAACTTACCAATTTGGATGACATTTGAACCAGGATCCACAATGAAAATATCAACATATACTGCAGCCATAAATGAAGGATTAATTAATATTTTTGAAGACAGATTTACTGATACAGGTGCCATAACTGTTGATGGCGCAACACTTCATTGTTGGAAACATGGGGGACATGGTAATCAAACTTATCTGGAAGTAATTGAAAATAGTTGCAATCCTGGTTTTGTTAACTTAGGACTTATGCTTCAAAAAGAAAAATTAATGAGTTATATTAAAAAGTTTGGATTTGGTACTAAAACAGGAATTGATTTAAATGGTGAAGGTAATGGAATACTATTTAGCTTAGATAAAATGGGTAATGTTGAACTTGCAACAACAGCATTTGGTCAAGGAATAAGTGTAACTCCGATCCAACAAGTTCAAGCAGTATCCGCAATAATCAATGGAGGAACCCTATATTCACCATTTCTTGTTGAAAACTTTTTAGAACCTGAAACAAACACAATTGTTAAAAGTGTTACTGCTGAAAATAAAGGAACAGTTATAAAAAAAGAAACATCGGATTTAGTAAGATATGCCTTAGAAAGTGTAGTTGCCAAAGGTTCTGGACATAATGCATACATCGAAAACTACCGAATTGGTGGTAAAACTGGTACTGCTCAGACAGTTGAAAATGGTATTTATTCATCAAGTAAATATATTTTATCATTTATAGGATTTATGCCTGCAGATGACCCTGAAATAGTAGTATATGTTGCTGTCCAAAATGCAAAAGGAGTAGTGCAATATGGTGGTACAGTAGCAGCTCCAATAGCTAGAAATATTTTCTTAAGTGCCATAGATATTCTTGATATAGAGCCATCTATAGAAGGAATACCAAAAGAATATACATGGCTTGACCAAAAATATGTAACAGTTCCAGATGTGGTAGGATTAAGTGTTAATGAAGCCAAGAAAACATTAAAAGGATTTAATATAGAGTATAGTGGTGAAGGAGATACAGTTATTTATATGTCACCAAAGGCAGGAATGTATGCTAAAGAAAATGGTACAGTAGTTTTAATGCTAGGATAAGTGTAAAATGATGTAAATTTTTAAAGTAAAAGCATAAATATATTAAAAAAGTAGTGTATAATAAAATCATGAGGTGAAAATTATGTTAATTTTAGCTAAAGCTTCAATGGCAATGATGTTAGGATTTATTCTATCTTTAATTACGGGATTATTTGTTGTACCCTTATTTAGAAAATTGCATTTTGGTCAATCGGTAAGTCATTTAATTAATGAAAGACATTTAAAAAAAGAAGGAAC
>OLHG01002037.1_pt1 | contig 11363 bp, 18 predicted proteins | sample 1605971 | NCBI WGS metagenome assembly OLHG01 (sample SAMN03283289) | human gut metagenome | biome: human-associated habitat; material: feces | host: Homo sapiens | place: Peru | collected 2012 | reverse complement strand
GTTAGATTGTTTAGATAAAGATCGTGATTGCGGAGATGTTAAACTCCATAGCAGCATGGATTTATGCCCGAATTGCGCTAACGAATTAAGTGTATTTCTGGATAAAGATGGGAAACTATATATTCGAACAAAATTCTAAGAGAGGATCATTATGGACGTAAAAAAATGTGATAGATGCGGAAAAATTTATGAGCCAAGATTGATAAAGAGTGGACATAGAAATCATCGAATCATAACGAACTGTGATGAAAAGGTTGATTGCGTTGAAAGTAAAGATCACCACTCTTTTGATTTATGTCCAACTTGCGCAGACCGCTTTGCCTTGTTTTTTAGCGGAGGTGGTCAACTTAAATACGAGACTATAAAGTCATTTTTTTGATATTTAGAAAGGAGTGTAATATTTGTGTTAATCAAAAAAACATGGACTAGATACATCAAGAAAATTTATACGAGATATTATTACACAGGATATTTTCTATTTGGGTTTATTCCTATTTTTATTAATAGAAGAGCAAAAAGAGAAGTTTAGTGTTCCTATTTTTATATTTTCGAAAGGGGAAATATATGAAGCGACAGAGTGTTGAAAGTTATAAAAAAAAGGAAGAAAAAAATAATGGATAAGTGCCCAATTTGCGAGTATCGGTTAGATCAATGTCAATGCCGTTTTGCTAGGATCGAACATCCACATCGGGCTAAGCGCAGGAAAGTTGTTCTTGATCATTTGTATCTTCTATCCAAATCTCAGCTGATGCACATTATTAAACTTGAGCGATGGTGGAGTACGTCATATACAGACCCGGAACTTAATGCAATTTTTGATAAAATGCGTGCAATTAATCAAGGAGGAGATGAGTGGAAAAGATTAAAGTTTGGATTGGACAGGCAGCAATTGGTGCTGTAATCGGTTTACTCATTGTTGGTTTTTTCTGTTTGTTAACTAAAAAAGGAGGTATTGAGTGGAGAGAATTCGGATAATGTTGAAAAACTTTGATGATATCAATGAGTTTTACAATGTCGCATCAAAGCTTGAATGTGATGTAGACGTTGGAAGAGGTTTTGATATTTACGATGCAAAATCAAGACTGGGGTTATTAGCACTCCACCTTGATGAAGCGTTGTATGTATATATTCATTCAAACGATAAAGATCTTTTGAAATTATTTAACAAGTGGGAATTAACATGATTTTAATTTTAATGGGAAAGACGGCATCTGGTAAAGACACTATTGCAAAAGAATTAGTCAGTAACTATAAATTCGGCAAAATTATAACATATACAACACGCCCTCCACGCCCGAACGAAAAGGACGGAATGGATTATTACTTTATCTCACAATCAGATTTTCGAGAGAAAATCAAGGCCGATTTTTTTGTAGAATGGAAAGTTTACCAGAGTGCGTTTGGCGATTGGTACTACGGCACAGCATTTGAAGATTTAAAGCAGGATTCAATTCTGATCCTTACGCCAACGGGAATTAGAGATCTTGCTAGAAATACAAGATACGTGTTCAGAACAGTGCTAATTGATGCACCGAAGGAAGTAAGGTTGCAACGTCTTATAGATCGTGGTGATGAATATACTGAAGCACTTCGCCGTCTGGAACATGACGAGAAAGATTTTGAGATTCCGGCTGTTAGACGATTGGCTGATTTAAAGATTCAAAATATAAATCGCTCTGTAGAGAGCATAGCGCAGGAGATTTCAGATTATTGGAATGGTGAAAAGGAGACGATTTATGGATTCAAAAACATGCTTTTTAGCGGGCGCAATGATCAATGATGCAGATAAGTGGGGAGACAGATATGCGATTAAATGGCGCAAAGATGCCTACAAGTATTTCAGCGATCACATTGATAACATCTGTGTGTCAATGCCGCCGGAATTCTGGAACGTTAATCCAGATTATTCTTGCGATGGGAAAGAAACGCTTCGGTTTGATATGCGTAATATCAGAGAATCTGACATCATTCTTGTCAATCTGAAGGACATTGCTTCCTCCGTAAGCACATGTGATGAAGTCTTCTACGCTTATATCTCTCAGAAACCAATCGTTGGATTTGGTGAGGATGAGGACATGGAAGGTCTTCATCCTTGGGTCAAAGAACAGATTACAAAGATTTTTACCGGAAAGAAGTCAATGAAACAGGCAATTGATTACATTGCTACGTACTATACATGATTACTAAGGACTAATTGTTAAGCAGTCTACTTTGTAGATAAAAGTGTAAACAAGTGGACAAGTGTAACATTACATTTCTTATTTACGTTTGCTTAGCAACAGGTTTCAATAAAATTTACTGGTTAGAATAATGTGTATAATTTACACATTTGTCTATGTATAAATATATTTTACTAAGGAGAAATGCCTATGAAGGTACATAAAAGGGATGGGCGGACAGTACCGTTTGAGCGAGATAAAATCACTCAGGCGGTACTGAAAGCTTTTAATGAGGTTGATGGAGAGATCACTCCGGATGCCAGACGCAAAGCGACTGATATTGCAGCTAGTATTGCAGCATTGGACAAAGATTTAGATGTAGAGGAGATTCAAGATCTTGTCGAAGATAAGCTTATGGCAAGCAAGCGGAAAGATGTGAGTCGAAAATATATCCGGTATAGATATAAGAAAGAACTTGCTAGAAATATTAAAAATACGACAGATGATACTGTGCTTGAAATGCTTGGCGGTAATTCTGAATACTGGAATCGTGAAAATTCAAATAAAGATGCTTTTGTAGCAACTGTACAAAGAGATTACTTAGCAGGTATTACAAGTACAGATTTAACAAGAAGAATTCTTTTGCCGGAACATATTGTCAAAGCACATGATGAAGGAATCCTACATTTTCACGATGCTGATTACTTCGCAGAAAAGATTAATAATTGTTGTCTTATTAATCTCGATGATATGTTACAAAATGGGACTGTTATTAACAAGGTGATGATTGAGAAGCCTCATAGATTTCTTACTGCTTGTACAATTGCAACTCAGATTATTACCGCCGTAGCATCGAGCCAGTATGGAGGCTGTTCGATTTCGACCACCAGTCTTGCTCCATTTGTTCGATCAAGCTATGAACTCTACTATAAGAAATATAAAGATCGTGGACTAAGTGAAAATCAATGTAGAGAGTTCGCACAGCAAGATACAAAAAAAGAAGTAAGTGATGGAGTGCAGACATTTAATTATCAAGTAAATTCGATGTCAACTACGAATGGACAGGCTCCATTCTTATCCGTTTGCATGTATCTTGGAGAGACAAACGAATATAAAGAAGAACTTGCAATGATTATTGAAGAGTTTCTTAATCAGCGCATTGTTGGGATGAAAAATAGTGTAGGAGTCTATGTTACTCAAGCATTCCCGAAACTGCTTTATGTATTGGAAGAAGACAATATTCATCCAGACTCAAAATATTGGTATTTAACTGAACTCGCTGCCAAGTGTACCGCTAAGAGGATGGTTCCGGATTACATTTCCGAAAAGATTATGAAGGAACTGAAAATAAATGAGAACGGAGAAGCTGATTGTTACCCTTGCATGGGTTGCCGATCCTTCCTTACTCCGGATAGTACGATGCATCTTGGAAACATTGCAAGAGCGAAGAACTATGTTCCAAACAAGGGTAAATACTATGGTAGGTTTAATATGGGCGTTGTAACTATTAATCTTCCAGATGTGGCATTAAGTGCTAGGAAGAGAATGATAGATGAGGGAATAACTTATGTAGACGATGAACAGTGGGATAAAATACAAAAAGAATTTTTCTGGGAGATTTATGACGAAAGATTGGAGTTGTGTCATGAAGCACTTTATTGTAGATACAAGCATCTGAAAGGAACATTATCAGATATTGCTCCGATTCTGTGGCAAGATGGTGCATTTGCAAGATTAAATGTACATGAACCTATTGATGAATTACTAAAACATGGATATGCAACAATTTCTCTTGGTTATGCAGGTTTATACGAGTGTGTAAAGGTAATGACTGGACATTCGCATACAGACGGCGGAGAAGGAGAAAAATTTGGCCTTGCTGTTATGCAGCACTTAAATGATAAATGCGCAGAGTGGAGAGCAAAAGAAGATATTGCTTATTCGCCGTATGGAAGTCCCATTGAGTCCACAACATATAGGTTCGCATCATGCTTAAAGCGTAGATTTGGAGATGATGTATTTGTAAAGATTGATGGACATGATCGAGACTACATTACAAATAGTTATCACTGCGCAGTATTTGAGGAAATTGATCCATTTGAAAAACTTCGGATTGAATCAAAGTTCCAAAAGTTATCTCCGGGCGGCGCAATAAGCTATGTTGAAAGTTCGGATCTTACAAATAACATTTCTGCGGTATTAAAAGTTATTCAGTTTATTTATGACAACATCATGTATGCAGAATTGAATACGAAGTCGGATTATTGTCAAGTTTGCGGATATGATGGTGAAATCAAAATAATTGATGAAGATGGTGAACTCATTTGGGAATGCCCAAATTGTGGAAATCGTGATCAGACAAAGATGAATGTTGCCAGACGTACCTGTGGATTAACTAATTAGTCCACGTTAAATTGACGAAATTGCGGGGACACCCTTAGAGCTTAACAAACCACAGCAAAATTGGAAACGATAAGTGCGATGGTGGAATAAATACCATAAAAATTGTTAAGATTGGGCAACCGAATATGAAAGATATTCAGACGCATCGAAGCCTCTAAACTGTAAAGTATGAGGAACGTTCAACGACTATAATGTCATGCGATTTATTATTCCATTTATAAGGGGAATAATTGATAAAACAAATTGAAAATTACACTGGATATTTTATTTCAGACGATGGAAAGGTTTATTGTAATTTAGGAAAAGGGAATCGAAAAAAGGAACCTTGTAAAGAATTGTATGAAATTAAGCCAAGAAAAACAAAAAATGGATATATGAGAGTATATATGAGAAATAATATAACTAACAAAAGAAAAGATGAATATGTTCATAGATTGGTTGCTACTTATTTCGTACCAAATCCTTATAATAAACCGGTAGTCAATCATATTAATTGTGACAGAAGTGATAATAGAGCATCTAATTTGGAGTGGGTTACAACCAAAGAAAATAGAAAGTATACAGAAACTCTAAATCATTTAATTAGAGATTTAAAAACTGGAAGATATGTAAGCAATTTTATATATGAATGAAAGATGGAATAAAATCGTATTGTATAGTCTACTCCCTTTTAAATACTAGGAAACTAGGGGTATTAAGGATATTGGCACGAATTTTTGGAATAAAGGGCGTACCGATGAGATAGCTCATAGATATGTCCATTTAACAGATATTAATAAGGAGTGATATGAGATATGCCTCAATAAGAAGTCTTGATATCAGCGATGGTAGCGGTGTAGGTATTGCATTATTTTGTCAAGGATGTCGAATCCACTGTAAGAACTGCTTCAATCAATCGACATGGGATTTTAATGGCGGTAAACCATTTGATGACAAAGTAAAAAAAGAGTTATTTTCTCTTCTTGAACGCCCGTACATTGATCGAATCAGTATTCTTGGGGGCGAACCTCTGTGTGATGATAACGCCGGAGATGTAAAGCAGCTAATCAAAGAGATCCGAGATCGTTTTGGCGCTACAAAAAAGATCTGGTTATATACCGGATATACGATTGAATCTCTTACCGGAGATGCTAAAGAAGCTGCGTGGAATTGCGATGTTGTGGTTGACGGGCCGTTTGCCGAAGCTGAGAAAGACTTGCGACTAGCATTCAAAGGGTCGAAGAATCAGCGTATTATCAATATCCAAAGATCCAAAGACGCACATCAGATTGTAGAAATGAATTTTTAATTATAAAGGCGGTTCCTTCGGGAGCCGTCTTTTTTCGTACACAAAATTATTCCTGCCGAGAATTATATAGTACAAGGAGGAAATGTAATGATTAAGACAAAATACATCTTAAATAAGGAATGCACTCCAGATTTACTTGAGGAAGAGGGCTTCCGCTTTAATTACGGCATGGAGCGTTGGATTCGCCTTTACCCTGTGTTGTTCTATCAAGGTAAGCAACATACTCCAGTTGTATTTCTCAAGGCGGTAATTGATCTGGAAGAACGTGATTTTTCTTATTTTATTGTAAATGGACAAGGTGATCTCGATTCCGTGTATTACTCAGATTACGGGCGCAAAGATACATATGTTACAAAGATTGATAAGAATGCAACCAAGGTTCTCCGGCGGTTATGTTTTGCAGAAATTATTGAAAAAAGGAGAAAATAAAATGAAGAAACAAGAGTGGTTTGGTGGTAGCAAAAAGATTCATGGATTTAGAACGTTTCCACATTCCAATTCAAAACGAGAGATTGAAGAACGATCCAAACAGGATGAACAAGAAGCTAGAGAATACACTACAGATTTTGTAGCAAATCATTTTTCCCGAGATGAATACCCGGATGTATATGAAGACAGATTCGTGAATTGGATAATGCGCAAGCATATTACTAAGCCGAAGTGGAATGATCATAAGGGCAAAGAAACTATTCGAAGGGATGATGAACATGAAAATAATTGATTTTGCCAAAAAAGGTAATTTAGTCCGATTCTTTCTTGGAGCGGATGATTGTGTGGATTATACCGGAGATGACTGGAATGACGCACCGTATGATTGTAATTCAGAAATAGTTGATAGCGAATACATAACAGGATATAGGGATATAGGATTTCCATTTGACAGCCTTGTTCTTGAACCTTGTGATGGGTTTCTGAATACTCCTTATTCAAAGGATGATATGAAATACCGGAATGTCCCGTGTATTGTGGTTGTTCCAAAACATTTATTAAATTATCCATTTTCATACGAATTTGATCAAGGTATTTTTTCGTATTACGCAGTGTCTAATAATCCAGATATTAAGAAGTTTTACTTTGGAGATCATATGGAGCCTCAAACTCATGAAAAAGAGAATTAAAGCTAATTTTTATACAATCTCTGGTTACAAAAATGATCATGGCATGGCAATAAAATATGAACTGCCAGATGGGTGTTTATACTCTGGATGGGGAAGTCAACATCCAACAAAAATTACGGCAGAAGACTTGCCGGAATGGTATGTGAAAACCAACTATTATAGCAAATATGGGTATGTCAATACGAAGGGCGTAGTAGATGTTATTTACCGCCGTTCATTCTTTGATAACCACTGGCTAAAGGACGCTATACTTGGATTATCTTATCACAGTATTATTAATAAAGATGAAGATGTCCCGATCTATAAAAAGCCGGAAATAGATGAATATTTTTGGGGAAATGACATCCTAGATATTCTTTCTGGAATTGAAAAATACTCACCTAATATAGACACCACACTGGTTCGGGATGGAATACTTAAAGACTACAATGCTTATGCGAAATATGAGAATGAACACTACAGTTCGCTGTGCCGAATGAAATCATGCTATGACACCTTTGAACAGCTTGTGGACGGAGTAGGATTGCGAGAATTATTTCCAATTAGACAGGAGAACAATAAATGATAGATCAGTTATATCGTGAATTTAAGTATTGGAGCAAAGGAGGATCCGTTTATATTTTATCTGACTTACATCTAAATGATCCAGATTGTAAATATATGGATCCAAATTGGATATCTGTAGAAGAGCAAGTACATAATATATTTAACGTTCTTCATTATTATGACACGTTTATTTGTCTTGGCGATGTTGGAGATCCGAAACCACTAATTGATGAATGGTACAGGAAAAAATATTACAGAAAACTTTGTAATAGAATTCTTATTACAGGAAATCATGACAATGCGGTTGCAAAAAATACGCCCTTTTGGACTGAAGTCTATGACGGCCCATTGTTTATCAGTCCGAAGATTGTGTTATCTCACGAGCCGATTTATGGCCTTGATTGGTGTATGAATATCCACGGGCATGACCATGATCCAAACAATAAAGGTGATGAACATCACCTCAATGTAGCAGCGAATGTGATTGGATATAAGCCAATAAACCTTGGCGCTGAAATTAAAAGAGGGTTGCTTCGGAACTGCGACGGAATTCACAGATACACAATAGACAGGATCAAAGATGAAAACAAAGGATGATTACATAGCAGAACTTCGCAAAAGAGGATGTAACTGTATAGATGATGGTGGAATTATTTTTATTCTGCCGATGGAAAAATACAAAGATAGCAATGTCCGAAAAACACTTACTAAGTTGATTGCTGACATTGGATATAAAGGTACATGGGGGATGCGCCCCAAGAAAGAAGGTTAAATGGAAGTATTTGGTTACGGAATGAGATTAAGGCCTTTTAGTATTGGTTGTCAGCCTATGGACGGGCTTTTAAAGGTCGTTGATTTCATTGGATATCACAATCAATTGATTTACGATCACAAACTTACAAAGCAGGAAGAAGACGATTATGAACTCACTTTCCTTGGATCGTGGGACTGGAATAAAGATAAAGAAACAATAGAACAATCAGAAATGTGGAGAGAAATGTAATGAAAGAGCATACAAGAGATTCATTAACAGGATTTGAAAATTCACTGACAAACATACTGGAGAATGCAATTCAGTCGGATGTTGCCTATCATGAGAAGGTACAGAGTGCTTTAGATAGAGCAGCTCGATCTATTCAAATCCACTATCATCTGCCGGAGCTGCATAGACTTGAATACATAGATGGGAAGTCTGACTGGATTGATCTTCGTGCCGCTGAGAGAGTACATATGGAGGCCGGTGATTTTCGGCTGATTAGTCTTGGCGTGAGCATGAAGCTACCAGATGGTTATGAGGCAATTATTGCTCCTCGCAGTTCGACATTTAAGCGGTACGGTCTTATTCAGACAAATGGGATTGGATTGATCGACTGCTCGTTTTGCGGAGACGATGATATCTGGCAGATGCCAGTGTATGCGACCAGAGAAACTACAGTACAGGTTAACGACCGTATTTGCCAGTTTCGTATCCAGAAGAATCAGCCCAAGATTAACTTTCTTGAAGTAAATCATCTGAACGGCGTAACGAGAGGTGGTTTCGGCAGTACAGGAGCGCAGTAATTATATAGATCACAACAGGAATAATGATTCAATGGGCTAGTAAATACTGGCCCATTTCCTTATAGGTAAAAAGATGAAAGAAAATAATATTCCAATTTGGGAAAAAATCACACTGACAATAGATGAAGCGTCTAGTTATAGCAACATTGGAAAGAATAAAATATACGAACTGATAAATGATCCGAATTGCAATTTCGCACTTCGAGTAGGGCGGAAACAGCTTATTAAGAGGAAAGCATTTGATGATTTTATTTCACAATCAAAATATATTTGATACAATTGTAGTGCTAAACTAGGCTTCTTTAGAAAGGAGTCTTATGGGTAAGAATTTAAAAGGCAAAGAACTTGGGAAAGGAGTTACACAGAGAGAAGACGGAGATTATTGTGCCAGATATGTTGATTGCAATGGGAAGAGAATACAACGCAGATTTAAGACATTAGCAGAATGTAAGAACTGGTTAGCTAAATGTAATCAATCCGTTATGATAAACCAAAGTAAAGGCATTCAAGATATGCCCGTTCAAGACTGGTATCAAATATGGATTGAAATGAAAGAAAAAACAACTTGTGCGGCAACCACTGACAATTATAAGCGCATATATAGAAATGATATGCAGCCTGTTTTTGGTAAAATGAATATGGGAGATATTAAAGCGATTCATTGCCAAACTGTTTTAATTAAAATGGCTGACCGTGGGTGTAATAACGGGACGATTGAACTTACCAGAACTGCGATGGCAAACTTCTTTTCGATGGCAGTTGACAACGATATCATAGAAAAAACGCCGTGCAAGAAATCCGTCAAAAGTAAAATTGGGGAACCATGCATCAAAAGGGAAGGAATGACCAGAGAAGAACAGCACATGCTTCTGACTGCCATATCTGGGCATAAATATGAAACTCAATTTAGATTTGCATTGCAAACAGGGCTGAGAGTCGGTGAAATCAGTGGACTTTGTTGGGAAGATGTTGATTTTGAAAAAAGAGTATTGACAATCAAGCACAATCTAACGTATCGTTTGTCTCTTGGTTGGGAGATGAAAGATCCGAAGACAATTTCCGGCATCAGAACTGTTCCATTGACTGATGAGGCAATTTCGTTGCTCCAATATCAGAAGAAGTTCAATGACACGATCCGAGTGATTCCATTAGAATGGACGGGACTTGTATTTCTTGGGGCGAACGGTCTTCCACCTCACAGCACCACATATGACATGGCTTTGGGTCGTGCATGTGAAGGGATTGGTTTGAAAAAGGTGTCAATGCACATCTTGAGACATACGTTTGCTACCAGATGCATCGAAGCGGGGATGAGTCCGAAAACACTGCAAACAATACTTGGGCATCGGAAGATAGCGGTCACAATGGACAGATATGTTACCGTTACAGAAGGACAAAAGCAGAAAGAAATTAAGTTAGTAGAAAGTGCTTTACTAGCAGTTTAACACCCCAAAAAATGGTGCAAAATGGTGCAAAATCGGATGTTAAAAATATAAAAACCTCAGTTTTGCTTGAAAAATCAAGGTTTTAAATGGTGCAAAACGCAATGTTAGAGCTATGAACAAATTGTTAACAAATGTTAAGAAATACCAGTTCATGTTTGAGGAGCTGGTCAAACGTGATTTCAAGCAGAAGTACAAGCGAAGCGTGCTGGGGATGGCATGGTCTGTGCTGTCGCCGCTTCTGACGCTGCTGGTGATGCATGTCATTTTCTCCAATTTCTTCGGAAAGGACATTCCGCACTACACGACCTACCTGTTTACGGGTAATATCGTGCTGTCGTATTACAAGGAATCCACGAAGAACGGCATGCAGTCGCTGATGAGCAACGCCAAGATCTTTACGAAGATCAATGTGCCGAAGTACCTCTTTCTTCTGTCCAAGAATGTGTCGGCGCTGGTGAACTTCGGGCTTACGCTTCTGGTTTATTTTACATTCTGCATCTTCGATGGGATTACATTCCGGCCGACGATGTTTCTGCTGATTTTTCCGATTCTGTGCCTTCTGATTATGGACATCGGAATCGGAGCCATTCTGTCGGCGCTGTTTGTGTTTTTCCGTGACATTCAGTACCTGTATGAGGTGTTCCTTACTCTGATCACGTACATGTCCGCTGTTTTTTATTCGGTGGACAAGCTGCCGCACAATCTTCAGCAGCTGCTGTATCTGAATCCGGTGTATGTCTATATCAAATACATGCGTCTGATTGTCATTGACGGAATCATTCCTTCTCCTGCGTATCACGCGCTGTGTATTTTTTATGCGCTGTTCTATCTCGGTATCGGCATG
>OLHG01002036.1_pt1 | contig 11363 bp, 8 predicted proteins | sample 1605971 | NCBI WGS metagenome assembly OLHG01 (sample SAMN03283289) | human gut metagenome | biome: human-associated habitat; material: feces | host: Homo sapiens | place: Peru | collected 2012 | reverse complement strand
CCAAGATGGCCGCGAGCCTGGTCTCGAGGGTGGTGTTCTGGTCGGCGAGGAGGCCCCTGATCAGGTCCAGCTTGCCCTCCAGCGACAGCGTCTGCGCCCTCATCGCGGCGTCGATGGCCGCGAGCCTGGTCTCCAGGGTGGTGTTCTGGTCGGCGAGGACGCCCCTGATCAGGTCAAGCTTCCCCTCCATGTCGTCGGAGAGGTTGTCGATGGCGGTGGCCAGCCTGTCCGCCAGATCCTCCAGCTTGAGGGTCTGGTTGTCGACCGCGGCGGTGAGCAGGTCCAGCTTGCCCTCCAGCGACAGCGTCTGAGCCCTCATCGCGGCGTCGATGGCCGCGAGCCTGGTCTCCAGGGTGGCGTTCTGGTCGGCGAGGACGCCCCTGATCAGGTCAAGCTTCCCCTCCATGGACAGAGTCTGAGCCTTGAGCGCCGCCTCGAGGGCGACGAGCCTGGTCTCCAGGGTGGTGTTGACCGAGTTGAGGACGTCACGGATGGCCTGCAGCTTGGCCTGCTGGTCGGAGCTCATCCTGTCGATGGCGTCAGCGAGTTTCGCGATGGCCTCCTCGTTCTTGAGGGCGCCCCTGTCGATGGCCTCCACAACCTTGGTGAAGTCGTTGACCACTGACACGCTCATCGTGTAGTTGATCTCAGGCGCGTCCTCCTGGCATGAGGTCAGGAACGCGGGCACCGCCAGCAGCATGGTGATGGCGAGCGGAATTAATTTTATACGTTTCATGAGTCTTTGGGTCCCTCCTTGACCCTCCGCAGGGGGAGAGAACGCTGCCGGGGCGTGGGCGTTCGTGTTATTACTGTGTTACTTCTTACTCTTTACTCCTTGACCACGGTGATGGTCACTCTCCTCCCCTCTGCCGAGTCCTTGCCGTTCCGCGCCCCGATGGCGGTGGCGGGACGCAGGTCGCCCGCGGCGAGGCCCTCGCTGACGAGGATCTCGACCACGCGGCGGAGGCGGCGCTCGGAGAGCCTGACGTTGTACTCCTCGCCGCCCGGGGTGCTGGCCTCCGCGACAAGGGAGAGCCTCTCGCCGCGCACGCCGCGGGCGAAGGCCCTCAGCCGCTCGGCCTCGGAGCCCTCCACAGAGGAGCTGCCGTGGCCGAACTGCACGAAATGCGACGGAGGGGCGGCCGATGCCTCGGCCTCGGCCTCGGCCCTGGCAATGCACTCCTCGCAGTCGGAGAGGCGGCCCTGGAGGTCGGCGTTGCGCGCCTCGGACCCGCGGAGCGCCTCCTCGGCCTCGGCGGCGCGCGCACTTGAACGCGCGGCCTCAAGGCGCAGGGACTCAAGGCGGCCGCCAAGCGCGGAGATCTCGCCCTCGTAGTAGGCGCGCTGCACCTTTGCGCGGCTCGGCACGAGGTTGTAGCGCAGGGTGACAAGGGCGAAGGCGTACCCCTTCGGGGCTATGTCACCGCGGTTCAGGAGCCAGTCCATCTCCCCCTTCAGCCCGACGGTGAGGCGGCGGCCGAGGTCGGCCTCGACGTGGAGCGAGGCGGGGATGTAGAATGTGTTGAACCTCTCGTGGCGGTTCGTCGTGCGGACGTTGCCCGTGATCGTTATCGCGTCGTCGTTGCTGATGGACGCGCCGCCGGTGAGCGGGGTTGTCTGGCCGCCCTGCGTCAGGGTGTTGCTGAAATGGATGCCGTACTCGTTGCCGCGCCCGAAGGTGTAGCCCGCGCCCGTCCCGGCCCAGATGTTGAGCCACTGCGCCTGGCGCTCCGGCCATATCTCCATGAGGTTGAGGCCCACGCCGAGCTTGGCGTTGTGGAGGTTCATCATGTAGTTGCCGTAGGCCTTCACGGGCATGCTGCCGGCGTCGAGCGCCGAGGGGCGCTGCTCGCGGCGGTAGCGCGACCAGATGTACTCGGCGCCCACGCGCACCCATGGGCGGATGGTGAGGTCGAATCCGCCGCCGGCCGCCGCCGACTGCCTGTAGCTCCTCTTCGCGTCGAGGTTCCGGTACCACACGCCGGTGGCCCAGGACAGACCGCCCTGCGCGTAAACGCTCCACGTGCGGTGGCGCAGCTCGCTGTTCAGGTCACGCCTTGCTTGCCGCGCTGGGTTGTTATATTCAGTCCTGGCTTCCTTGGCTTCGATCTGCCTGGCTTGCTGCCGTATTGTTTCATGATTCCGGTCAAGTTTCGTCATGAGTTGCCGCTGGGTTCATTGGTGATTCAAGGGATGTTCCTTCATCATCATATTCCGTCCTGCCTACAGTCTATCCCTTTCAACTGACTGGTTCCGACTTGGTCATAATAATACGTGCTATCATTCGCAAAAATAAAGGAAAATCGCAAAAAAAACAATCATTTTGGACAAAAAATTTATCCAATCGGACATTTTGCTTCCGCCCCGGCTGCTCCAATCGGACATTATATGCTTACAACTTGCTGATAATCATAGGAAACTCATAAATAGTTTTTACCCTTTTCAAGGACTGGGCTTTTTAGGCTTCAAAGCAAGCTCGTTTACCCACCGAGCTTCCTCCCCCGAGAATGATTTCCATAGGCGAACACGAAGGCAGCAAATAGTTTGGACAACTGTTTCCGCAAGTCTGATCTACATGGAAAAAAATAAGCATCCACTTTTAGATAAGCACATTTCGCAGCATTTTTAACTTATGAAAACAGGTAGTTTCCGTACCCATCTGGCATGCTGTCCTCGAATATTCCGAAATTGCCGTAGAAATAATCAGTCTTGGGCAGCAGTAGACCTCTTTTGAGAGGAAGTTCCAATGGGAAAATGGAGAATCCGTCGAAAAGCCACCCAGGGCTGTATTCGAAGACACATCTATGATTGCCGGGAGTCATGGATAACGTCCCGACAAGCCTGTCGGCAGTAAAGACTATTTACTACTAACAGGCTTGCAAAAGAAAACCGCTTTTATATAAACAAGAAAGGCTGACTAACCTTGTTCCAACAATTTCTTATCGGTCAAGAAATCCAACAACCCAATAGTCAACACGCCGAGTTCATCTTCTTTGCGATGAATATCATCACCAACAATGACAATCTTGCGGAAGTGGTCATTGATTGACAATAATGGGCGACGTTCTTGCTGTTCCTTCTCTGGCGTAGGCATGTGGAAAGCCGACTGGATGTACACCCTGTATGGAGGACGGTTTACCACAAAGTCAACCTCCAACTGTTTTCTGACAAATTTTCCATTCTCATCTTTGCCTCCAAGTTCTACTAAACCGACATCCACATTATAGCCACGACTACGGAGTTCATTATAGATAATATTCTCCATAATGTGCGTTTCCTCTTGCTGGCGATAGTTGAGAATGGCAGCACGTATGCCGATGTCTGCGAAGTAGTATTTCGTCTCGGTACCAATATATTTTCTGCCTTTCACATCATAGCGTAAGGCTTCTTCTATCAAGAAAGAGTCTTTCAGATAGTCAATATATTGTTTTATAGTGTCTCTTTTTATGGCTACCCCTTGTGCAGATTGAAAGGTATTGGCTATTCTTGTTGGGTTGGTTGACGAACCAATGCCCGAGGCTATTACACGCACCAATTCCTTCATTCCTTCTGGATTACGCAGATGGTTGCGCTCAATTACGTCACGCAGATAGGTAGTTTCATACAGACCACGCAAATAGTCTGTTTTCTTTTCTTCCGTTTCAAGCAAAGCCACCTGTGGCAGTCCTCCAAAAGTATAGTAATCCAACCATGCTTTGCGTATATCGCCACCAATACCATTAAAGTATTCGTCAAAGGTGAGAGGCCAGATGCGTATCTCGTCACCTCTGCCTCGAAACTCAGTCACAACATCACTTGACAGGAAACGAGAGTTTGAACCCGACACATACACGTCCACATTCCTCATGTGTGTCAAGCTAAGAATAACCTCCACAAATTCTTCTACAAGTTGTACCTCGTCCAAGACGACATAATAAGGATTACCATCATCAACTACCTTTGAGTCTACATAGTTGAGCAAGGCATCAGGCTTCCTCAACCGCCTGTTTCGGAAATCATCAAGTTGTATTTCAATGATGTGACTATCAGTCACCCCATGTTCCAACAACCAGTTATGCCAGATATCAAACAGCAGGAAAGACTTTCCACATCGTCTGACACCTGTTATAATCTTCACAAGTCCGTTCCCACGTCCTGCAATAAGTTCATCCAAGTATTTCTTACGTTCAAATATCATACTAGAGTATTTTTTTTGATATTGGTATCATATTTTACACCGCAAAGATAATGATTTTATCCCAAAAGCCAGCAGTGTCCACTTCTCCAAAAAAGTTTTCTTTTGGCTGGCAGGAATTTGGTTCACGAGCATTGGCATCATCATTGAGCTGACACTTGGAATGCTGCGGATATTCGGTTTGATGGACTTATAATATCGAATTTCTAAGAGGTTACGAAGCATCGTTTTTACCTTATGTTCATGGTTTCATACCAATAATGGCAGCATACGACGGCTTTTTGTGGTGAATCTTCGTTTGGATGAAGCCAGCCTCGTTGAGCAACGACTGGAGCTGTTCAGGAGAATACGCTGTCATGCCCTCCACGACATTGGTCCATACGGAATCTGCATCAAGCACCTCTACCATGATGGCGAACTTGCCACCTTTTTTCAGTACACGGCGAACTTCTTGTAGGCAGTCAGACAGGTTGGGCCAGAAATATACCGTCTCGACAGCCGTTACAAGGTCGAACTTCCCGTCCTCGTAGGGCAACTTCTCGGCAGAACCCTGACAGACGAAGACTTGCTTGTCGAGTACGTTGGCGTTTACTTTCCTGGCTTTCGCCACGCTCTCCTCCGAAATGTCGATGCCATAGACCTGCGCCCACTCACTACGTTTGGTTAATCTTTTTAGGGTAGCACCTCCACCGCAGCCAATGTCAAGCATCGTCCAACCCTTCTGGAATTCTACGAAGCCCAACCCCCAATTCGTCAGCGGTGCATGGCCGAAGTTCATCATACGCAGCATCATCCGTCCCATCCAACCTTGTGGATTGGCGCAATTTGTGAAGAACCTGTTAAGCAGTCCCATATTCAAACCTTATTAGTATTATGCAACTGCATAAGGTACGATGATTCCAGAATATGTGCAATACCCAAATCACATGATTTACGACTAAATCCAAAACTCCTGAAAAAGGCCACGCCCTCGTACACCTCGGCCATGCTGTGAAATCTGCAATATGCTCTAACATATAATTAATTATTCTATTATTGTTCCACATCTGAAGGACTGTAGTTGTTCTCCCATCATGTCTTTCATCACATCATACACATTGTCGCCTGTGCAATGACTGGTGTAGAACCGTGTATCAGGGTAATTGGCTTTCAGTCTTTTAGCCAATGCTTTGATTTCTTCATCCGTTTCTTGTCCGTCAAGCAAGTGGAAGCCACCAACTACAGTATTTACAGGCCAAGGACAGGCAGCCAGAATGTTCTCCAGTCCGCTATGAGCACAACCTGTGAATAAGAGAACTTCAACATACAGAGCAATTTCATGGCGGAAATCATCATGCACATATTTGCCATTGGCATCCTGCACGAAAAGGTTCTGATTCCCCTTGGGCATCGGATGATTCTGAGGGATATGGCAATCACATGGATGCCTTCTGCTATCTCACAAGTCTGTTCAATCTTCAGAAGCCTCTCTTCATTGATTTCTGGCCACTCCGTAGTAATGCTATGTAGATTCCCCCGTTTAGAAAAGAATTCACCGCTCATGGCATCGGGCGAGACGATGACCTTAGCCTGTCGATTATGCTCCAAGAAATATCGTAGCCCTCCTTCATGGTCACTATGCCCATGAGAAATGAAAACATAATCCACATCATTTAGGTTTATACCCAACTGCTTTGCGTTTCGGATAAACAAGTCACTTGCTCCTGTGTCAAGCAGGATCTTGTGCCGCTCTGTTTCCAACAGGATAGATAGCCCATGCTCTGTGGACAGACGGCTATCACTACTTCGATTATCTGATAATACAGTCCACTTCATCATTTCATTCGTCCCCATTTCATTTCCTCTCCCTCTTTGTCATATTGCTTGCGTTTGCCGACGGGAGGCTCTGTCAAAGTGATGCGAACCACAGCAGTTCTTTCAAGACTGCGGGCAAGAAAAAAAAGAGGATGACCTATTCGGGTCACCCTTTTTACAGTTTGATGTGGGAACGCTATTTCATCGTCACCGAGATGACGTAGTCCTCCGCCGGAAGGTCAGCCGGGAGGGTTATGAAAAGATTCTCACCGACTTTCTTGACTGACAGGGCCGTTCCGTCATACAATGCGGTCACTGACTTGACCTTGGCCTTCTTGGCGACCGGAATCTCAAGGACAGCGCCCGGGTTCTGAAGGACATGAATATAGAAGGTCTTGCCACCCGTGAGAGGAGCGGTCGAGACTCCCCACTCCTGCTCGGCGATCGGGCCGGGGCCGCAGCCCTTGATGGATTCACCATTCACCTTCATCCACTGGCCGATCTCTTTCAACAGAGACAGAGCGGCTTCCGGAAGGCGGCCGTCCGCGCGCGGACCGATGTTCAGCAAAAGATTGGTGTTCATAGAGACAGCCTTCGCAAGAGTGCCGATGAGCTGAGCGGCGGTCTTGTAGTCCCGGTCCTTCACACTGTAGCCCCAGGTGTGGTTCATCGTCTGGCACATCTCCAGAGGCAGTTTGTCACTGACCATCTGACCTTCGGAATAACCGGCGGTGTTCTGGCCGGGAAGGTCTCTCTCGAACATCTGGAAATCCTCTCCCTCAATCGGTTGGATGTGATGGTTGTTGCCGATCAGGCAGGCCGGATTCACTGAATGAATATATTCATAGAACTCAGGCATCTTCCAGTTGAAAGGAATCGAGTCGCGCTTGTGGTCCCAATAACCGTCGAACCAGAGGGCGCGGACAGGGGCGTACTGGGTCATCAACTCTTTCACCTGCTGCTTCATAAAGCCAAGATAGTGGTCATAGTCAGGATGGTCGCCCTTGCGACCGGTCATGTGGCCGGACTCGCCAAGAGGGTAATCCTCCCTGATCCAATCCAGAATCGAATAGTAGAACTGGAGGCTCAGGCCTTCCTTATGGCAGGCGTCAGCCAGATCCCTCATCACATCCTTTCCCCAAGGGGTCGCCTTGACGATGTTGTAGTCCGAAGCCTTGGTGTCGAACATGGAAAATCCGTCATGGTGACGGGAGGTTATCGTCACATAGCCCGCTCCGGCATCCTTGAAAGCCTTCACCCATTCCTCGGCGTTGTAGCCGGCAGGGTAGAAAGCGGAAGCCGCGTGGGCATATTCATCCTTGTTCAGGCCGCCGAGCTGGAGATACCACTCCCCTTGCGCATAGGAGGCATATATTCCCCAATGCAGGAATATTCCAAAGCGGTCATTGACAAACTGCCGACGTGCCTCAATGTTCTCCGGAGTCGGCTGATAATGGTTCTGTGAATATCCCGTCACAGCGGTCACGAGTGAAAGGCATATTGCCAGAAAAATGGTTTTTAATGTCTTCATGGTGAATATCTTCTATTAGTCCAAGAAACTGTTTTGATTTGTATGGAATGTCATCAGGGTGAGAACGCATCAACAGCGAGGATCAAAACATAAACAACGGCATTATTTTTCAGGATATATTGATCCTGCGATGCCCATCTGAAGTCCTCGAAGCTCTGCGATGCCTCTCATTCGGCCGTAGCATGAGTATCCCGGGTTGGATTTCTTCTGAAGGTCGTCGCACATCCTGTGGCCGTGGTCCGGACGGCAGAAGACGCGGAACCCACGCTCCTGCATGACCTCAAGCAAGGTCTTCATCATGCCGTACATGTCCACGTCTCCGGCCAGGTGCGTGTCCTCGAAATAGTTGCCCTCGGCGTCACGCTTCGTGCTTCTGAAATGCACGAAATCAGTCCTGTCCCCAAACTCGCGCATCATTCCGACAAGATCGTTGTCAGCCCTGATGCCGAACGAACCAGTGCAGAGGCAAAGGCCGTTGGACCAGTTAGGGACCGCGGCGATCAGTTTACGGAAATCATCCGCCGTTGAAAGGATCCTTGGAAGACCAAGAATCGGGAATGGTGGGTCATCCGGATGGATGACCATCCTCACTCCAACTTCGTCAGCCACTGGGCAGATCTGGCTCAGGAAGAAGATAAGATTGCTTCTAAGTTTCTCGGAATCAATTCCATCGTACCTTTCGAGCTCTTTTCTGAACTGGTCAAGGGTGAAACTCTCTTCGCTGCCAGGAAGGCCGGCGATCATCGTTCGGGTGAGTTTGTGGATCTCCTCAGCGTCCATCTTCTCGAAACGGGCCTTCGCCTTGGCGATGTCCCCGGCTGAATATTCCTTCTCCGCTCCCGGTCTTTTCAGGATGAAAAGGTCGAACGCCAGCAGTGCCGCTCTCTCGAAACGAAGACAGGTCGAGCCGTCCGGAAGCCTGTAGTCCAGATCCGTGCGGGTCCAATCAAGCACCGGCATAAAATTGTAAGTCACGCACTTGATGCCGCACTCCGCCAGATTTCGCAGAGTCTGCCTGTAGTTCTCGATGTACTGGAGATAGTCACCCGTCTGAGTCTTGATGTGCTCGTGCACAGGCACGCTCTCGACCACGCTCCAGGTGAGTCCCCAGTCGGCGATCATCTTCTGGCGTGCCTTTATCTCCTCGACCGGCCACACCTGACCGTTAGGAATATGATGGAGCGCGTGAACGATGTCCGTCACACCGGTCTGACGTATGTAGTCCAGGGAGATAGGGTCGTTGGGGCCGTACCATCTCCAACTCTCCCGCATCAAAAAAATATTCTTATTCATTTTCATTTGTATAAAGATGCTGCATTTTCGATTTAGCTCCTCGCTAAATCGAAAATGCGTCAAATCCACCATCGACAACATTTATCGTTCCGGTAACGGCCTTGGAGGCGTCGGAAGCCAGCCAGTGGAGGGTTCCGAGAAGTTCCTCCGGCTCAAGGAAACGCCCGAACGGCGTGTGGGTCAGAATCTTGTGCGACCGGTCGGTCAGACTGCCGTCAGGATTCGTGAGCAGGGAACGGTTCTGGTTTGTGAGCAGGAATCCCGGAGCGATGGCGTTGACTCTGAAACCTTCGCCGAACTTGATGGCAAGTTCTCCGGCCAAGTACTTGGTCCAGTTGGCCACGGCGGCCTTGGCGACACCATAACCAGCCACACGGGTAAGAGGCCTCAAGGATGTCTCGCTGCAGAAGTTGATGATCGAGCCTTTCTTCTTCTCCACCATCGCCTTTGCGAAGACCATGGTCGGCAGGACAGTCCCGAACAGATTGAGATCCACAACATTGCGTACAGCGTCAACGTCAAGGTCGAAGATTGTCTTCTCCGGCGGAACGGTCGCGGCGGCCATGTTTCCTCCTGCGGCGTTCAGAAGGATGTCTATCCCTCCGAATTTCTCCACGATGGCCTTGCAATTACCCTCAAGTGTCTCCTTGTCAAGCACATTGGTAGGCAGGAAGCAAGCCTCTCCACCCTCTGCCTTGATCTCGGCCACGATAGCCTCACCCTTTTCTGCGGCACGGTCAAGATCCAGAAGAGCCACCTTGGCTCCCTGAGCGGCGAAATATTTCACAATAGTGGCCCCAAGCACTCCGCAAGCGCCTGTCATCACCACAACCTTACCTTTGATGTCAAAAAGATTCTCCATATTGCTCGTTGATTATTTTATCGGCATTGACCCTATCACCTTCGTGTTGATCTCACGAAGTTTTCCCTCATTCATCTTGACCACTTTACGGTCGTAGGTCATCAGACCGTTCACCTCGCCCTCAACATCTGTCGTCTGGGTATAGACCGCACCGCAGACACCTTGCTTGATCAGGAGGATCAACTGGTCGGCGAACCTTGCATATTCATCAAGGACCTCGTCTCCGTTCTTGTACTGGACATAGCCCCAGTTGCGGTCAGTCTGCCAAAGATGGCCCTGAAGCGGAAGGCCTATGCCGCCATATTCCCCAAGCACGGCAGCCATCTTAGGCTCCCAAAGGTACATCGCCGGGTAAGGATAATGGTGGTTGTCCATCACGTCTCCGCAATCCGGCTCCCAGTTGCCGCCGGAAGACATGTTGATGAGCCTTGTAGGATCCTGCGCTCTCGTGAAGTCCACGACGGCCTTGGTGTCGAACTGTCCCCAGGCCTCGTTGAAAGGCACCCACATCACTATGCACGGGAACTTTTTCACCTGAGCCATGATTTCGGACCACTCCTTATAAAAATTGGCCTTGGCCTGAGGGGTGGCAGGGAAATCCGTGCCCTCACTGTAGTTGTGTACCACCCATTTGTTCAGATTGTTGGATGCGAAGCAAGGCATGTCCTGCCAAACAAGCATTCCGAGCTGGTCGCAATAGTAGAACCAGCGCGACGGCTCAACCTTGATGTGCTTGCGGATCATGTTGAATCCGAAGTCCTTGGTCTTCTGAATATCATATTTCAGAGCCTCGTCTGTCGGAGCGGTGTACAGTCCGTCCGGCCACCAACCCTGATCGAGAGGGCCGAACTGGAACAGAGGCTGGCCGTTAAGGCCGAGCAGTTTCGTGTTCTTGTTCTTTAAATAAAGGGAAACCTCCCTCATCGCCGTGTAGCCATGCACCGAGTCGATCACCTTGCCTCCGCGAAGCACGGAGATCTCCAGTCCGTAAAGGTAAGGCGAATCAGGAGACCACAGCTTGGCATCACTTACAGGAAGCATCACAGTACCGTCCGGGACAGTCTTTCCCTGGGCGAGGACATTGCCCTTGATGCCGTTCTCTGTCGAATACCCCACACCGCCATCGAGCAACTTTACTCTTACAACATCCCCTTCCTGCATGCCTTCCGTGGCCACAGAAACGCTCATCGTCCCGTCCTTTATGTTCGAAACAGCATAATAGTCTGTAACCCGCGCTTTTGAGACCGGCTCGATCCAGACGCTCTGCCATATTCCCGAAACCGCTGTGTACCAGATGCCTTTCGGTTCGCGGACCTGTTTGCCACGAGGCTGGAAATCATTGTTTGTGGCATCCTCAACCCTGACGACCAATGTGTTGTCGCCGGATTTAAGGTAAGGGGTGATGTCGAACGAAAAATGAGTGTAGCCTCCCGTGTGTCTGCCGACCTGCACATCGTTGACAATCACATCAGCCTGCCAGTCCACAGCCTCGAAGTTCAGCATCAGACGCTTGCCTCGCCAGGCGGAAGGCACCTTGAACGAAGTCCTGTACCAAAGGGCATCGTCAGGTGTCAATGTGCGTCCGACACCGGAAAGCGAGGACTCCACCGCGAAAGGAACCAGAATCCGTCCGTCAAACTTTTCCGGGACAGCGGCGTTCTTAGGGGTGATTGAATATTCCCACAGACCGTTCAGGGACTTCCAATCCG
>OLHG01002029.1_pt1 | contig 11376 bp, 10 predicted proteins | sample 1605971 | NCBI WGS metagenome assembly OLHG01 (sample SAMN03283289) | human gut metagenome | biome: human-associated habitat; material: feces | host: Homo sapiens | place: Peru | collected 2012 | reverse complement strand
TACTATGATAGGGTAACTATAATCATCGCCAATAAATTCTACATAAACTATATCTCCTACATCAACAAAAATTTGATCTAAAAGATCACGATCATTGTCAATAGTAACAGGACAAATCACAGTAGCCCATGGTAAATCTGCAGGTTTTACTACGTAGTCTATCGTCATCTTTTGACCATATACTCCATGTACACTAGGTACTCTAACTTTAAAATATCGTTGATCCTTACGTGTATAATCGATAAGAATAACGATTCCTAGTACTGGTGATGCATTCATATAGATACCTACTCTTTCATCTCGATATAATGGTCTCGATCTTTTATTTTAGGAAGCTGATTAACATAATTTGAATACTCTTTGAGGTCACCATTTACGTAGATTTTACTTGTAACAGATTCACTGATGTCTGTAACAGACTTGTAAAGTGACAATGTCGTAGTAAATCCTTGTTGATCAACCTCGTCTTTAACTGTTTTCACAATATACTTACCTGAAGTATGATGGAGAGATCCTCCTACATATATAAATACTTCGATAAGCGTACCTAATGTAATAGCAGCAGTTATTCCTCTCACTTTGAGAGTAGCATTATAACAATATCGATAAGCTTCATTATTCCAGTCATAATTAATCATCTTAATATCATTGATCATTTTATCCTGATCAAAAGTAAGAAGAGAAGAATTCTGATCAATTGGTGCATTACTCTTGTAGGTAATAATACAAGCAGAATTTGGATCTGTACTATCAATTGCAGTCTCTGTTCTCTGATACGCAGTATTTTCTCCTCCACGTACTTTAAATACTGAATAAGTTCCATTAAATTCAGTTGACCAACTAATCACGTCTGTATAACTTTTATTAGGATTAGCATTATAATAAAAACTATAAGATACTTTAGTAGAAGAAGGTTTAATAAATCGAATATGTCGTTTATAAGTATCTTTATAGTCAGGATCAATATCAAGAAATATTTGACTTTTACTTTGAATATCTTTTCCAACTTTTCCGTCTATCAGTACTTTAGCAAGCTCTTTCAATACCTCAAAAGGAGACTGATCTGTTGTCATGCTAAAGTCATTAACTAAAGTTAGTGCAAGATCTTTAGGGAGATCATAAACAAATCCTTCTTCTTCATATTCAGGTCTTGCACCAAGATACGTATTAACAAAATCAGATATCTTTTTATTAATATCATCTTCTTTACGTAAAGATAATGTGCATACTCCTGAAAAGTTATAGTTATAAAGAATCGAATTAGCTAAAACATCAACAGTATAGGAGATATAATTTTCTTTAACATCGCAAGTATATCCTAAAATAAGTCCTTGATACTTTGTTGAAGATCGTGCACCTTCACTCCATCCATATTGAAGATAAATATCTCCTTTAGCACGGAGTATCATGCTTTCAAATTTATTACCTGCATCTGCTGAACCTGCTACTCCTGGATTATATACAAAGCTGAGTGACATTCGATTAGCTCTAAAACCTGTTCTTTCATTAGACAATGAAATAAAATAATCAGGAGAATTGTTTCTCCAGGTATAAGAAATGCTACTATCACCTTTTCCAGTAGAGACGATGATATAGCATGCAGTAACATTTTTAGTATTCATTATCAGCACCTCTACGTTGAAGGATCTCATTAGTACTTGAATAAATCGAAGTTACAGAAGGTATCCTCAGTACTTGACCTACAGAAACTACAAAAGGATCAATAATTTTATTAGCGATTGCGATAACCCACCATAATGATGCATCATTATAGTAACGATAAGCAACAAGATCTAATCGATTTTCATCACTTTGAGGAACAATATAATAAATATCTTCATCTGTCTCAGGGATTTCTCTCTGATTAAATGTCTCAAGATAAGAATCTTTACCTTGACCTATCTGACGATAGATTTTATATCTTGACTGATCTTGATCCTCATAATTTTGATTTTTAATATAGGTAATCATCCACGATATCCTCCCTTACTTGCAATCGTTGACTTAGAGTAAGGTCCAGTGGTCTCTTGAATACCTATTGATAAGTCACAGTTAACGAGATTATCGTCGATGATAGGAGCTTTCCACTGAGCACTACAGTCAGTAAGAATGCCTCTAATCTTAAACTGCTTACCTATTACAAAACATATTTCAGGAGGTTTAACAATATTAGTACTATATGAAGGATAACATGCTGACTGAATCATTGCGACAAGTCTATGAATATAACTATAATCATCACACAGTTCTTCATGAAGTTGTAAAGTAAAACTACAAGATCTCGAGGAGGTATTATAATTTTGATATGCAACAGACCTTCCTAACGGAGTTGAAGAAGAAAATTCTGCATGATTGCTATCACTAAATTCGTTAGGATATACTGGAAGATAGTAAACAACTTGAGCACTACCTCCTACTAAGGTGTAAAAATAACAATTAAATTTACGAGGTCCTTGAGGAGAAGATGACAATCCTGAACTCGATGAGGAAGAAGTCGAAGATGACCTTGTACTGGTACTACGTGATGCACTACCTCCTGTAGAAGATCCTGATCCAGACCCTCTGCTCGAAGTATTACTAGTCAACTTAGGAGTTGTATCATTTTTTCTTAAACTTCCATCGTTCTCATTAATAACAGCAGAAACTGTAGTAATAGTACCAGTCGAATATTTACTATAGTAATAAAATCCTGGAAAATATCCGTAATTCTTAATAATAGAGTCATGGATATTACGTGATAAGTTGTTATAAGATTTAGTCAATAAATCATAAGCAGATTCAATAGTTATCGAAGGATATTTATCGCGATATGCTTTAGTTGATAAATCTAAAGAACCGTAACTAGCACGTTGAGAAAGAATCAGATATTTACCAAGTGATACCTTATAAAATAGTCCTGACTGATATGTACCTGAAGAGTCAGAAGTATAGCGTCCGTATACTATACCTCCTTCAGATACATATCCATCAGAAATTGTATCAGAAGACAGTGGAGAAGGTTCATATATCATTGAAGGCACTGCAAATTTAAATGTCAAGATTCCTCGATACAAAGACATCTCAGGATAAGTACGAGTCTTGTATTTTAGAATAGCGTCTTTATATTTTGAAACAAATGTATTATAACTAGCACCTGAAGGCATCTTGAGAATTTTATGATGACTTTGATCATCTCTATTTACTACATCAGTGATAAAAATTCGAGAACCTATTAATGCCATTATGAAACTCCTCCTTTCACGATTAGTCTTGTCCAAGGATCAAAATATCCTGTGACTTTAAATCCTTCATAACCTGACGGTAAAATCTCATGACTCTTGATAAACTGAGACTGGATTTCTTCTATCTCTTTTCGTGGATATTCAAAAGTACTAAGATTAAGTAATTTACATACGTCCGTAATTTCTTTAGGTAGAGAGTCTTCAGTAATTGTACTACCAACTAGTAGTGAAATTATACGATCATCTAACTTAGAAACTTGACGAGAGTCATCAGAAAGTGATTTTATAATAAGACTATTATCATAAATAACCTGAGCAAGTTGATCCTCTTTAAGACCTTCCTCTAATTCTTCAGACTGAAGTTTTAAGTCCTCATCATAGTACCATCTTTTTAAATAATTCTCTCTGTAGTACCTATAGTACATTAAACAAGTGATCGTATAATACAACTCCATATCATAACTTTCACTTGGAAATTTATCATCCAAAATAACTTGAAAAATATTCTCCTGCTTACTTATTGTATAATTACGTGAACTCTTAAGAAGTACCTGGAGGTACTTTGTCATTAAGTTGCTATCTCCATAATAGATATTCATGCTAAAGTACCTCCAGCTTGATGATAATTAATTAATGAAGTATAATTTCGATTTGATTGAGGTGCTGGACTACCATTTAGTTTGTCTAATATTTCACTTAATAGTGTAGATATAATCGAAGTTTGATTTTCAATTGATCTTACGATAGGAGTAGTAAATTCGACTGAAGAATCTTCTGTAACTGTTGCAGATGTCTTAGCTTCAGTAAGACCAAGAATACCATTAAGAAGTCCTGAAATACCTCCCTGGGACATGATTGATCTTAAAGTACTTGCATTTGATGCAGTAAGAACCATCTCACCTTTATGTAGAATAGAAGGGTATTCATCTTCAGGTACATAATTAATACCTGTCTTAAACCATCCTTTTACATAATTATAATGATCATTTGCATAAGCTGCATAAGAATTGGCTACGGATTCTGAATAGCCTAATCCTTGGAGATATTTTGAAACTCCCTCACTAGGGAGACTCCCTCTCTGATAGTCATTCCATAATGCTTGAGTTAGTGGTGTTTGTATCTCGTCATTACTTATCCCAGATATATTACTAAAACTCTTAAGTGTACTTAATCCTTTAGCAGATTGATCAGACAAATTTGATCTTGCAGTCTGAGTAGTCTCGACAAATCCTCTAAGATTGTCTTTGGTCAGTGCAAAGTATGCAGACTTACCTCCAACTTTGACCTCATCCATGTCAGAACCTTTAACATTAGTCTTAAGGTAATTATTAGCAGAACCATAGTCAATCAGTGTTGCTTTAAAAGCATCTCTAAAGTCAGTACCTTCTTTGATAAAACCTGCAGAAATTGCTAGCTGACCAATTTTATCCATTTCATCCTGACTCATTCCAAGGATTTCACTGAGATCATTTATATTCATCTTAGAGATATCTTTACCTTTAAGTTGAGCATACGCATCCTTAGTAAAATATTTAGAAAGATTTCCACCGAGTAAAGCCATTGACTCAGAAGACTTAAGATCATCAGTATAAGACTGCATCAGTGCACCTACATACTCTGCACTTGGGAGACTCGCTTTCATGATCTCGATCTCAGCATTCATAAGATCAATACGTGTTTGAAGTGCAGCTCTCTCGTCTTCTTTGGTCGTATTATTTAACTCTTCTTGTAAAGCATTATAGTCAGTAAGTAATGCTCCATAGGACTGATAGTCTGTGGTAATTTGACCTAGTTCAGTATCTGTTTTACTTATTCGATCACTTAACTGACCCATATCACTTTTAAGATATTTGACAGTATCAGCATACCTCACTGTTTGATCAACAAGACTAGCAACAGCTCCTGCTGCACCTCCTATGACTCCACCTAATAAAGTATGACCTCCTGCAAGAGTACCAACACCTGCACCAATAAGTGCACCCTTACCTGCATTTTTACCTACTTGACCCCAGTCAATCATTCCTTTTTCTTTAACTCTTGCAAGCTTTTCTTCAGCAGACATCGTACCTTCAGTACGTCCTGTAATGAACCCTTCAGCACCAGCACCTAGTTTACTAAGTAAAGATCCTTGTGTATTACTGAAGTTTTGATAAGCATCGTATCCTGCAATTGCAGTCCCTGCTAAAATTGACCCTACTCCTACTATCTTACCTGCAGCAGAAAGACCTCCCCATCCTTTAGCACCAGTACCATTAGTCATGAGACCTTTGAGTCCTAATCCTCCACTACCTCCAGTTAACGTCCCTTTAAGTAATGATGAAGATATAATTGATGCAATACTCACGAGTACATTGATTATTGTATCCATTCGAGGAATTGATGCAGAAACTGTAGCATAACCTGTAGCAAGATTCTTTTCAATATTATCCAATGAAGCATCTGCTGTCTGGTAGAATCCTTGCTGAAGTTTTTTCATGTAATCCTGATATATCTTGTCTGCATCAGCATTATCTAACTCTGACGCATAGTAGTCTGCAAGAAGTTGCTCTGTCTGACCTTCTCGGATACCTAATGCTTTAAACTGTTTAGCAGTTTCTGGAGACATACCAAGCTGCTCAGCATAAGCTAATGCAGCATTATAATTCTTTTCCTGAGTAGCAGATTTGATATATGATTCAAAAAACTGATCAAGCTTTTGAGGATTATTAACGAGATCAACTAAATTATCAGGTGAAGTGATTCCTGCATTTGCCATAAATAAGTTAGGACTACCAGGACTTGTTAAGGTTTGTTGTAACTGACTTAGAAAATCTTCCTGATCAATTCCATATTTACCTAAAACAGAAGTCATCTGATAAAACTTACCTAGTGCTTGATTAATTGCTGTATCATCTGAAGAAACTGCTCTGAGGTCGGTTCCAATTGACTGGATCAGTGAGAGAAGTTTACCTTCTTCAGCACCACTATATCCTAAAGTTTCTTCAGAATTCTTGGTCATCGCTACAATATATTTATCAAAAGATGAACCAAGTTGTCTCTGCATCTGAACGTAGTACTTAGAGTTAGTATTAATCGCAGGAATTAATTTTTTAGTGATAAGATTTTGATAAGATAACTGACGTGCTTGATCACCTCTAAGTCCTACTTCGAGAGATTCAGATAAAGCATTTGCATAGTCAGTAGGACTAAACTGTTTATTCAGCTTATTGCGTTGAAAATAAGCTGATGCTTCATTAAATAGTCTGGAATACTGAGAATTGCTCAGATCCATCCTAACAGTAATATTTGACAGGTTACTTTTATAAGAATCAATTACAGAATCTGCAGCTTTAGTAAATTCTTTAAGAGCAGTTTTAATAACTACACCTAAAGACTTAACAGTAGCATCTCCTACTTTACTGAGATTCTTTACATGAGACTGATTCGCTTTTTGATTCTTATCAAGAACTTTACTTAATTTACCTACAGGATCTTTTTGACTACTATGTCCTGTTAATTCATGGATTGCATTAACAAATTCTTGAGCACTCGTATTAAAATTATTTAATGCACTTGAAAGATTAACAGCAGAGCTATCATCATGACTGCTACGACCTTGTATTGCACCTGAACTTCTACCTACTACTGCCATTGAATCCCTCCTTTTATTTTATCTGGATAATGTCTTAGGATCCTTACTATTTTGAGAATCTTTTATCTTTTGATACGCTTTAAGTTCAGCATCTTGTTGACACTTAAGAATCTCTTTAATTGTATCATAAGCTAATTGTCTCTCATAAGGAGTCATATTATCCGTATCACTATAGGATACTCCACCTTTAGTCAAGTATCCTATAGTAACCTGTTCTTGTATAATTTGTTTATATTTAAGTCGATGATAAGACTGACCATCAGATGTCAAAAGTGGGTCGAAAAAACTCACTATTGAAAGGAAGGTCAAATATGACCTCCTCATTACAATTAGGACAAGTATCTTTACATTCAGTAGACATTCCTACAGAATTAACAACTTTATCATAAGCTTGTTGGAAATATGCTGAATCCATAGCACTCATTGACTCAACATACATCTGAACCTCAATTGGTGATTTCTGAGCTCCATTGATTAATTCAATCTCTGATGTACGATTAAGAATGTAAGAAGGATCCCCTACGTAGTTGGGATTCTTCTTTAGTGTCTCTTTAGACTTACGGTCATTTTCAATCATATCAACTACTCTTAAGAATCTACAAGAAAGTTTATCTTTACTACGAGGTAATGGACCTATTGTAAAAGGTTCTTCAAACTTATCTTCGAGATACTTAATTTCTAATTTATCAAGATCAACATTACAGGTAATCGTATTACCACAATGAGGACAAACTACCTGAACCTTATAGATATTACCGTAAGATACTGTCCTCATCTTATACATGAGATAATAAAAATCAAATAATGTAAGATATTTTGACTCAAACTTCTCATGAGATACAGTAACTGCATCAAGAATCTGACAAATTGTCTTCCAAAATCCTTGATTCCCTAATCTCATTTTCTCTTCAAAAGTTGTCATCGATCTTAAAGTAAGATCAGGTGAAAAATCATCACCATAAAGTTTACCGTTACTAGGTAATCTGTAATTTTCAGTAACTGTTGCATTGTTATTAGCCATGAGTAAAATCCTCCATAATAATCATGTTAATATTTGATACCCTCTACAACGCGTTATAAGCCCGTTACGACGCTTTAAATTTAACCCGTCCGCCCGTTGGCGGTTGATGTTTGTTTGCGTCTTAGGACGTTATAACGCGTTAAGGGTGTTTAAAGACGATTCACGCGACAAACTTTACGCATCAAGAGGTATCATACGGTCAATCGTTAAAGTGAGATTAATCTGACGAACAGACCCTCCACTATTGTAGTCATAACCACCATAAGATACATTAGATGGCCAGCATCCATATAACTGCCAAACTCTTGCTCTTTCTCCATCAGGAGCAGTCTCAATCAGTAGACCATTTCTTTTATATACAGAAGCTCTACCAATCTTCTCTGTCTTAGGATTAAATACAAGAGCATGCCATGCTGCAATAACTCTTTCTGTTGACTTACCTATATAATCATTATATACGATTTCAACATCAGAGACATCAGGTACTCCTGCAAACTTGACCTTAGTATTCCCGTAAGGTACTGGAATAACACCTACGTTAGTATTGAGAGCACCTACACTTACTGCAGATAATGTAAGGCAGTCCTCTGCAATATTAGCAGGAATCTTAATACCTGCATCAACAGTACGAAGAAGATCTTGGAATCCATAGAGATGAACTTCAAAGTTATTAACTCTTTGAGGTTCGTAGTCATCTGCATGAATTCCATCTTCACCTATCATGTGATAAGCTCCAAGATGCTTTAGGTTATACTCCTGCTGACCGTCATACTTTATTCCTGAGTAATCAGACATATTATATTCTCCTTCCTATAATTAATCTTCAGTAAATGTGATACCTGACTGATGAATTTCAAGTGTAATATCAAAATTCTCAACTGCAGGTATTGGTGATATCATAATTGTAACAGGTACTCTCTTCTCGTTCATTGAAGTAGAAACAAGTACACTACGATCAATTACAATACGATAATCGTATAAAGCACCTTGATATCTAAAAGTATCGAGATAGCTACTCAGTAATGTTTTAAACTGAGCAAAGAGATCGTCTGTTAACTGATCAAACTGAAGTGTTAGTGAGATATCAAATGCTTTCTTCTTGATGAGATTAGCAAGAACTCTGACACTAAACATCTGCAGTACTGAAGTGCGACCTTGATTGTTCTTGAGAAGAGTACTATTACCATAGATTACATAACCATACTGACGAAGTCTCATGATAGGATTAACCTTATAGATATTCATATTATCTACAGTATCTTCCTGATTCTGCCAGAGATTAAGTACTGTGCTATCTACGATACCTTTGACTGAAGATACAGTATTAACCTGTGCTCTCTTAACTCCTGCAGGAGACATCCACTCAGGATTACCTGAAGCTATTGAAACTCCCCACTGAACAAGCATTGCATAGCTACTTGGAAGAAGTGCCTGAGTTCCAGTTGCTGTATAATTTGCATAGACCCAGAAACCAAAGCAGGTCACGTATGAACTATTAAATAATCCGCAATAGTCATAGATCTGCTGAGCAGTCCATGAAGGATCTCCGTCTACGAGGAAAATAGCTCTTGCAGAAGAAGTAGCAAGATCAAAGAGTCTCTGGTCAATTGTCGAAATCTGAGGATTATTAGTATAATTATAATATCCTCCTGCTGTGAGGATATCAAATTCATACATGTAAGGATCACTAAGTGATGCATATCTCGATGCATCCTCAAGTACTTTAATAATACTACTCTTAACGTCTTCAATAGACATATAAGAGTTATAGTCTTGACCACCTGATAAAGTTATTTCTTTATTAACTAACCAAGACTTATCAAAGGTACCTTTAAGAGTTACTTCAATATAGTTAGAATCCTTAAGTACAGACTCATAATACTGATCACTTGAAGTATCTTCAAAGTCAACGATAAATCTTTCTACAAGATTACCTAGAAGATAGACATATAATGATCTAATAGACGAACCAGCACTACCATAGGATTTAATCACAAGATTATTTCCTAAACTTCCAGCATAAATTGAACTGAAAATAACGTCATTATCAAGAGCAGTATCTGAAGCAGAATCTGCAATAGCAGAAGTATACTCTAACTTAGCTTCTGTCTGAGTTTTCTTAACTTCTTCAAGAACTTTCTCTGCAAGCTCTTCATCTACAAATCCTGTAATCTCGGAAGTACCTTTAGGAATTGTCCATGTACTATCATTTATAGTAATTGTAAGATCATCAGCAAATGCTACGTCTCCCCATACAATACTGATGGTTGAGCTACTTGACTTACTCGCACCTTCAGGTAATACACGATGAGCAAGTACATTAAGTCCTGAAGTCAGAAAAGATGCTGCCTGATAATATGAAGTATCCTGCAGACCTTTAACAGCAGAACTACCAAAAAGATCAGCAAAATTATCTTGTGTACAGAAAGCAGGTTCTTCTGGACCAAAAGTTGACAGTATTGGCATATAAACTGTCATACTTCCTGCTCCTCTTTGACGGTAGTACCAAGATAAGTCTTTTTCATTGATCGAAATCTTAGGCATACGTTATATTTCTCCTTTTAATTATTTTGATTATTCATATCTACTACATCAATAGGATCAATGTAAGTAGGATATTGTTTATGCGAGGTGAATAAATGAGCATTATCAGTATAGATACTAAATGTCTCTCTGAAATATTCTCCACGATTATTAAAATCTGCTAAATCTGAATTGTCTTGTATCTCTGACTCAACAAAAATATCAAAATTTTGACAGATATCTAATCCGTAAGGTACATTAAGATAAAATCTTGGATGTGTAATAAAGTAGAAAATTAATTCTCGTATAATCTCATCACAAGAATAACGATCAACTGTAAACACATCAATATTCCAATTAATCCTCATTGGAATTAACTGTGCTTTAGTTATAATGTTATCTTTATCAATTTTAGTTGTTTGACCTTTTAGTGCTGCAACTTGATTGCGATAACTACTTAACTCAATAGCTCCTCGTGATAAAACAACTGCAGGATATTTAACTTTATCTTTATCTGCCTGTGCAAGAAACATTAATGAAGTATCTGGTGATATGACTCTAATCCGTCGATCTCCTGTGATTTCCTGTAGCTTATCTACGAGAACTTTTTCATAGAGATATGCGCTCATTTAATAATATCACCTCGATCCATAATATATTTTATCAGTAAAGGATAAACATGATCTTTATAATAATCTCTTAGAGTACTTAAGTAATTTAATGGTTTGATATATTCATTACCATATTCAAGTAGTCTGAGAACTTTAATAAAAGGAGTCTGAGACTTTTGAATTTTTAATTTAGAATCAAATTTGATCTTTATAATCTCATCATTCCAACTATAAGTAATGCAAGAGTTAATATAGTCATCAAATTTGAACGACTGAGATAAATCTCCATCCCACTCGATAAAATTGTTAATGATATAGGATAATGAATTTGAGTACCTCTGATATGTTAGTATAGACTTAAGCTTACCT
>OLHG01002010.1_pt1 | contig 11445 bp, 16 predicted proteins | sample 1605971 | NCBI WGS metagenome assembly OLHG01 (sample SAMN03283289) | human gut metagenome | biome: human-associated habitat; material: feces | host: Homo sapiens | place: Peru | collected 2012 | reverse complement strand
TCTTCTGATATCTTTGAAATGATCTCTTCAACATCGTCCATTTCCGGAACTTCTTTTTGTTTCATAATTGCTGTTGCCATTTATTCTTCACTTCCTGTCTTTTTAGTGTTAGTGTTTTTTTCTTATATCATATCTCAAATCCAGATAAAAATTTAGGATGTCGATTGCAGACAAAATCTGCCTGATCAACACCCTGTTTTTTACTGTTCCAAGTTATCGAGCCAGTCATCGAAACTCTTCTTAGAGATGCGATACTTTCCGCCATCCAACTGGATCCACCGGAATTCCTTTTTCTTTAAAAGGTTATAAATAGTAGGTCTGCTGACTCCTAAGATTTCCTGTAACTCTTGAACTGTATAACATCTTTTCTCTGACATTTCTTTATCCTCTTTTCTTTGAAATACGAAAGAAAAATTATTCCTTCATATAACGAAACGCTCAGAGCAGATTTTACAGTGGTCAAAAGCAAATTTTTTTACTTTTTTTCTTACGAGTCTTCTTGCGAGTTTTTTTATACCACTCGTAAGAAACTCGTAACATTAGATTTCTGCATTTTTCCTGGAATTAAGTAAAAAAAGAGCATATGAAGTTTGAATCCATACACTCTATAAAAAGTTCACATCTCACGAAAGTTTACAAATCATTTCTGAGAATACTTCAGGTTTCAGTAAAACTAACCCTCCATGTCCCAAGTCCGGCAATTTTGTAAATTCTGTTTGAGGAAACTTGCGTTTCATATAGGCAATATCCTGTTTCCGCTCTTTTTCCTCATTTTTTGCACACCAGTAATGAATTTGCGTGTTAATATCCGAAACAGGCTCAGGTACTCTGTAATTATTGCAGGAATCAAAGGTACGCCATAGTGTTTTTCTGCTACAATGTCGCAGAACATCTACCACATATTGTAAATCTTCCTTAGAATATTCATCTGTTGCAAATGCCTTTTCCAATAAGCTAATGCCACCCACCCTTCCAAGCATCATCATCAAATAATCCTTTAGAGCGATAAAACGTGTTACAAACCACGGAAGCTGATACGGTGTGATTCCGCCGTCCATAATACAATGATTTATCTTGATTCTTTGTTCCAATGTTACCATTAATGCAATAGATCCACCCATGGAGCAGCCATATACTGCATATAGATTTCTGTAACCTCTTGTACTGAGCCAATCATTCAATTCTGAGGCAATTTGTTCTACGCTTGTAAAATCACTATCATTCTCAAAATCATATCCTGGAAGTGCCGGAATCAGCAAATGGTATTTTTCCTGTAATAAAGGAATCACGTTTTCAAAATAATCCCACTTTACGACTGATGGATGAATCAGCAAAATAATTTCATTATTTTCTTTACCAAATTCATAGATATTCATCATTAAATACACCTCTGTCTCTACAACAAAATATTTTTCACTTAATGAAACTGAAATTTATCATATTTTACCAAGTAATTCCACAATCCCTGCTACTACAAATGCAACCACCAAATACAGTACAGTAGCCGCCCCTCGTTTTACCAACACAGACTTCCAAGGCTTTACATACGGAATTCCTTCCATACCATCTATATGCCAGATTCTGCTGTGCTCCACCCATAATCTGTCAATCACAATACCATCAAACCAGTTCATGACCACAAGAAAAAGACAGGCTTGAAGATATGCCGTTTTAAAATCCATAACATGATTCCAAACAGAAATAATCAAAATCAGAGCCACAAATATAATAATACAAAATGGTATCATAAACCACTTTGACCTTTTCATCACAGTTTCTTTATCAGCAATTCCACGTTTCTGTGCTTCTTCTATATATTCTTTTGGATAAAAATATAAACAGTTACGCCCGTCGTTCCTCACTGCACATTTTATCAGTGATGCATACAGCAGACAGTACAATACATTTTGCAACAATAATAACATTTTTCTGATACCTTCTTTCAAAATACCAATTCAGGTAATCTATCTGTCTCAATAATTTTTTTGAGCATTCTGGCAAATCCTTCCGGATTTTGGATTTGATACTGCATATGGTTAAATCCCTCAAAAACGGGAAAGTTACCGTGTATATAGGTCTGCATCACTGCATTTCTATATTTAAAATGTTCTTCTATACTTCCAAATTCCCAAAATGTATGTTTCTGCAATTCTTCTGACAGTTCTGGAAATGGTTTATCTTCCAAGCTGTCTGCCAGCTGTCTTCTCAGATTCCCATATGTCAAGTTCTTCCCTGCCTCTATAAAATAGGGTTTAATTTTGTCATCGTCACACCACATGATTCTCTTTAGTGTCTTTCCTTTTGACCAATATAAACTTTTCATTGCTATATATAAGAACGGGACCATGATTCTGCGAGTTGCTTTTCCAATCTGGGCAAACTGTCCGCCATCAAAAAAAACATGCTTTACCGTTATTTTTGTCTCTGTCAGGAATACCATGGCAAGATCTGCACCAATCGAAGATGCAACTGCAAGTTCTATCTCTTTGATTCCATGATTTTCCAGAAATCGTACAATTTGCTGTATTTCATCTCTTTTACTTTGATATCTCTGCCCAAAGCAATACACGGTTGATGTTGGCATAATACAGTAGTATTTTTCTTTCATTTTCTCTGCAACCGGCATACTACTTTCCCCAATTACTCCCATTGCATGGAAAAACAAGATGACTGGATTTGATTTATTTCCTATTGTTTTAAATACCATACTTATACCTTCTATCTATTTTAATCTATCTTTCTGTACTCTTCCATTCAGCAACCGCATTTCTCACCTGCTGATCAATATCCATCCGTGCACTCTGACATTCTTTCGGATACTTTCTTGCCGCCTGAAATGCCAGTTTCATAAAGATTCCAGAACCAATTGGCAGCATCGTCTTTAACATACTCTCCGGAAAAACGAAATGGGTTCCATGCTCATAAATGACATAATCCAATCTGCATGTGTGTGAATGTTCTTTCATACGCTGCTTCATACGGCGGATATATTTTGCAGTATCCCACAACACATCATCTTCAGCGCCAATCAGCAATAATGTTCCATGGATTTTTTCAATCTTGATCATCTCGTCTTCTGTGATTGGGTGAGCCTTTTCAGAGTCATCAAATAGTTTTCTTGAATTGATCATATCACCGGTCCGTTTTGTTTCTTTCTCAATCACATGCCAGTAATCTGGATGTTTATAGCAAAAAGGCATATACGGAAGGGGTTCTCCTTTGTAAGAAAAAAGAGATTCTCCATCAATCGGCCATTCCTTACAACCATCTTTTTTGCCCTGCATAAATCCCTGCCAGATAAAGTCACTCGGTGTCAGACCAATCGTTAATGTGATATCTTTAAAATAAGAAGCAGCAGTCAATGCCAGTGTTCCTGTAGTAGATGCCCCGACAATTCCTATCTTCTGATCACCATGTGCTTTTAACCAATTGATTGCTTTCTCTATACGTTCCAGCGGATAATTATGGTGTCCATAATCCTTTTTTCCAGGCGACATCGTCATCACATTCACACCGAGTTTATGTAACCATTTCACGGATGTACGCGCCAGATAATCCTCTGAATCATCCCCAATCATGGCGATCATCGCACAGCCTGAATCTGATTTGCATTTCCAGTATGCGCCATAAAATCCATCTGTTTCCACATCAAAATGTCTTTTCTTCATCTATATCATCTCCTGCTCGTATAATATCAGCCATGTTTCTCCATAACTATTATTTTGTTTGAGATATTCCGAACGATCGAAATCTTTCCTATCACATGATATATAGGCATAAGTTCTTTCATTCCTTCAACCAGACTGACTTCCTGCTGAACAGAAAATTCCGGTACAATCCTTTGTAGTTCTTTTCCATTCTTAACTCCCCATGTGAATTTTGCATTGCTTCCCTCTATGGATTTTTCTTTCACATGGTTTACAACAAAAGGTGACATGGTTTCGACCATTACGGTTACTTCCTGATATGATTTTTCAATAATAAAAAACATCTTTCTGATATCTTTTTCACACAAATACATTGTAAGCCCTTCGATTATTACCAGAACATTTTCACCATGATAATCGATATCATCTATATAGGAATCATCCATTGCAGACTTTGCAATCTGATATATCGGACCTGTTTCTGTAAGAAACCGTTTCCTTATCTTCATCGTTTCCGGCAAATCCACATTGTACCAACGCAGATATTTTCCTTCCATTCGATAACATCTGGTATCCAGTCCACATGCAATATTTATAACAATTGTATTTACATTTTTCTCCAAATATTGCTCAACCATCCGGTCTAATACAATTGTTCTTGCAATCACGCCATAGTTCATGGCTTTATCTTTATCCGCTTTGGAAAAGTCATACTCAAGATTTTTCACAAGTTCTACTGCAATTTCGTCGTTTATTTTAGCATTTTTCTTTCTTGTTTCTTTTGCTCTTGCATACAAAGTCTGTACCATCGTTTCCGGCACACCTGTCACATTCACTTTTTCTTTCATTATCTGTCGCCTTCCACTGCCTTTCTTACTTCTTCCACCCACTCTGCACTATGACAGCAAAACAGTTCTTCATGCTGCATGTTATGTCTCCGAATATCCGGATTTTTGAAATAAGTACAATATCTCTTTTCGTATTTTTTTCCCATCTTTGTTGCGTAAAACACATGGATTGTAGTTCCCGGCACATCAATTCCATGCTGGACTTTCGTAACCAGATCAGAATAAAACTGATTATAAATACTCTGTTTTGTAATCCACGGATTTCCTCCTTTACCGATTCCAAACATATTCAAAAATCCATTATATAATTCTTTTTTAACCTCATCTGTCTTATTCAGTTTTTTCTGCATAAATTTCGGAAGAGCACCTGTATGTATCATTTTATACATGAAAGGGACTACCATGGATGACTTGATTTTTGCCACAAGACGACCTGCTTCGTCCATATCACTGCTCCCAATAATGCCATGATCTATATGAATTCTTTTTCGCTGAATCAAAAGGGATACAAAACTTCCACCAAGGGAACACCCATACGCTGCTTTAATTCTTCCACCATACTTTTTCTTGATTTCCAGCTCAATCTTTTCACATTCATCTTCCATTGAATAAAATTCTGTTTTCTCATTTGGATCAAATCCATCATAAGAAACTGTTACCGTGTAAAAATAAGAATGTAATCTATCCAGTATATGATCAAAGCTACTATACAGGCAACAGGTACCAGGAAATAAAAATATCACTGGTTTACTACTGTCTCCACTTTCATAAAATTTCATATCTGGCCTCCTTTAGTTTTTTCATATAAGCATAAAATTGCTTATGCAGCTCCCTCATTTCATCTGGTGCCTTCCTGGCATGTTGATACATAAATTTATCTCCAAAGCTACTTTCGAATGTAACAGCAAGCATAATCGTCATAATTGGCAGCGGTAAAAAACGAAAAATATTCATTTTACAAGGTGACAGCCTACCTGCCTGTTTTCGCAAAAAGCTAAAATTTCTTTTCAATTTTTTCGCTGTTTTCTTCATAATCTTCCAGTCTTTTCCCGCTCTTTCCGGGCAATCTGCTTCGTAATATGCATCTGCAATCGGCACCACCATAGCAAGATGACATAATTGCCACATATGCATATCCACTACTTTCTGATATGGTATATGAGCATGCCTTAATATCTTTGAAAACTGCTTTGTCTTTTCGGGTTTATTTCCTGATATTTCTGCAAATGTTGTCGGCTGAATCATTCTTGGAGTGAGTGCTGCATCAAGGATACCATCATTATTTATACTTCCGCCCGCTCCTGGAAAAGCAGGCAATATTCTCCCTTTTCCAACAATATCTTCCCATTTTTTATAACTGTCCAATGAATTTACCATTGTAACAATTATATTGCTTTTATTATTTTTTAATTCAGCAAGTGCTTCATATAGCTGATTTTCCCTGACAGTTAGCAAAATAAAATCGTAAGCATCATTATCTGACAATTCTCCAAGAATCGTGGCTTCTGCCCGCCTTATGTTCTGGTTTTTCTTATAAAGCAGTCCATTTTTCTTTAAAAACTCAAGTCTTTTACCTCTGGCATAAATACTCGTATCATGACCAGTTTCTGCAAATAAGACCGCATACAAGGATCCAATCACACCTGCACCATAAATCAATATTCTCATAGAAATCCGTCCTCTTTTTCATTTTCAAAAAACTGCCAGCGCTCATGTTAGTGATATCTAACTCTCATTTTCTAAAAAACCGTGTGAAAACAAAACTGTAATTCCACACGGTTTCTTTTCTTATGCATTCAGTATATCACTTTTACCTGGTTAATCAACCAAATTTTGTCTTCATAATATTTAAAATTTCATGTTCATGCGCATTATATTCACTGCACTTGGAATGCAATTTATCCCCTCATCTGGTCATTAAAATAATAATTTACATACAATCAAACTTCTTCCGAAGATATATTCTAATCAGTATGATTCCCATATTGACAAACCCAAATAACACAATTAAATTCACAAGCAGATATTCTCTGATTACATCTCCTAGCACTGCAATCCCCGAAGGACTTCCAAGTAAAAACATCTGAGAAATTTTATCCCACATTTTTTTGTATCGTTTTCGAGCTGCTCCTGCTCGCTCCTGCTCATTAATCCATTTCTGTTCCTCAGATCGTCGTTGCTCTGCTGAAGCGATTGATTCAGCTTCTGCTTTTCGGACAATTCGGTTGTCAGACACTGAATTTCTAAATATCTACTGTGCGAGAGTAAATTCCACCGTCCAATGGAACGATGAAATTTAGAAATTCATTTTAGGATGTCCAAATAATCTTGAATTAGCATTGGCAAAACTGCCTGTTTTGGGTTAGAATAGATTATGTTATTAATTTTCATTGCAAGTTAATTATAACAGAAAGAAAGACCTTGAGTTCATTATAAACTCTTGGTCTTTCTTTTTTGAGGAACTATTCTTTTTTCACAGCCCCTTCTCTGTTTTTCTATACAGATTCTTCAACGCTTATTTGCTGATCTGCTCCGCAGGCAACAAATAAGAGTCGATAGTCGCTTGTATTTCTGCCTTAAACTCCGATGTGGACATTCCTTTTGCTTTTGCACCGGCTTTTAAGATTACTTGTATGTCTTTTCTATTTATTCCAATCATAAAGAATCCTTTCGATTTTACAAATGTCGCAGATTCACACGATATTCTCTTAAAGATGCTTCATCGGCATTGGAAATCTGATATTCCAAATGCTTAATCAATTTCTTCTTGTCGGCTGGCAGATTACCCCGAACCTGTATTAAATTAGACGCACCATCAGTCACAATTCTTGTGTTTATTGTAAGATTTTCAACAAGTGTCTTTAATTCAATAAGTTTTTCTATTTCACTTTCTTCTTTCCAGTTTCCCTTTTGAATTTCTTGATACAATTCAGATGTCTTATAAATCGTCAACATAGAAGATTCAATGATTTTAGGATTTAACTGATTGAAAAGCATTGCTGTCTTTTTCGCACCGACCTCTCCACGACCAGCTCCATAAATTCCTGTTAAATAAAAGAAATTATAGCTGATTCCGGCTTCGTCCAATTTTCTACATTGTTCTAATACATCTTTCGACTGGAAGCCTTTATTCATAAAGGTAAGAGATTCATCATCACCTGTTTCCACACCAATCGTAATACCCTCATACCCTAAGGCTCTTAATTCTTTTAATTCTTCAAGACTTTTTGGCATTATATCGGTAATTCTTGCAAAACACCCGATTGTTTTATAAAAGGGGTAATATTCCTTGACCATTTTTGCTAAAGTTTTTAACTTTTCTGTACTTAATACAAATGGATTCGCACCAGTAAAAAATATACGATGTATTTTTCTATAATATTTACTTGCCTCTGCCAAGTCAGCTTTAACTTCTGAAAATGGAGATAATTTGAATTTAAACGGCAAATCCTCATAAAGTGTACAAAATTTACATGAATGGTGTGTGCAACCTGCTGTTACTTGAACTAACAATGAGTTTGCTTCGTATGGTGGACGCCATATTGTTCCTGTGTAATGCATAATAATTTCCTCCTAGTTTTTAACCAACAATACCTCTGATTTCATCTAAGGTCTCAATGTTGTTTTCTTCCATATATTTACTTAATTCTGATATGATTTCTGGCATAACAAAAGGATTGTTAAAATTTGCTGTTCCTATTGCGATACCAGTAGCTCCAGCCATGATAAATTCCAAAACATCATTTATTGTAGCAATTCCACCCATACCGATTACTGGAATCTTAACTGCATGACAGACTTGATAAACCATTCTTAGTGCAATCGGTTTTATTGCCGAACCGGATAAACCACCTGTTTTATTTGCAACACAGAATTTCCTTTTCTGTACATCTATTCTCATACCTGTAATTGTGTTGATTAGAGAAATAGAATCTGCTCCACCTGCTTCAACCGCTTTTGCTATTTCTGTTATATCAGTTACATTAGGTGTTAGTTTCATGGATATAGGCTTTTGGGTTATCTTTTTTATTTCACTGGTAATGTATTCCACCATCTTTGGCTCTTGCCCAAATGCAATGCCACCATGTTCAACATTCGGGCATGAAATATTGATTTCCAGCATATCGACAACAGTTTCAGATAGTCTTTCTACAACTTGTAAGTAATCAGACACTGAATTGCCACACACATTAACAATTATTTTAGTATCAAATTTTTGAAGAAAGGGAATATCACGCTCTATAAATACGTCAATTCCAGGATTTTGTAATCCAACAGCATTTATCATTCCACTGCTTGTTTCCATGATTCTGGGGGCTGGATTTCCTTCCCATGGAGTTAATGAAACGCCTTTAGTAACTACTGCACCTAGTTGGTTCAAATCCACAAATTCACTATATTCTTGTCCAGAGCCAAATGTTCCAGACGCAGGCATTATCGGATTTTTAAATGTAATTCCTGCAATATTGATTGATGTGTTAATTGTTGTCACCGCCTTTCTTATTTCAAATTATAGCAAGTATGTAAAACTTGAAAAGTACTGTCTTTTTTTGTTTATAGTACTGAAAATAATACTAAGTATAAAAAATAATAGTACCTTGCAATAATGAATCTAAAAAGATATAATACCATTAAAGGAGGGATTTTATGAGTAATATGAAATCGTCACTTCCTCAATGTGCGTCCATGGTTCGTATCCAAAATATTTTAAGTGGAAAGTGGAAAATAACTATTTTGTGGTATATTTCAGAATATGAAATTCAAAGATTCGGGGAACTACGCCGAAGATTAGGCGATATTACACAGTCTACTCTGACGAAACAGCTTAGAGAATTGGAGCAAGATGGGTTTATCTCACGATATGTATATCAAGAAGTCCCCCCGAAAGTAGAATATTCTTTAACTGATTTAGGGAAAAGTTTTGTACCGATTCTTCATGATATAAAAAAATGGAGTGATATACATTTAATGTGATATTTAGGCTTGCTATGTTGTCCTTACAATGTCGCCAGCAAAGGGGAGCTTCATATCAATGATTTGATAATCGCCACTGTCAGCTTCCACGCCGAGCAGGTCACGGAACAGCTCATAATCAATGGGTAAATCGAACCAGCGAGAGGTTTTATCCTCTGCTGATTTGGTCGTTTCAATCAATACGCTACATTCTTCCATAGGCTTTACGCTCCAATAATCTTATTGAATAACTGTAACAATACGTCTTTTACGCCGGACGCATTGAATACAAGACCAACGGCTACTAAGGCAACTACCAAGAATCCGATAAGTTTGGAAAACTCACGCTTGAATCCCAAGTAGATACCGATAACAACAATCGCCATCAGCACAAGGCTCTGTGCGTTGCTTAAAAACCAGTTATAAAGGTTCTGTCCAAAATTCATGCTTTCTTTTCTCCTTTCAGTTCCATCATTTTTCGGTCAGACTGTCTGCCAGCCTGTAAAATACACATGGCAATCACGCCAACTGTTCCGCCTAAAGAGAAGAACAGGAAGTCAAATAATAATCGTTGCATTTTTCAATTCTCCTTTTCTAAAATTACATCTTCGGTTGATGTGGTCTGTTGTTCGATTATCTTGTAGTGCTTTTCCGTCAGTTTCGTGGATTTACGGATTTCTTTCAGATAATCAATCCCTGTTTTCGCTGTGATTGTTTCCAGCATTTTGAGTGTCGGGTCAACCTGCCGTTGAATCCAGCGTAGGGTTCTGTCCAGTGTGTAGGGTTCGGGTTTGGTCGTGAGCTTTAACGGCTCTCTGTTTTCCCCGATGAACCACGCCCAGCGGACAGATAATTTCCAGTCGCTCCGTTTCTTGTCTGCTTCCTTATCCACAAAGCGTACATAACGGTTGATAATAGAAAATGCCGTCCGTTCAGCGTCATAGTAAGTCAGCAGGTCACGGACAGCATAATAAGCACGTTCATTTTTCAACCGTATTTCAAATCTGTTTTTTATCGGTGCTTCCTCAATGGGAATCCCAAGTTTGATGTACTGCTCATAGCTTTTTTCATAGACACAGAAGTACACCTCACTTTTCAGTGAACCGATATAAAGCGTATACCCCATACCAGCCTTGTCCTGTTCCTCATGCTTGACCAGTTCGCCGGAAGCATAGGACTTAAAGGAACGGAACACCGATACACATTCCTCATTCCGGCATTTTTCGGTCAGTTCTGGAATATCTAACATTCCCGTATGGTCATTGATGGCAAGGTCAAGGCGTTTCATCACACCACCGTCCACCAGAGCGTCCATAAGGAAATCATACCAGCTCCGTTCCTGTGCCAGCAGATAACTTTCAAACTGGCGACAGCCTTTTCCTTTCAGTTCCAGCAGGACACCTTTTTCTTCATCGGGAGAAGTATATACGAAAATATCTCCGATGTAGTAGTGTTCTGTATAACTGTAATGCCCGAAGTCCTCATGTATCATGTACTGAATATTGAGCTGTAAAATATCTTTGATGATGTGTCCAATATCCAGTGTCGGAAACCGTATCCTCACATAATCAAACAGCATGGTAAGCGGTGCTTCTGGATTGAATTTTTCCAGAGCTTCCAAAAGTTTTACTTTCATTTCTTCTGTGACCGCCACCTTGCCGGATTCGATACGGCTTAAATGTTCACGGCTGATTCCAGCCATGACCGCAAGTTTCGTCTGGGATACACCGTACTGCAAACGCCTGTCTGCAAAATCCTGTATCCACTCTGTATCATTCAGTGCGATACCCCCTTTACGAAAAAACTGTGACATTTTTTATCCGATGTCACAGCAGTAAAAAAAGCTACCAAACACTTGATATGAGCCAAGAAGCGGTAACTTTTGTGTATGTTTCCTTGTGATTTGTGCCCCTCTGTTAGATACCGAGGGGTTTTACCTGCTGGCGTGGCTTACGCCACACCAGCAACGGCTAGTCCGTGCCGTCGCCTTTCGCTTC
>OLHG01002007.1_pt1 | contig 11453 bp, 5 predicted proteins | sample 1605971 | NCBI WGS metagenome assembly OLHG01 (sample SAMN03283289) | human gut metagenome | biome: human-associated habitat; material: feces | host: Homo sapiens | place: Peru | collected 2012 | reverse complement strand
CAAAGAATAACTATATCTTGTGAACTTGACTATGATAAGATTAAAGCCTTAAACACTAACTATAATCTAGAACTAATTATCTATGGTAGAATAGAATTAATGCTAATGAAATATTGTCCATTAAAAAAACTACTAAACCACTGTTCAGTATGTAAAGATAGTTCTAATAAATATTATTTAGAAAGTATGCAAGGTAAAAAGTATCCTATCATAGTAGACAATAATCATCTAACCCATATCATGCACTGTAATAATATTAACTATATAGATGATATTAATAAATATATAAATCTAGGTATAAAATCATACCGAATAGAATTATTCGATGAAACTAGTGAAGAAATAAATAAAATTATAAAGACGATACGTACTAAAATGTAAAAATGTTAACCCCCAATATAAGGTAGGTGATATAAAATAAAGAGGGGCAAATTTATTAAAAAGATTGAAAGAGAGGTAAAATAATGAAAAAAAGATTATTTATATTATTGGCATTTGTATTATGTATTTTTATTAATACATATATAGTAAATGCTGTTTCAGAAAATGGTATATTAAAAGTTATAGGGCTTTCTACCCAAGCAACTTATTATCAAGCTGGAGACAAATTAACATTTAGTGTTGATGCAACTGAAGAAATTAGCTCTATGAAAATAACATTCTCTAATTCTGTAAGTAAAGATGGCTATTATTATGGCAGTTTCACAGCTGATTTAACAGGTAGTTGTTCATCTAACGATAACGTAAAATGTACTTTTGATGGCTATATTCCAAAAAAAATAGATGGCTACTATGGTACTACTGAAGGAAATCATATTGAAATGGATATATATCCCGGTACTTATGAAGTAAGTAGTATATTTGTTTATGATAAAAATGGTAATTTAACTCGCTATACTACTAATAAGGAATATGCAGACTCTAGTGACTTCCTATACTATCCAGCAAAAGTAGGAATTAATATAAAAAGCAAAAAAGATGGACCGGATATCCTAAAAAGCGTCGTTCTTTCTACCCAAACAAGTAATTATTATATTGGAGATAAACTAACTTTTAATGTTGAAACAACTGAAGAAATCAATTCTATGAATGTTACATTTTATAATTCAACAATTTTCAATGGACATTATGGTAGTTTTACCATATATTTAACTCAAGATGCATCATCTAATGGTCCGATACGCACTTATAGTGGGTATATCCCTAAAACAATCGCCGGATATTACGGGACAGCAGAAACCGGTCGTACAGAAATGACTATATATCCCGGTACTTATGAAGTGAATAGTATATTTCTTTATGATAAAAAAGGAAATATAATACGTTATACCACTAATAAAGAATTTGCAGATAAAGGTGAATTCTTATACTATCAACCTAAAATAGCTATTGATTTAAAAGAACCAACAGCCGATGAATTAAATGATGTAAACTTTATTTTAAATAAACTAAATTTAAAAAGTCAAACAGCATCCGTTGGAGAACAAGTTCCACTAGAAGTTGAATACTCATATAATGATACAAATAAGAAAATAAAATCTATTTATTTAATTTTTCGTGATTCTACTAACAAGAAAACATTTACAACTTATGTAAAATCATTATTTAGTGATCCATATTTTATAGTATCTTCTAGTGCAGATATAGCAACGTATAAATTAGATTCAATTGGTATAACTTTTGAAGCATTAGATGGCACTAATAATACAATAATTATTAATAGTTCTTCTAACTCTGGAAAATATAGTGAAGTATTTAATCAAGATTTAACTATTAATAAGTTAGCAAGTGATAATAATTCAATAAATAAAAAAATGTATTTTTCAGCTGATGAATTAAACGATGAAGTTTATAAAAAAATTCAAAACAGTAATAACGATTATATTATTATTGATGCTGATAATTATACAGTTATACCACTTCAATTATTTGATATAATTAAAACTAGCAAAAAGAATTTAATTATTAAATATAATCAAAATGAATGGGTATTTAACGGAAATGATATCAAGACTCCTAAAGATATAGATGTTTTAATGAAATTCTATGAAATGAACAATTCTAGTATTTCAGATAAATTGAAAAAAGCCTTAAATGGTGAAGCAGTAATTCTTGAGTTTCCTAATAATGGTGAACTCCCTGGAAACGTTTTAATTAGAATTAAAGATACTGAAATAATTAATAAATTAAATAGTGATAAATATTATATTTATTATGCTGATACTGAAAATGATAAATTGAGTAAAGTAGCATTAGAAGTCAAAAAAACTTCTGATGGATATATTGAATTTTATATTAATCACAATTCAAAATACATAATATCTTCTACTGAAATAAAAGATCAAACTGTTCTAGGTGAAGATGATTCTTTATTAGAAAAAAATACTGCTTTAAATGAAAATACAAAGTCATCAAATAAAAGCATAAATTCCATTTTACTGTATTCATTAATGGCATTCATTTGTATATTAATTATTATAATAGTTATTGGTAAAGTAACTAAAAAAAATAAAAAGACAATCCACTAAATTGTCTTTTTAAGTTGTCCAATATAATCTTTATACTCTATAAACTCTTTATCATTACTATTAATCTGTAATACATATAAAATCTTACCATACAAAGTATCTAAATATTTATTTTCATTACTCTTAATATTACATCTTTCTAAATGTGAACTTAATCCAAACTTTCTTATATAATATACTTCTTTTCTAATATCTTTACGATATTTTATATTAACCTGTACTTTCTCATTAACCGTAATACCCGTAACATCTTGCCTAGCAGACTTATATATCACATGTACTTTCTTATCATTCAGTTCTAAACTAAGTTTATGAAGCATTTTCTTTACTTTTATAATTATTTCACTAGGATTAAAACATCCTGAAAAAGTCATATCATCAGAATATCTTGTATATGATATATCATTTTCTTCACACCAAGAACCTAACTCTTCATCAAACTCCTTCATAACTAAATTAGATATATAAGAAGAAGTAGGGGAGCCTTGTGTTAAATGATCACTATAAGTACATAAATAAGTAAGTAACATACCAACTGACTTAGGAAAAGAATCTATTGCAAAACAAGCATTATAAACATCCCCAAATGATATACTCTCAAAAAAGTTTTTAATATCTAACTTTAAAACTATATCTTTATTAATATGCGGTATGGCATTATCTCTTAAAGAATTTCCCTTATGATATGCTGTGGCATACTTTGATATAGACTTATTATTAAGAATATTATTAAGTATTTGTCTTTGAATATATTTTAAAGTCTTATTTGGTGCATATATTGTTCTATAACCATGACTTCTTTTCTTAATTTTATATACTTTATAATTATTTTCTACATTATTACCAATAGCATATATTGTCTTAATGTATTTTTTCATATCTCGACATTTAATTAAATTGAGAGATAGCAAAAAATCATTACAATCATCAATACTTGTATACTTATACATTTTTACTACCTCCCAAACTGCAGTACTAACGATATAGTAATATGAAAATGGACATAAAAGCGTAGCGGTCTACACACCGTGTAGTATGGTCCTTTGAAATATTACTATTTTAATCATTACAATTAATATAGTCCCTTAACGACTCGCTAAAGTAGGAATAGCTCCAATCACTACTGCAAGATGATTATAACACATAATTTTATATTTTCAAACATTTATCACACCATTTAGACGTTTATCATATAATGTAATAGTGGCACTAAAATTTAAAGATTAGTCAAACACAATAGTTAATTAATTTGATAGAATAAATTATTCTAAAAAAAGATGAACAAAAAACCACATTTTACTTGACTTAACAAATAAAACAATATATTATATTAAGTCGACTAGGAATAATAATTCCTAAAAATGGAGGAGGAAAAAATGAAAAAACATTCTACAAAGTTTAAAGTTTTATCAACACTTTTAGTAGTATTTAGTGTATTTGGTTTTTTACATTTTGTTGCCGCTAGTGGTAATGAAGGAAAAATTGAATTAACCAAAACAGCCACTAAAGTATCTGAACGTTTTGATGAAAAAAACTTAGAAGAAGGAAGATTTGCTGACGTTACATTAAACGTTAAAGCTAATTCCTATAGTAATCAAGAGACTGTTTATTCAAAACTAGACATCGTTTTAGTCCTAGACTCATCAGGAAGTATGGCTTACGGAACAAATGATGCCAAAAAGAATCGTATTCAAGCCGCTAAAGCAGCTGCTACTGAGTTCATTAATACGATGATGGATGATGGTGATGCTGTTCAAATTGGCCTAGTAGACTATAGTGAAAATGTTAATAGAAAACAAAACCTAACATCAAATAAACAAACTGCTCTTGATTTCTTAGGAACAGACTATTATCCAGAAGGTGGAACTAACCTACAATCTGGTATTGCTGCCGCATCAGAAATATTAAAGAAAGGTAGAAAAGATGCTAAGAAGTTAGTAATTATCTTAACAGATGGTATTCCAACATATTATAATTATGATTATACATGGCAGGGAGATAAATATCCAGTACTCTGCGGAAATGGTAAAAAAGATGAACCAAGTAATGCATATTATTGCCCAGCAAACATTAAACCTTCTGATGCTGCTAAAACAACATTAGATAATCTAAAATTAAATTACCCAAATGCTGATGTTTACACAATTACTTTGGGTGAAGAAAAAGAAGCTGCTACTACATTAGCAAAAATCAATCCAGTAAAGGAAACATCTCTACACAAATACAAAAACGTAACAGCTCTAAATTATGAAGAACTAGCTAAAGAATTTAGGAAAATTGCTTCAGTTGCTAAAAATACTATTGCTAAGAATGCTAAAGTAGTAGATATCATACCAAAAGAATTTGAACTTACTGCTGAATCAAAAGCTGCCTTAGAAAAACAAGAAGTAACAATTACTGAAGTAAATGAAGAAACAAGATTAGAATGGAATATTGGAGAATTAAAAGGTGATAAAGATAATAGCCTAACTTATACAGTTAAAGCTAAAGATGAATATCATGGTAGTATTTATACTAACAAGAAAGCCACTTTATCAGCTGAAATAGATGAAGATAATCCATATCCAGACTATAAAGGTAAAACAAACCTAGAATTAACATTTGATAAACCAACAGTAGAAATACCAGCGGTTATCAATGCTGATCATTATAGCAAACACCCTTCATACAATGGTTATGAAAATATTGCTATAAATGGTGAGAGCATATTAACAAATGACTTACTAAATGAAATAAAGGAAGATATTGCCTCAAATAAAACTAAAGTAGAAGTAACAGATGAAATAATTATCAATACTGATACTAACGTTGTTAAAACAGGTGATAATACATATACAATATCTAAAGATGGTGTTCTACAAGGAACTCTACAAATGAATGCGGATGGAACATTTACATTCACTCCAGAACCAGGATTTAGTGGAGAAGTAAGTTTTACTTATTATGTAAAAACTACTATTAACGAACATCAAGAAACAGAAACTGTTAGAAGTGATAATGCTACAGTTACTCTAAATATTATTTCAAGTCCAAAAGTATCAATTACTGGAGAAAAGACTTGGGATGATGCTAATAACCAAGATGGTTTAAGACCAGAAGCAATTACTGTAAGACTATTTAATGGTCAAGAAAAAGTTGCTAGTCAAAGAGTCGTTGAGGTAAATGGCAGATGGACTTACGAGTTCACTAACTTACCAAAATATGTACAAGGTCATGAAAATGATGATAATTATCTAATTAATTATACAGTACAAGAAGATACTGTTTCAGGTTATGAAACAACAATTAATGGTTATAACATTATTAATAAACACACTCCAAAACTAATTAATATTAATGTTGAAAAGATTTGGAATGATGATAATAATAATGATGGATTACGTCCAGAATCAATCACTATCAGATTATATAAAGGTGAAGGTGCTGATAAAGTAGAAGTAACATCAGTTACATTAACAAGTGCTAACACAACTGATTCAGGATCATGGACTTATGAATTTACTGATTTACCAGAAAGAGAAAATGGTAAGAAGATAATCTATACTATTACTGAAGATGAAGTTAATAATTATACTGGCGAAGTAACAGGTAATATGGCAGATGGTTTCACTATTACTAATGCTCACACTAATATTACTAGAGATTTAACTGTTGAAAAAGTATGGCAAGACTCTAGCAATAACGATGGTAAACGTCCAGAATCAATTACTATTAGATTATATAAAGTAATCGATAAAGAATTTGTAGAAGTACCAAACACTACAGTTACATTAACAAGTGCTAATGCTACTACTAATGATAATTGGACATATACATATAAAAACTTACCAAAATATGAAAATGGTACAGAAATAACATATATCGTTAGAGAAGATGCTTTAGATTCTTCTTTAGGATATACAACAACATATGATGATGCTAATTATAAAATATTTAATACTTATAGAACTGAAACATTCTATATTGAAGGTACTAAGACATGGAACGATGACAACAATCGTGATGGCATTCGTCCAGAAACAATCGAAGTAACTTTAACAGGAAAAGTAGGAACTAGAGAAGTATATAAAGAAACTAAAATAGTATCAGCTTCTGATAACTGGTCTTATATATTTGAAGGCCTAGCTAAATATGATGCTGGAAGTATAATAGACTATAAAATTAGTGAAAATAATGTTGCTGGTTATAGTACAACAATCAATAACTATAACATTACTAATACTCATACACCAGATATGCTAACTATTACTGGTAAGAAAGTATGGGATGATGCTGAAAATCAAGATGGAAAACGTCCTGAGTCAATTACAGTTATCTTAAATAAAACAGTAAAAGGTGGAACAACTGAAGTAGCTAAAACTACTGTAACAGAAGATAACGAAGGTAATTGGACATTTACATTTACTGATTTATATGCTAAAGAAGACGGCGAAGATATTATCTATACTGTCGATGAAATAACAGTAGATGGTTATACAAAGAGTATTGAAGATTATACAATCACTAATACTCATACACCAGAAACTATAAGTTATAATCTTACTAAGAATTGGGAAGACTATGACAATAATGACGGCCTACGTCCTGAAAAAATCACTATCAAAGTTTATGCTAATGACGAATTAGTAAAAACTATTGAAATGAGTGCTGAAAATAATTGGACAGCTACAACAGGAGATTTACCAAAATATAATAATGGTGAAGAAATTGATTATACAATTGTTGAAGATGAAGTAAAAGGTTATGAATCAAGTATTAGAGAACCAATTAAAGATAATGATGGCAATACTACTATTGTTATTGTTAACTACCATGAAATAGAAACAATTGACTTAACAATTGAAAAAGTATGGGATGACGCTGGACACGAAGATGTTCGCCCAAGTTCAATCATCGTTAGTATCTTTGCTGATGGTGAAGAATTTGAAACTATCAAAATAGCAGCTGAAAACGACTGGACATATACTTTAGAAAATCTACAAAAGTATAAAAAAGGTCAAGAAATAAAATATACTATTGAAGAAGAAAAATTAGATAACTATGAAACTAAATATGAAGGTTATACAATAACTAACTCATATATAGAACAAGAGATTATTACTCCACCTAATACAGGAGTTAAAGAAGCAATTAGTAGTAATACTTATTGTGAACTTATCGCTCTTCTTCTAGGTGCTCTAGGTATAACTTATACCCTAAAAAAGAGAGAAAACTAAAATGAATTAGCGAGTACTTATGGTACTTGCTTTTTTATATAAATCGCACTTGTTTGGTGTGATTTTTTTAACCATTTATCGACAAAATATAGAAAAATATAAAGACTTGTGATATAATCATGACGTACGTAATTACTTTGGGGGAAAATGGTTAAACTTCTATTTCAAAAATGAAAGGAATGATAAAAATGAATAATGATAAAAAATTAACAGGCTATGCTTCAATAGATAAGCCTTGGTTAAAATATTATGAACAAAACGCTTTTGAAAAAGCCAATGAAGTACCAATAAATAAAACATTATGGGATGTTATTGAAGAAAGTTTAATAAAATACAAAGATATACCAGCAATAGAGTATTTTAAAAATGAGATATCTAGACCGGACTTTATTGAATCAGTATATACTTGGGCAAGAGCATTAAGAGGACTAGGTATTGAAGAAAATGAAATAGTGCCTATCTATGGAACTTTTTTTCCTGATGTCTTTTCTATTACTTGTGCCTTAAACCTAATCGGTGCAACTTCTTATTTCTTAAAATTATCGATGTCAAAGAAAGATTTCGAAATAGAAACGTCAGAAGCAAAACACGCTATAGTTTATAACGGTATGTGGAATAATGTTAAAGATGTGTTTAGTGATGATAGATTTAAGAGTGTTATTATAATAACGGCAGCCGATTCAATGTTAAGCCCTAAAAAAGAAATGATATCGTTTTTAAGTTATATGGAACAATTAAAAAGCAAATCACTAGTTCCTAGAAACGATAAATATGTATGGGTAGATGCTGTTAAAAAGATGGCAAATTATTATACCGGAGATGTAAAAGCACCATTTAAAGAAAATAGAAATATTTTTATTACATCATCATCAGGAACATCATTAGGAGGGCAAGTAAAAGGAACAATAGCCACAAACGAAAGTGCAATTGCCCAACTATATCAAGCTAATAATGCTGGAATTAATTACTGCGTAGGTGATAAATGCTTAACTAATTTTCCACCAACAGCTTCGACATCATTAAATTGTTTATTTCTATTGCCGATTTTTAGAGGAATGACTTTAATAAATGATCCTAGAGTTAGTGAATCAGGATTTTATAAACAAATGATGAGCAATAAACCTAATGTTGCACTGACCACCGGTAGTTTATGGGAAGCATACTTTAGAAATGTTGAGAAAGCATTAGTAAGAGGGAAAAACATTGACCTAAGTTATGCCAAAATGTGGATAATAGGTGGTGAAGGAACAAACCCTAACTATTTTAAAAAATGGAATGAAATAATGCAAAGATGTGGTTCAACAAATCCATTATATAGTGGTTATGGAATGTCAGAAATATTTTCAGTGCTATCAGTTGAAACAAAATCTTCAGCAAGTGATGCTCAAAAAATAAATAGTCCAGTTATAAGTGTAGGAATCCCATATCCCGGCACAAACGTTAAAATAGTTGATAAAAATGGAGTCGAGCAAGAATATGACAAACGAGGAGAACTATTAATATCTTCTAAAACAGCCATGCAAGGTTATTACAATAAACCGGAGTTAACAAGTAAAGCGTTGGATGAAGGATGGGTTCATACAGGAGATATCTTTAGTATAAACGAAGATGGAATATTATTCTTATGGGGTAGAGCGGATGACAAAGTTATCTTACCAAATAAACAAGAAATATATTTGTTTGATATTGCTAATAAGTTAAAAGCAGATAGAGATGTTGCTGATGCTTTTGTTAATGCTATGCCATTAGAAAATGGTGAATCATCTTTAGTAGCACATATTGTATTTAAAGATACTTTCACAGGGGATAGGAATGTTAAATATTTAGAATTAGACGCTATATTAAAAGACTTTTTACCTGAAAATGTATCTATAGATGGCTATAAAGAACATTATATAACATTTAAATGTTCTCCAACAACAGTAAAAAAAGATCGCAAAGGATTAATGAAAGAATTAGATGGCTATGTTCGACCAACAGATGATGGAGTATATGCATTATCATATGATACATTAGAGAATAATAAATTAATAAAAAGATATACTCAAATGAATGTGAAAAAATTAAAAAGAGAAAAAAGATAAAAGAGGTGTTGACTAGTGTGGAATTTAGTATTTTTGTTTACAGGATTAATATTTATAGTACTGCTATTAGTAATATTCTTGTCTAAGCAAAGGATAAAGTCAAAAGAAAATAAAGTTTTTCTAATATTATCAATTTTAAATTTAATAGGATTTATTATTGAGATATCACTACAAATATTTGTAAGAAAATGTGGAATCAACTATTTCATTATTGATCCATTATCAAAATTATATATAATGTATATTTTTGTTTGGTTTTCTATCTTTTCGATATATACATTTCTCATATCTAATAGTGATGGAACTATAGGGGACTACGATTATAAATTAATAAAGTATACACATATAGTAGTAATTGTTATAGGAGTAGCAGTAATTTCAATTATGCCAATTGAAAAATATTATTCAAATAATGAAATGTATAGTTATGGAATGGCAACAAGTTTTTTAAAAATAATGCTCGGGGCATATATTATTGTATGGTTAATTAGACTTTTATGTAATTTTAAAGCAATTAAACAAAAAAAGTATTATTCAATTATTATAACAATTATATTATTACTTGCTAACGTTATTATACAAACAATTAATCCAACAATACTAATTGCTACTTTTACTATGACATATACTTGTTATATATTATTTTTTACAATAGAGAACCCTGACATAAAAATGGCTAAAGACCTTGCATACTCTAAAAAAATAGTTGAAGACTCTAGAGATAAAACAATGGAAATGCTTGATTTTATGTCATCAAGACTAAAAAAATTATTAAATAATATGAATAATATTGATAGTCTAGATACAGATGATCCTAAAGAAATAACAAAAGAATTTAAGAGTATTCAAAAACAATATCTAGAATTAACTGATGATATATCTGGATTAATTGATCTAGGAAAGATAGAAAGTGGATATTTAGAATTAAATAAAGATGAATATCTAACATCAGACTTATCAGAAGATATAAAAAAGATATTAAGTTATTCATATAAAAGACAAAAAGTAAAAACAAGAATAGAATTTGATACTGATATACCACCAGTTCTATATGGTGATAAAGAAAAAGTAGAGCAAATGTTTCTATATACCTATGAATACTTAGTAGAAATTATTAAACAAGGTAAATTAGAAATAAAAGTAGATACAATTAAAGTTAATAATTTATGTAAATTAAAATTTATCTTTCACTCTATAGATACTAATATACCTAGTGAAGAATCAGTAGAAGATATTAAGTATTTAAAAGTAAAGAAACTTGCTGAATTAATAAATGCTAAATTTAAATATAGTGATAATAACATCTTAGAATTGTCTATTATTCAAAAAGTAAAAAATCCATATAAATTATTAACTCATGAAATTGATAATGCTAATATAAAATATTTTAATGCACAAGATAAAAGAGTATTAATTATTACTAGTAAAATTATGGATACAAAAGAGTTAAAATTATTATTAGAACCATATCATATTGAAGCAGATTCATCAAGAACTTTTGAAGAAGCTAAAGAAAAGATGCTAGGTGATACTACTTATGATTTAATATTTATTGATGATATAATAGAAAATAAATATATAATGAGAAAGAACCCATATGAAATTAAGTTTTTAAAGAAGTTTGC
>OLHG01002006.1_pt1 | contig 11462 bp, 11 predicted proteins | sample 1605971 | NCBI WGS metagenome assembly OLHG01 (sample SAMN03283289) | human gut metagenome | biome: human-associated habitat; material: feces | host: Homo sapiens | place: Peru | collected 2012 | reverse complement strand
CGGGTGCCAGCTCTTACAAAATTACTCAGGCTTACACCGGCAACCGCGTGCATATGACCGCTGAACTGACTAAATAAGCTATCTGCTACTGTCGAAAGAGCGCTCTTGTCTGTTGTCAGTAAAGCATAAAGATGAATATAAATTCATCATTATGCTGAAAAGGAAAATCGCGTTGCCGTCTTTGCCGCGATAACGCTGGTGTTCAAAGAGGTCGAACGCTGTAATCTTCCCAGCGTGGCTATTTTCATTCATCCAAAGAGCTTGATCATCATTGAATTAATATTTTCTTTAATAATGTTAATTATAATTAAATATGAATAAAGTAATTATCATGGCGTATCAAAGCATATTTTTCTGATATTTTATTATAATAATTCTATAGTTGCTAATTGCTTATAGGACGTTTTAATGACAAGGAATTTATTATCATCAGTTATTGTTGCTATTTTAATGACGGCAGGGTTAAGCGCCTGTGATGATAGCGCGGAGGTCAAACAGCCAGCAGCGCGGAGCACAGAGTCTTCAGCAAGCAATACGCAGTCTGCGTCGGCGGAAGGTACAGATGAGAACGATGTACTGAACCAAAAACTCAATGTTTATATTGATTGTTATAATAATCTCCAGGAAAGTATTTACCGGGCTGTAAATCGTTATGCTAAAACATTTGACGATTTTCGTACGGGCCCTACCGGCAACGAAGCCGATCCCTCTCCTCTGACTCCTGTGTATCCTGCATTTATCGAAGATTGTCGAAAAGATATCAAGTCTGCGTCTGAACTAAAACCAGCGTTTGAGTCTCTGGATAACGCGGCGCTGGCATTTATCAATTCAGCTGTACCGTTGGCTGAGACAATAAACAGTATGAATAAATACTATGACCAGGATAACTTCAAGGACGATGCTTTTGCTGGCGCTAAAGAGTTTCATAAAACATTTATGAAACAGTTCGATGAATTTGATCCCATTGCTGAGAGGTATATTGCTGAGATTACTATTATGAGTAAACAGCATGCGGCTAATGAGATCAAAGCAACCGAGAAGAAAGAAGGTAAATCTATTAAGTACTATACGCTGCTGACGATGCAAGAAGCTGAGGACATTAATGATGCCGTAGCGGATGATGCCTTTGATGTAGCGACTGTATCAAAACAACTCGCTGATTTTGAAGAACATACTCAGCAGTTAAACGAGAAAATTAAGGTCGATATCGATAAGCATCGTAGCTTCCCGGGATTTATTTCTGAACTGGAAAAAGTCCAGGGCAAGGTGAAAAAGCGTATTCGTCGCGTGCGAGATAAAGTGGCATATACCGAGCATGAGCAGGACTATCTCAATAGCGGCAGCGGTGATATGGTCGACGGCTCTTATGAGGCCGTGGTTAAGGCCTATAATGAGCTGATTGGCACCTACAATAGCCATCACCTTGAGCGTGAGTATTGAGATCTATTTTAAACAATTTTTCTTGTCGAAAGAGCGCCAGAGGGCGCTCTTTCGTTTTGGAGTAATGACTACGACCATTTTTCAATTAGTGAATTCAAGCGCGCTTCAATGAGGGGCGGTTAAATAACCCCTACTCCCGCTGCGCCGAAACCAAAGACAATCAGCATAATCAGCACCTTGTTCGGGCTCACCTTTTTATTCAGTAAATTCAGGCAGCCCAGCACCAGCAGCAGCGGAATCAGCCCGACGCAGATTTTGTCGAGAATTTCCTGAAGCACGAACGGTTGCCCGGCGATGGTGGTTTTGAAGGTGGTGGTAAATTTCACCATGCTGGCGCTCATCGCGCCTACCATCATCAGACCCATCATGGCCGAGGCTTTGGTGATGCAGGAGAGTAAGCCGGACTGAGTCGCTTCGGCGATGTACTTCGACCCTAGCCGGTAACCCATGACCCCGCCGTAGTAGCGCAGCAGGTAGCTCGGGATGTTGTATATCAGCAGGAACAGCAGTGGCCCAAGCGGGTTGCCCTGTGAGGCCAGGCCGATAGCAATCCCCGTGGCGATGATGCGCAGCACGCCATAGAAGAATGAATCGCCGACGCCCGCGAACGGCCCCATTAAAGCCACTTTGATACCGTTAATACTGGAGGTATCAAAATTAGGGTTCGCGGCGTTCTCTTTTTCCATCGATAGCGTCAGGCCCATAATGAACGGCGCCAGATGCTGGTTGGTATTGAAGAACTGGCTGTTACGTTTTAGCGACTCAATGTAACCGTGCGGGTTGCCGGTGTAGATTTTCTTGAGCAGCGGCGCCAGAATCCAGCCGTAGCTCAATCCCTCCATTCGGGTGAAGTTCATGGAACCCAGCAGTTGGAACTGGCGGAAGAACAGCTGGCGGAACATCTTTTTCTCGTTCTTGCTGTCGTCGCCTGCGCTTATGGCGCTGTTGTGGATATCAGTCATTGAAGAACCCGTCCTTATCATCAACCGACGCGCTGGCGGCAGTGGTGGCGTGTTTATTGGCTTTCAACTGGTTGAATTCGTTGAAGCAGAGATAAACGGCAACGGAAGCGGCAATAATCGCGATGCCCATAATCGGCAGTTGCAGATAAGCCGCCATGGCGAAGCCGATAAAGAAGAACGCGGCGATATTTCGGTTCCACAGCGCCTTTAGCAGAATGGCGAAACCCAGAGCCGGTAAAATGCCGCCCACCGCCGTCATCCCGCGCATCACGGTATCCGGAATGCTTTCGACCAGGCTGCGGATTACGTCGGTGCCGAACAGAATGCCAAAGAAGGCCAGCACCGCGAACGGCACGCCGTAGAACATTGTCATCCCGAGCGTGATGCCGAGCGCGGCGCGGTCGCGCCCCTCTTCAAGCAAGGCGTCATATTTCTCGACCAGCGCGGTATAAACCAGCTTCAGAACCTGGTAAACGAAGACCGCCAGCAGGCTGATGGGCAGCGCCAGCGCGACGGCGACGGCAGGTTCCGCTTTCGTCAAAATGGTAAAGGCGGTTGCCAGAACCGAACCGACAGCCGCCAATGGTGATGGTGCCGAGAAAAATCAGCTCCAGCGTCGCGCCGATGATGATTCCCTGTTGAAAATCACCCAGTACGAAACCGACCATGGTGCCGCAGATCAGCGGCCGTTCAATCAGCGGCTGGCCTAACGTATGGTCAGCGAACTTGGCGATATACATCACCAGCGCGACAAGCAGTGCAGACGTTAACATAGCGACCTCGCTTAGCTAGCAGCGTTATCCAGCATCTCAATCAGGTTTTTCACCGGATGAGATGGCAGTACCTGGTATTCCACCTTCACGCCGCGTGCGGCGATGGCATGAAAATCGGCGACATCTTCCGGAGTAACGTACACGGTGTCGCTAATGCGTTTTTTCGCCGCCAGATTGTCGGTAATACGCCCAAGGTTCGCGACGTTCAGGGTTTTTATCCCCTCTACCTGTTCGACCAGCCGACGTGCGTCGGTGGCATTGTTCACGATCACCATAATTTTCATGGCCTCGGAACGCGGGTCATTAAGGATGTCGCCTGCGTCTTTGACCGCCATAATGGCGCACTTGGCGGTATCGGGGGCCGCCATGCGCAGCGACATTTTCTGCACTTCGTTATTCACTATCTGATCGTTGGCGACCAGGATGCGGTTCACGCCGAGGTGCTTGGTCCAGACCACGGCAACCTGGCCGTGAATCAGGCGATCGTCAATTCGTACTAAAGAAATCATGTGTAGCTCCAGTTAGCAAAAGTAGGGTGTCCAGACGCGGGAAAGGCGAACCAGGGCTTCGAAATAGAAATAATCGCCCCAGAGGTTAGGTTCGTTAATGCCCATGTTGCGGCCAAAGTTATAAACGCCTTCACGCAGCAGGCCGTCCTGCGTGTGGGCAAAATAGCGCTCGCGCAAATTGCGCATCATCAGTTCGATGGCGTTGTTATAGGCGGGGCGTAGTGGGTCGGTTAGCGGCAGCAGCGTCTGCAACTCCGCCAGACCGCAGGCGGCGACTGCGGCGGCAGAAGTATCGCGCAGCGCATTGTCCTGTGCGGAGAAAATCAGGTCCCAGTAGCAGACAAAATCTTCCGGCAGACGGTTGAGAAAATAGTGCGCCAGCTTCCGCGCCAGCGCCGGCTGAGTGGTATCGCCGGTATGACGGAATCCCAGCGCAAAGCCGTAAATCCCCCAGGCCTGGCCGCGTGCCCAGCAGGAACTATCGCTAAACCCTTGATGAGTATCGCCACGCAGCGGCTGGCCACTGTGCACGTCCATGTAGAATGTGTGGAAGCTGGAAGCATCCTCACGAACCAGATAACGCGCGGCCTGCGCAAGGTGACGCGTAGCGGCTTCGCGCCACGCGGCATTGCCCGTTTCGTTGGCGGCCCAGAACAGCAACGGGACGTTGAGATTGCAGTCGATAATCATGCGCCCCTGACGCGCCGGCTCGTTGAGATCGCCCCAGGCCTGAATCACGCCTGCCGTTTCATTAAAGCGGCGGTACAGCAGCTCTGCGGCGCGTAGCGCCAGGCTGCGAGCGCGGAGGTTGCCGGTGAGCTTCCAGGCGTTGACGCAGGAGAGCAGGTAGAGAAAACCCAGGTCGTGGGTATCGACTTTAATTTGCTTATCAAGGCGCTCTTCAAAGCTGTCGAGCAGGCCTTCCGCTACCGTGCGGTATTTATCATCGCCGGTCACTTCCCAGGCCAGCCACAGCATGCCGGTCCAGAACCCTTCGGTCCAGTCGACCTTCTCTACTGCTGGGTAGTAGCCATCCGTTGCGCTGGCTGCGGGAAAAGTCGTGGTAAAACGCGGCATCATGGCGTCAACTTTGGCAAGCACTTCGCGGAGTGCTTCGCTCAGCCAGTGCGAGTCTAAACCCGGCTGTGGCGCAAGATAGCGGCTGTCGAGCGTTTCCAGCGCAACGGTCATGGCTGTGTCTCCGTGGCAAAAAAGCCGTCGATATCATCGTCAACGGCAGGCTGTATGGTCTGGCGAGCGGCGAGAATTTCCGGCTGCACGTTCATGTACTGCATCGCACCGCTGGCGGCGGCGATGGCGTCCTGGAGGCGTGATGGGGTATCTGTATGCTCGGAGAGACAGAACTCCATCAGCATAATCAGATTGGCGCCGCTAATAACATGAACATGCGGGTATTTGACCAGCATCTGTACGGCGGTATTGTTGACGCTGCCGCCGGGCATATCGGTAAACAGCACCAGCTCTTTTTTCTGGCTGAGCGTCTGTTGGGCGAGGGCCTCAAAGCGCACCGCCAGTTCAGCCGTGGAGCCAATCTCGCCGCAGTAGGCGCAGATGGGCGTCACGCCGTGATCGTCACCAACCAGTAGGTTTAGCGCCGAGATAATCCCTTCCGCGTAACGGCCATGGGTTGCGATGTACATCTCTCGCATTGCGTATTCCTTCGTTTTTTCGGTATCTGTTGAGGATTTTGCAATCGCCATGCCATGTTTTTATCTTCATGATTTAATTGATAAAAAATTTAGTGTCTGCGCGTATTTATTGTGTTGGAAGCGGCTGTATGGGGAGTGTCGAAGCGTCTGCCAGCCTGCGCTGGCAGAGCGTTTAGTTGAGCGGATCGGTGGCAATCCACGGCTCCATGATTTCATAAATCATCAGTACTTCGGTGAGCGGCAGCGTGATGTTGTACTTACGGTTGAGCGCCTGGAAGAAGGTGTCATGCACGGCGATAAAAGCCTGTTGCTCCAGCGTCAGTTCCGCCTCTTCGCGATGGCGAACCCCGTTGTTGACCATCACGCGTTCAATCATCAGCGCGATGTGCATAAACAGGTTAATGCGTAGGTAGCTTTCAAAATGAATTTTATAGAACGCTTCATACTGTTTAATCACGGCTTCTACTTCATCGATAATCACCACCGGGTTGAGGAAATTCAGGCGGCTGGCGACGCCCTCAACGGTAAACAGCTTCACCACTTCTTCGACCATTGGTTCCAGTCCGCCGTCCATCAGCAGACCGTTGAAGTAGTCGCGTTTCAGTACCTGGGTTTTTTCTTTGATCAGCTGTTCGACGCTAATCAGCGGGATATAATCCGCTTCAAGATCGGTGGTCGTAATGATCAGCCGCGTGCCGTTCAATGCTGGGTCGGCGCGGGCGATTTTCCATTTCAGATCGTCATATTCCATCGTGAGGATATCGATCTCATCCTGTACCAGATAGCGCTGGACGATATCTTTTAGCTTGCGGGAAATGCCTTCGCCGGAAATGCAGGAGATGATGATTTTATTGCCTGGGAGTATGCCTGCGTAGTAGCGCGTTTCCACGTCATACGCCCCTTTTGCCCCCTCGATAATCGCCTCCATCGGCAGCTTATCCTGGATCTTAGCTGCGATATCCAGCGCCATAGCGGTACTGACGTTGTTAATCACCAGCAGTTCTCCGTGCAGATGCAGTTTAATTTCTTCGTAGATCTCCTTGAGCGACCCCATATCGACGAGGATTATCAGCCCGTCGCCCTGCTTGAGGCGCGACAGATGAGCGATCAACAGGTCAATAATTTCACGGGTAGAGGTGGCGTTCGGCATATCAAAGGCTTTGAAGTAGTAACCGCCGGTTAACTGGTTGGCGATACCGGCGATACTGGAGGCGGTGGAGCGGCCGTGGGAGACGATAATTCCCTGAATCGGCGAATCTTCTCCGGCCAGAGAATGGAAGGCACAGCTTAGCAGCGGTAGAAGCAGCGGCATAAGTTGGTTGACGACATGCTTTGCCAGTAACGCTATGCACTCTTCCGCCAGCAGCCGCGCCTTGCCGGAAACATAATCGGCGATGGCCTGTAGCTCATCGACTTGTTCAGCCCGCTGTGCGTGCAGCGTGTAGGTCAGGCACAGCCATACCGCTTTGCGGATCTCCTGCCCGCAGGACACGCCGGTCAGATTTTCCAGCTCATTGATGGCGTGCATAGTGTTCTGCCAGACATAGCCGCTATACAGCGTCTCCTGAGAGACAACGCCGTTTACCGTGGTCAGCAAGTGTTCAATTTTGCGGTTCAACAGCATGACGTTGCCACTGTGGCAAAACTCGCGAAAAATGATGTCGTCGTGCATCGCTTTGGGAAGCAGCGTGTTGATATCCGGCTCGGTTACCTGTTTGCTGCCTGAGATGACCAGCATTTCTCCGCTAGGGTGTGCGCTGTGCAGCGTGATGACGTCCGCATCGCGATTATCGCTCCACGCGCTGGCACACATCACTTTGACCTGATTTTTCAGCTCACCAATATTGCCGCGTACCGGCGACGTGACAAGCTGGTGCATGAGTTGATTATCCAGATGAATATCCCTGCGCAGGCTGATTGCTTCCTGACGCAGGAACAGATTCACCTGGGCAATCCGCTCGGTCAGCGGACGTGAAATAAAATTGGGGAGCGTCACCCGCACCGGTATACGGCGGCGGAAGGTGTTGAGCAGAACCGTATCGATATTTTCGGTGGTGGCAAAGATAAAACGCAGTGAGGCTGGGTGGCGGGTACGGTTATCGCCCAGCCGGTAGAAATAGCCTTTATCCATAAACAGGAACAGCTTCTCCTGATTCTCTGCCGACAGGCGATGCACTTCATCCAGGAACAGAAAACCCCCGTCGGCGTCGTCAAACGCGCCGCGTTTATCGCGATCTGCGCCGGTGAACGCACCGCGCGTATAGCCGAACAGCGTGGCGGAAAGCAGCTCGGGGTTATTGGCATAATCGGCGCAGTTCAGTTCGACGAAGGGTTTATCGGCGGCGATGACGCCGCGTTCCAGCGCGTACTGGTAGATAAGTGAGGCGAGGTGGCTTTTCCCGACGCCGCTCTCCCCGGAGAGTAAAATCGGTAAGCCATCTCCAGGGTAGTCTACCGCCGAGCGGCACAGCGCGATGGCTTCTTCCAGGCTACCCTGCGCACCGATCAGAGGCATAAAAGCACCGGCCTTTTTCGACACTAATCGGGACGGCGAAGACGTAGGGGCCCCATTCCGCTGGACGAAAAAGCGTACCGGCCGGGTATTTTCCTTGCTTAAGCGACCGTCATCGCAGAGCCTGTTCAGATAATGGCTAATCACGCTACGGTTCACCTGCATAAAGTCGGCGCAGTCCTGAGCCGTGAATCCTGAAGGGCTTTCCGCATAGTGGGTCAGTATTTTATGGAACAGTTTTTCTTTTGCTGACAGCGCCATTTATTCAATGTCCTGCATAGAGTAGAAAATAGCGTCGAAATAAATTAGACGCTAGACACTAATATTCTTATTAGACACTTAATACTTTCCTCGCTTATTCAGAAAAGTAAAACCCTGTTTTAATCGGAATGTGATCGCGATCGACCGTTGTTTTTATTATCGAAATTATCGCGGAGAGGAGCGGTAATAGGTGATGAATGATAAGTCAAAAATTTTGAACAATGACAGCAAATCCTTCCGCTTTTAGTTGATCGAGATGTGACCTAATATTTATCACATCAAGGCAAAATGCCTTATCCAAACAACTAAATTAAAGGGTTTATATCATGAAAAGCATCAAAACTTTTGTCGCAGTTATGGCTCTGGCCGCTTCTTTTGGTTCTTTCGCTGCGCAAACAGTGACCGCAACCGCCTCAACCATCGACGGTGCAGAAGCGAAAATTGCCGCTCAGGCTGAACAAGCAGGCGCCAGCTCTTACAAAATTACCCAGGCTTACGCCGGTAACCGCGTGCATATGACCGCTGAACTGACCAAATAAGCCATTAGCTAGTGTCGAAAGAGCGCCCTCGGGGCGCTTTTTTCGTTTATACCCGGCAGACGCAGCAATGCGCTAGTGTTGGCTATTCCTTTTGCGCGTCTGCTTGAGTCGCAGGCGAATAAAACGCAGGTCATTCGTCGGTCGAAGGCTCCAGGGTGATTGCCGGGCAGGCCAACGACCAGGCAACGTTGCTTGCGACCTGTCTGCCGGGCGTGCCGGAAGAACTCAATGCCGGGGATGACATCTGCTACCCTGCCGATGACGAACATCTGTTTAAAGTGCTGGAACCGAACACAATGGCGATTCTGCTGGCAGAGCAAAACTGAGTGTACAGGGATGTAGATATATAGAATTTTGCATCTATCTTTAATAATCATATTATCTAAATAATATTTAATTTTTATTTGTTTTTCATTTTTATTGGTTGGTTGTTATAAATACTATCCGATATTCATCTTTTATTCTCTTTCAGTGTTATCTCGCTCACGATCTTTTAAAGAACCTTATTTACGCACTAAAGTTTATTAGCTAGTGTTTTTGCACCTATTAAGAAATGTATCTTTCTATAAAGGTTAATGTCCTCTATTGAGTAGATGATAAAAAACATTCATCACCGTTATACAAATGCGCATGAAATCTCTCCTGGGATTTCCGGGTTGTTCTTTATTTCAAGGAAAGTGAATAATGAAGAAGTCGACATTAGCTATCGCTATTGGATTATTATTAGTGGCCAATACCGGTTTCGCTAAAACAGCGAAGATGACGTTGGAACAGCGACTGGAACAGTTAGAATCACGTCTGGAAGCAGCAGAAAATCGCGCCGAGCAGGCTGAGCAAAAAGTTCAGGACCTGCAGGTGCAGCAGGCGGCCGAAATTAAAGAAATTAAGGCGGCGCAGGGCAACACGCCTGTGAACGGCCAGACTCCTGCGGAAGAGACGAAGAAAAACGCTTCTACGCCTAACCTGGTGCTATCGGGTTATGGGGATCTGAAAATCTACGGCGACGTGGAATTCAATATGGATGCCGAAAGCAATCATGGCTTACTGGCGATGACAAACTCAACCTATGATGGCGACCCGACGAATGAAAAATGGGATGTTAACGGTCGTATTCTTCTGGGTTTCGATGGTATGCGTAAATTAGATAACGGCTATTTCGCAGGGTTCTCGGCACAACCTTTGGGGGATCTTTCCGGTTCGGTGAATATCGATGACTCGGTCTTCTTCTTTGGTAAGGAAAATGACTGGAAAATTAAAGTTGGCCGTTTCGAGGCCTACGATATGTTCCCGCTTAATCAGGATACCTTCGTTGAACATTCAGGGAATACCGCCAACGATCTTTATGACGATGGCAGCGGTTATATCTATATGATGAAAGAAGGCCGTGGTCGTTCCGATTCGGGCGGCAATTTCCTGATGAGCAAACAAATTGATAACTGGTATTTCGAATTAAACACCCTGCTGGAAGATGGCACGTCATTGTATAACGATGGTGGTTATCACGGGCGTGAGATGGAACAGCAGAAAAATGTGGCTTATCTGCGCCCGGTTGTGGCCTGGTCCCCGACGGATGAATTTACCGTTTCTGCCGCGATGGAAAGTAACGTTGTTAATAATGCTTACGGCTACACCAATAAGAAAGGCGAATTTGTGGATCAGTCAGACCGTACCGGCTACGGCTTGACCATGACATGGAATGGGCTGAAGAACGATCCGGATGATGGCATCGTGGTTAACGTCAATACTGCCTATCTTGATGCAAACAACGAAAAAGACTTCACTGCCGCGGCTAACGTACTGTGGAAGCGTTTTGAACTGGGCTATATCTATGCACATAACAAAATTGATGACTATGCAGGTGTTGTGTGTGACAACGATTGCTGGATTGACGATGAAGGGACTTATGACATTCATACCTTCCATGCTTCCTACCAGTTTGCCAACGTCATGGATATGCAGAATTTCAACATCTATCTCGGTACCTATTACTCTATCCTGAACAGCGACGGTGATGGTCACAACGGTGATGGATCTGACGATCGCTATGGCGCGCGCGTTCGTTTCAAATACTACTTCTAAAACAACAAAGGCCTCTGGAAGCAGAGGCCTTTTTCGTGGGTTAATCCAGGTAAAACACTTCCTTTAGCTCTGCGCTCACCGGACTGTTGTCCGGATTAGACGGCATCACGTCGGTCATGTATTTCCACCAACGCTGGCACACGTCGGTGTTGGCCACCGCATTCCAGCGCTCTTCAGACTCAATTTCGACGGTAGCAAACAGCAGATTGCGCGCTTGATCGAGATAAATCGCGTAGTGGTGCGCTCCGTGGGATTTCAGTACGGTTTCCAACTCCGGCCAGATGGGATTATGGCGGCGCTGGTACTCTTCGTGTGCGTTGGCGTTAACCTGCATCACAAAGGCTTTATGGATCATAATGCCTCCAGGTACAGCTTGCGGACTTCATCGCGGCTGGCGGTACGCGGGTTACAGGGGGCGCAAGGGTCAGCCAGCGCTTTATCCAGCCATCCCTCGATGTCTTCTTTGGTGACACCCAGTTTACTAAAACCTTCAGGAATGCCAACGCGCGCGCTCAGCTGACGAATGGCGTTAATGGCTTCCATGCTGGCGGCTTCGTCACTCATATTGCGGGTATCGACGCCCATTGCCTGCGCGACGCGGGCAAAACGCGCCACCGCGTTCGGGCGGTTAAAGTTTTCGATGATCGGCAGCAGGATAGCGTTACACACGCCGTGAGGGAGGTTGTGTGTTGCGCCTGGCTGATGCGCCAGCGCATG
>OLHG01002004.1_pt1 | contig 11465 bp, 12 predicted proteins | sample 1605971 | NCBI WGS metagenome assembly OLHG01 (sample SAMN03283289) | human gut metagenome | biome: human-associated habitat; material: feces | host: Homo sapiens | place: Peru | collected 2012 | reverse complement strand
ATATTCTTACTAATGATAGTATTATGAATAGTAAAGTATTTAATTATGAGACTAACAATTATACTAGTGTATATGATATGAGTAAATTAAATGGACTTGATAAATATGATGTTTATTTGAGTGGTTCTAGTGCATTACTTAAGATTACAAATATGAATATAGATAGTAATAAGAGAGATTTAGTGGTGTTTAGAGATTCTTATGGAAGTAGTTTAATACCTCTTTTGATAGATGGTTTTAATGAAATAACTGTGGTAGATACTAGATATATATCACCTAAATTATTAGATAATTATATAGATTTTAATAATAAAGATATATTATTTATGTATAGCACTCTTTTAATAAATGATAGTGGTACTATTAAGTAGCTATCTTTTATTTTTTTCTAAGTATTTAATGAATATGCTTTTGTTATTGGATTCAGTAAGCAAATATACTTTCTTTTTACATCTTGTTAACGCTACATAGAATAGTCTTCTCTCTTCACTAAATGGATAAGTATCACTATTATCTAGTAATGAATTAACTAGATTGGAATCTTTAACTTTACTAGGAAAACCCATTAGTTCATCTTTGTTATTTAGAATTACTACATAGTCACTTTGTAATCCCTTTGATTTATGAGCAGTTAGAAATTTTATATCTAGGTCTATTCTTTTATTATATATTATGTCTATGTCTTTAGTGTATCTATTGTATTCTAATGTAAAGTTATTACATTTTCTTAGTATATCTATGTCAAATGTATATCTACCAAGTAAGTATATTTTACTATAGTATGGTAATTCTTTTAGTTTAGTTTCTAGTTCGTTAAGTCCATTTATTATTTCTATAGGATAAGTATTTGAATTAAATCCAATTATGTTCTTTTTTAATTGATTAGGGTTATGCATTATGAATTTACCTGATATATTTGCTAGAGTGCTTGAAAATCTATATGTGTGCTGTATTCTACTAATAGATGTTGGTCCCCAGTATTTTGAAAAGTTTGTTATGAGAGATATATCACTACCAGAAAATCTATATATGCTTTGCCAGTCATCACCTACACAAAATAGTTTATAATAGTTTTGATTTCTCATGGCTAGTAATAATTTATATCTAGACATAGAGATATCTTGATATTCATCTACTATGACATATTTATAGTGATGAATGTATTTGTTGGTTTTAATTAAGTCAGTTGATTTATTTATCATATCATTAAAGTCTATTAAATTATTTTCACTTAAGTAATTGTTATATTTTATATAGATAGGTTTTATTAAGTCAAAAATTATTTTAGTTTTATTAGTTATTAAGTTATTTACTTCATCTATAGTATAGTTATTACTTTTTATTAAACTTATTATTGTTTCAAAAGAGTTAGCAATAATCATGTATATATTTTTATTGAAGTTACATAAGTGATACCATATTAAATTAGTACTTATATTTGTAAGTATTTTTTCTTTATTTATTAAATTTAGTAAGTCAGAATAAGAATTGATGTATTTGTTATATTTAGGTAAGAAAAATATGTTTTTGTATGTAAATTTTATTTTGTTTAAGTATAAGTAGTTATAAATATCTATATGTTTTTTATTTATTATTTTATTATCAATAGTTGTATTAGTATAACCACATATATCATTTATTATATAGTTAACAAATTTAAGTAAGTATGAAGTATCATTAAAAAGTTCATTTATAAATTTAATTATTAAATTAATTACTTCTCCTGTAAATATGTTAACATTAGTATTTTGTGTTGATTTTATTATTTCTAAACCAAGCTTGTGAAATGTGTATGTATCTATTTCCATATTAGTTTCTTTTTTTACTCTTAGTTTCATTTCTTTAGCAGAAGCATTAGTAAAAGATAAAAGTAAGATGTCTTCAGGTTCACATTGATTGGTTTTTATTAAGTATTTTATTTTACCTATTATAGTTGTTGTTTTACCACTTCCAGCTCCTGCGATTATTAATATGTTATCACTTTTACTAAGTATTGAAGATATTTGTTCATTGTCTAAGTAATTACCTTCTATTTTTCCACATAAGTTATTAAATTCTTTTATTTCATTTTCACTAACTATGATGTTATTTTCTTCATGAAAAAAATACTTTAGGAAACCTAAAGTAGATAATTTTTTATATAAATTTTTTATTTTATTAAAAATATTCACTTTATTCACAATTCTCCACACATATATATTATTTTCTTTTTTTCTTTTTCTTTTCAAATTTATTAAGTATTTTAGTTACTTTACTAACAATGTATTCACTTTGACTTACAGCATATCCTTTTCCTAGTGCTTTACCACCTATTGTAAGAGATGCGATTAAAGAGGCCATTAGAAGTGTCACTAAGGTTGTTTTAATATTAAATTTATTAGCAATTTCTAATGCGACTACTAAACCAGCTGACCCACTTATTATGTTACAGATGTCACCTATTACATCATTACAAAATGATGACACTTTATCACTATTAGCTAACATTTTTTTAGCAGTTTTTGCTCCTTTTACTTTCTTGCTTGCCATTGCATGAAAAGCTACTTCTTTACTACTTTGTACAGCAACACCAATTATATCAAAGATTATTCCTAGTATAATAAATATAAATATGATAATAACTCCAATTATTAAATTGACATTTTCCAGTAAAGTGTTAGAACCTAACGAAAATATTAATGTTATTATAAATGATAATATTGTAATTGTTATTATCCATTTTATGTCTCTTTTCATTTTAACTCCCTAAATTTTATGTGGTATTAAAACTGGAAATATTGTGTCTTAGGTCAAGTAGGTTTTCCCCTAATTATACATTTCGTTACCAAAATGCGGTTCCCCTTTAGATAATTAGTTATAGTGTCTCCAACTATACGACTTGATTGCCACTTAGTACACACTTTAATCCAATATTAACAAACAGCCTAGGAATTTTCTTCCAGTTAGTTTATTGATAGCACTTTTTTGCAGATATAGTTTCATAAGCAGTAAATAATATTTATGCGTCCACTTATATTATTTAGACCTTAATCCCCCGAGTCCACTCAAGGCAGGCTACACTATCCACAGCATGAACCGCAAGATAGGTTTAATCTCATTATGTAATAAGTCCTTCAACTGTTGTGTATAGGCTTACCACATATATGAGTCTCAAAGATAATTGGGTCCTTTCACATATGCCATTATGCTGGCCCAAGAATCCTCTTCCAGCACTCACCCAAAACTGGGCGTAATAAGCAAGCACAAGAAGCTTCACAGATGTGCCCTTTAACGAATTTTTAGGCTCGTCCTCCCAATAAACTAATCAACTAGGATACTGCACCACAATTAAATTATAGCAAATATTCGAGTGAAAGTCCAATAACTATAAATTTGATCAGTAATACTAATTAATAATTCTTTGCTATTAAAAAGTGAGATTTCTCTCACTTAGAAATTTCCACAACATCCTTCATTTACATTGCATATTTCATTTTCTTCACAGCAAGTATAACAAGGACTATAAGTATGTCTATAAATATGATGATTTATTATTCTTGTATTTATTGGACATACATGTGGTACTTCATGCATTATTTCTCTATGAATAACTCTTTCTTGTGGGCATTCATAGATTGGTGCCATTACCATACCAGGCATAGCACTAGTAGCTGCACCTGTACTATAAGAAGTATTAGTAGTAGTAGATTTACTTTCTTTGTAAATCTCCTTATTTGCTTCTACTTCATAGCCAGCATACATTCCAGTATTTGTATACACTAGTCTCACTCCTTTTCACTTATATATTATGAAGTGAAACTGGTTTTGGTATGGGTTAATTTATTATTCTATATTCTTTCAATTAAATTATTAAATTGATTCCAACCAATTATTCCGTCTTTTTGCAATCTTCCAACAACTATTCCTGGTGTAACATTTATTTTTTTCGAAAATTCTATAATGTTTTTTTCATTTATTAAGCTTTTTTTAAATGTTTGATATTCTGCACATGGTATAAGTGAATTTTTTGCAAAATTATCTGCTTCTGTTTCAATTAAACTATTTTCACCATTTTCCATATCAATAAAGATTTCTTTTTTTCCATGTTTTAATAAGTGGCCAATTTCATGGAACAAAGTAAACCATAATATGTCATCTTTTTTTCCACGATCACTTATCATTATAATACCTTTTTCTCCATTTAATTTGTATGTTACCCCATTAATATAGGTATTTGGTAAATGTGGTTCAAAAATTAATATTATTCCACATTTGTTTAAAATCTTTTTCATTTTATCATATTGTTCTAAAAATGATTTATTTGCTAGTTTTTTTATTTCTGGTACATATAGTTTTAATTTTTTTAAATCAAATTTTTCACAATCTTCTTTATTGGCTTGTATTTCTCCATATCTAATCCAACAATATAAAGATTCAAAAGAAAAATTATTGTTGGTGCTTTTTCTAAATGCCATTTTTCGTTTTAAATCTGTATCAAAGTTTAAAGAGGCTACAGAAAAAAATTTTCTTAAATTTTTTACTTTTTCAAAAGAGTCTCGCGTTTTTGTAATAAAATCCCATCCTCTCTTAGACATTTCTAAGTATGGTATTTTTTCTAAATATTTTTCTTCTTCTAAAATCGAATCAAAATCTTTTTTTCTTTCTAATGTTTCTTGATAGTTTCTCTCTAAATTATTCCAAAAACTTGCAGGAATATTAAAAACATATTCTAATTTCTGTGCCGTTGATATGGAAATTGGAGCCTTTCCATTTATTATTTCATTAATTGTTTTCTTATTAATTCCAGTTTTTAATGATAAATCTAATTGTGTTATATTTCTACTTTCTAACAATTCTTTTATTGTTTCTCCTGGTGGTATGATATATTCATTAAACTTCCTATTTTTACTCATAATGTTTTGACACCTCCATAATCCTTATTCTTTTTATTTCTTTTAATTCTATTATATTCTTATTATTTTCATTAGATATAAATATTAATCTATAATTTGATGTCACATTAACAGCATACTCATTTTTTCTACTGCCTTTTAATTTATGCCTTCTGAAAGGTTTTTCTATGGGTATATCATTTACACTTTCAAAGGCTTTTAATTCTTTTATTCTTTTTGGTAAATTAATCGCTACTTCTTTACCATATAATTTTTGTAATGTCATTATATTTTCTGTTTCACAAAGATTTTCTATTTTTTTATTTTTGTAAGTAATTTCCATTTTGTTCTCCTTTGTGTAATTTATTGTAGCACACAAAAAAGAAAATGTAAACATTTAATTTACCTGATACGTTAATCAAAATTTAAAATTGTGTTTTTATTAAATTTTATTCATCTCATTTTTAATCCATTCCATTATAACATTTACAATGAAGTCTATTTGTTCATCGTTTAAAACAATATCTTTATTAATGTGATACCATTTTTCCAAGCATCCTCTACAACATGTTGCAGTAGCATGTTCTGCGACAAAGACTGGATGGCCTTTATAAGGAGTTTGTTTTCCATCTTTAACTTTGATTATATCTTTTAATCTTTTACTTATAAAGTCATATGCATGAGACTTTATTTTATCTATTCCTTTATCTTTTATATAATTAATATCTTTATCTTTTAAATGAAAACTACTTCTAAATTTTGATTTAGATAAACTATATAAAATATCATTTACATTTTTATTCATAATTAGAAAGGCATTTTCATATTGCCATTAGATAGTTGTTTCATCATTTTTTTCATGTCTTCAAATTGATTAAGTAATCTATTTACTTCTTGTACTGAAGTACCACTACCTTTAGCAATTCTTTCTTTTCTACTTGCTTTTATAATACTAGGATTTTTTCTTTCTTCAGGTGTCATTGATAAAATTATTGCTTCTACTCTACCCATTATTTTAGGATCTATAGTTATGTTATTTAATCCCATTTTTTTAGCGCCTGGTAATAATTTTAATAGGTTTTCTAGTGGTCCTAGTTTCTTTATTTGTTTCATTTGATTCAAAAAGTCTTCTAAATCAAAGCTACCTTTTTTCATTTTTCTTGCGGTTTCTTTTGCTTCTTCTTCATCTATTATTTCACTTGCTTTTTCTGCGATTGATACTATATCTCCCATACCTAGAATTCTATCAGCTACTCTTACTGGATCAAATTCACTTATTCCATCTAATTTTTCAGAGTCACCTATTAATTTAATTGGTATGTTAGTTAAGTGTCTTAAAGATAAGGCTACACCACCTTTAGTATCTCCATCCATTTTAGTTAGTATGCATCCTGTAAGATTAACTGCATCATTAAATCCAGTTATAACATTTATTGCATCTTGTCCCATCATAGCGTCTATTACAAGTAATACTTCATTTGGATTAGTTTCTTTATAAATATTTTTTAACTCATCCATTAAAGTTTCATCTATTTGAAGACGACCAGCAGTATCTATTAATATATAGTTATAACCATTTTCTTTAGCATATTCTATACCATTTTTAGCTATTTCTACTGGATTACCCTTTCCTTCATCGTAAACTGGAATGTTTAAACTTTTACCAACTGTCTTTAATTGATCAATTGCAGCAGGTCTATAAACATCACATGCGATGAATAATGGATTCTTTTTATATTTTTTTCTTACTAAAGCTCCAAGTTTACCTACTGTAGTAGTTTTACCACTACCTTGTAGTCCGCACATTAAAACTATAGTGGGATTTTTATTGGTCACTAAAGGACTTTTATCTCCACCTAATAAATTTATTAATTCATTTCTAATAATACTTGCGAACATCTCACCAGGTTTTAAACTTTTTTTAACTTCTTCTCCTAATGCTTGTTCTTTAACATTATTAACAAATTCTCCTACTATTTTATAGTTAACATCTGCTTCTAACAAAGCTAACCTTATTTCTCTTGTCATATCTTTTATGTTATCTTCAGTTATGACACCATATCCTTTAACTTTTGATATTATATTATCTAATTTATCTCCAAGAAAATCAAACATATTGTACCTCCAGTTATGATTATAGCATATTTTCTTGATATTTTTCATTATTTATATTATAATAGTGATATTTTCTAAGGAGGAAAATGATGAAAGAAGAAAAAATTAAGGAATTTACACCTAGTTTAACTAAAAATTTAGGTAAAGACTTTAGTAGTAAAACATTTGAAATTTATGAGATTACAATGAATAGTGAGAAACTAAGAGAGTTTAGACAAGCATATATTGAAACATTTAATGGACCTTTAGTTAATAGAATTATATCTTCAAGCCCAGTGTGGTTTAATTATGAAAGAGGTTTATTTGATGCTGATAAGGAATTAAAAGGAAGTTTCTTTGAATTTGGTTTAGCACCAATTAGAAAGATTAAAAAGAGTTATATAGATAATTTTATTGATGTAGCACCTTTAAGAGATCAAGTAAAGGCTGTTAGATTCGAGAAAAAAGATTATTATATCTATACTCCAGTTGATATATCTAAAAAGGGTAGAACATATCAAGTAAGTCCTACTATTATGATTAATGAAGATATATTTAATATGGCTAAGATACAAGCTAGAGATTTTTCTGGTTTAACTCTTAATGATTTAAGTAGATATAGAGATTTCTTTAAAGTTAGTGATGAACCTTATTTAGTTATCACAGAGAATTGGTTAGAAGATTTATATAGAAATGGACATATTACTAAAGAAGAGTATTTAAGAAGACTTGGTAAATATGAAGATGAAGTTAGACTAATTAAGACATTAAGATAAATAAAATAGGTAGAATTTAATCTGCCTATTTTATTATGCTTTCTAAATATTCTCTAGTATCTTTGTCTTTTATATTACTTATTGCTTCGTAAAGGTTAAATAATCCTAGTTTTTCATCATATTCATTTAGTTTATCAGTAATTGTGTTAATAGTTTTACCTACTAATGATTTAGTTACTGATAGATTTTCTCCTATTTCATTTAAAGATAAGTCTTCAAAATAGTAATACTCGAAATATTCTTTTTGTTTATCTGTTAATAAGTTTTTATAAATATCATATAACTTTATTATTTTTTCTCTTTCTATCATGAAATCATATCCTTATATAAATAGAATGATATTAGAGTTTTAGGATCTGTTATTACTCTATTTTTGATTAGTGTTTCTATTTCTTCTAATTTATAGAATTTTACTTCATCAACATCATCATCTTCTTTTGGATTGGATAATACATTTTTTACTTTTATATAGTATATATTCATTTCGCCATCAGACATATTTTCTATTATTTTATAAGTTAATATTGGTTCATCTGTAATACTTATTATGTTATCTCTAGTAATTCCACATTCTTCTTCTAATTCTTCTATTATAATATCTTTCTTTGATATTTCTTTATCTAATGTTCCACATGGTACTTCTAATGTATCATAACCTATTATTGGTCTATATTGCTTAACTAAAGCCATTTCTCCATTTTCATTAATTACTATACCTGCTGAAGCACCTCTTAATTGAACTTTTGTAAAACTTTCTATTTTACCATTTCTTTCTCTTTCGCATTCATAAATATTAACATATCCCTCATATAAGGTTTTTGTTATTTTCATTTTACCACTCCTTAAATAATCCATATATATAACTTTCTATATCAAAAGGTATCATATCATTTTCTTTTTCTCCTAGTCCTACAAATTTAACAGGTAAGCCTATTTCTTCTTTTACACCAAGTACTATACCACCTTTAGCTGTTCCATCTAATTTAGTTAATATAATTCCTGTTATGTTAGTAACTTCTTTAAAGTTCTTTGCTTGACTGATTCCATTTTGACCAGTAGATGCATCTATTACAAGTAGTGTTTCATCAGCTGGAGTTCCTTGTTTCTTTTCAATTATTTTATTAATCTTTTCTAATTCTTTCATTAAATTAACTTTATTTTGTAAACGACCAGCAGTATCTATTAAGCACACATCAATATTTTCTTCATTTGCTTTAGTTAATCCTTCATAAACAACAGTTGCAGGATCTGTATCATCTCTTCCATAAAAAGATACACCTAATTTTTCTGCCCACATTTTTAATTGATTAACAGCACCGGCTCTAAAAGTATCTGCACCTATAAACATTACTTTTTTGCCTTCATTTTTCATTCTATAACCTAATTTAGCAATACTAGTTGTTTTACCTACTCCATTAACCCCTACAAATAAAATTGTAGTCATACCATTTTCATTATATTTAATCTTACTTGTTAGTGATTCGCCATTTACATATATTAATAACAATTCATCAACTATAACTTCTTTTAAATATTCAAAATCAGTAATATTTTCTTCTCTTACTCTTTTCCTTATCTTATTAATAAACTTTTCAGTAACTTTAGTACCTACATCTGCCATAATAAGAATTTCTTCTAATTCATCATAAAATTCATCACTTATTTTAGTATATTTAATACCAAGTAAATTTAATTTATTTACAAAGTTATCTCTAGTTTTAGTAAGTCCTTCTTCATATTTTTCTACATTAGTATTTTCTTTACTAGAGAATGCTTTTTTTATTTTGTCAAATAATCCCATAACTACCCTCCTTTGTAATTGTATCAAATTATCTAGACTTTTTCAATTTTTTGTAGTATAATTGTTGTATTGATTTTCTTTTATTAGAAATTTAGGAGGAATTTATTATGAAGACACAAGAAAAAGAGACTTTTGTGTTCGCTTTAGGTGGACTAGGTGAAGTCGGTAAAAATATGTATGCAATTATGCATGATGATGAAATTATTATAATTGACTGTGGAGTTATGTTTCCAGAGGATGATTTATTAGGTATAGATTATGTTTTAGCTGATTATAGTTTTTTAAAACAAAATGAAGATAAAGTTAAAGCATTATTTATTACTCATGGGCATGAAGACCATATAGGTGGTATTCCTTATGTACTTAATCATTTGAATATACCTGTTATTTATGCTCCTAAAGTTGCGAGTGAACTTATTAAAAAGAAATTAGATGATAGAAATGTAGTTTATAATAATATTATTATTTTAAATGAAAATATGAAACCTAAGTTCAAACACTTTCAAGTTGAGTTTTTTAGAACTACACACTCTATACCGGATAGCTATGGAATAAGTATTATGACACCTAATGGAAGAGTTGTTACTACTGGAGACTTTAAGTTTGATTTGACTCCTATTGGTCCAATGGCTAATTTAGGTAAGATGGCTAGTTTAGGAGAACAAGGGGTTAAGTTACTTTTATCTGATTCTACTAATGCTTTGATACCTGGTTTTTCTACTAGTGAAAGTGATGTAGATGAGGCTTTAAGTGATATTATTAGAAGTTGTACAGGAAGAATTATTCTTGCGACATTTGCATCTAATATTTATAGATTAATTCATATTATTGAGACTTGTAAGAAAAATAATAGAAAGATATGTCCTTTTGGTAGAAGTATGCTTAATAGTATAGAGATTGCTAAAAGTTGTGGTCTTATTAAAGATAAAGATGTTATTATTACTACTGATGAGATGAAGAAAACTAAACCTGAACATTTATGTTTATTGGTAACTGGTAGTCAAGGTGAACCACTAGCGGCTTTAAGTAGAATAGCTAATGGAGTTGATGCTAATATTACTTTAATGAAAGATGATACTGTTATTTTTTCTTCTTCACCTATTCCTGGTAATGCAATGAGTATTAATAGAGTTATTAATAAATTGTATTTGAAAGGAGCTAAGGTGTATACTACATCTAATGATGTTGATATTCATACAAGTGGACATGCTAAACAAGATGAATTAAAGTTATTGTTAAGGCTTATTAAACCTGAATATTTTATGCCTGCTCATGGAGAATATAGAATGCTTCAAAGTCATGCTAATTTAGCTATTGAATGTGGTATGCCTAAAGATCATACATTTATTTTAAAAAATGGTGATATGCTTGCTTTATCAAAAGATGGTGTTAGAGTTGCTGGAAGTATACCTATTAATGATATCTATGTAGATGGTAAGAGAATTGGTGATATTGGTACAAGTGTTATTAGAGATAGAAAGATAATGAGTACTGATGGAGTACTTGCAGTTATATTGAATATTGATATGGACAAGAAAGAATTAACTTTAGAACCAAATATTACTACTAGAGGTTTTGTAGTTGTTAATGATAATAGTGAATTATTAATTAATTTACAAAGAAAAGTTAAGGCAATTGCATTAACAGAATTAAATAAATATAACTTTAGTATAATTGATTTAAAGAATAGAATTATATTAGATTTAAATGCATATATTATTGAACAAACTGGTAGAAGACCAATTATTATACCAATGATATTAGAAACAAAAAATACTAGAAATAACTTCTAGTATTTTTAATTGCAACTATTATCATAATCAACCACATAAGGATCATCTGGTGTTCCTTGACCTGACTTAATTTTGACACATGGTGACAATGACGTGACAGGACGTATATAAGTTACAAAATTTATTTTAA
>OLHG01002003.1_pt1 | contig 11466 bp, 9 predicted proteins | sample 1605971 | NCBI WGS metagenome assembly OLHG01 (sample SAMN03283289) | human gut metagenome | biome: human-associated habitat; material: feces | host: Homo sapiens | place: Peru | collected 2012 | reverse complement strand
CATACATGGAGTGAGCAACCTTGCCATCCTTCGTAAATATGCCCAGGTGTGTAAATACCGGGATATCCATTCCCTCTTCGAGTATGTATTTCTTCCTGCGGTTGTTCCCCTGGACCGTTATGAGTTTATTCTCAGTTTGCCTCTTATTCACAGCTATTTTGCCCTTCTTCGAGATCTTCACATCCCACTCCTCCCGGGCTGAGAACATGTTGATCTGTCTGAATCCATCCTGCAGATGACCGGCCAGAGCTTCGCCAAGTTCATCCTCGTCTACATTCTTGTGGAACACCTGCTTCTCCGTATACCTTTCTATCTGAAAGCACCTTTTACCGCCTATGATTTTTCTCTCAAATACCATTTTTCTGTATTCACCGCGTCCGCCACTGAGGATAATCTTGTGGGGATCACTCTGTACCATCTCTTCTATTAATTCTTTTATACTTATATCTGCCATTATTCCAACTTCTCCATTACCAACAATCTGTATCGTCATTAATCTCTGTCATCAATCTATGCACACAGCAGCCTTGACGCAGTGCTTTGATACAAGTATAATCTATAGGATATATTTTTTGAAGTTATTTTTATAAGGAAGGATTACATATATGTGGATAGCAGATGGATGGAAGGATTATGAAGTTATTGACTGCTCTGACGGAGAGAAGCTTGAGCGTTGGGGCAAATACACTCTGCTCAGACCGGATCCCCAGGTTCTGTGGAGCACTCCAAAGAAAAATCCTGCATGGAATAAACTGAACGGACATTATCACAGAAGCAACAAAGGCGGAGGAGAATGGGAATTCTTCAGCCTGCCTAAGCAGTGGACGATAAACTACAGAGACCTGACATTCAATCTGAAGCCATTCAGCTTCAAGCACACCGGTCTGTTCCCTGAGCAGGCTGCCAACTGGGACTGGTTCAGTGAATTGATAAAGAATTCTCCAAAGAAGGACATTAAGGTTCTCAATCTGTTTGCGTATACCGGAGGAGCAACATGTGCAGCCGCAAAGGCAGGAGCCGCGGTCACTCACGTTGATGCATCCAAAGGAATGGTCACATGGGCGAAGGAAAATGCAGTGTCATCAGGTCTTTCAGACGCACCGATCAGATGGATAGTTGACGACTGCGTGAAATTTGTTGAAAGAGAGATCAGACGAGGCAACAAATACGACGCGATCATCATGGATCCTCCTTCATACGGCAGAGGACCAAAGGGTGAGATATGGAAGATTGAGGAGAAGATCCATCCATTTATAAAACTCTGCAGCCAGTTACTCTGCGACAAGCCACTCTTCTTCCTTGTGAACTCATATACAACCGGTCTCGCGCCTGCGGTACTCACATATATGATATCCACAGAGGTAAAGAGCAAATTCGGTGGGCATGTTGTATCAGATGAGATTGGTCTTCCTGTCACAGAGACTGGTCTTGTTCTTCCTTGCGGCGCTGCCGGAAGATGGCAGAGATAACAACGAATCGATCACTACAGATCAGTTTGGCATATAAACTCAAAAAGCAGGAATATGAAACTCAGCAAACTTTGCTGCAGAGTCTCATATTCCTGCTTTTATATTTCTGATTTTATATCACATAGTGCGTTTCATTTATACCGTCACATCCGCATACTCCAGACGGATAACCTTCTCAAGATCTTTCGGTGCTATCTCTATCTGATACCCTACCTTGCCAGCGCTTACATACATCTTATCAAGCTCCTGTGCACTCGCATCTATCGTGGTCCTGAAGAACTTCTTCATACCGATTGGTGAGCAGCCTCCATGTATATATCCGGTAAGCGGAAGAAGATCCTTTGCCTTGAGCATATCTATCGACTTCTCTCCCACAGCCTTCGCAGCTTTCTTGAGATCAAGTTCCTCCTTGACAGGAATTACAAATACGTAATTTGCACCGGACTTCGCAACGGTCACCAGGGTCTTATACACATACGCAGGATCCTGTCCAAGTATGGCAGCAACCTTCTCTCCATTCGTCTCGCCCGTCTCCACATAACAATAATGGTTGTACTTTATCTTCTTGCTGTCAAGTATGCGCATGACATTTGTCTTTTCCTCAGTCTTTGCGTTCTTATTCTTATCTTTCATGTTCCAGATCATCTCCTTGTCATCAAATGCACTAAGCGCCCCAACCTTGTCTATTGAAGATTGAAGCGCTGTATGCATGTCTATTGTATTCTCCGGCTTTATCTTAATCTGCCATACATAACTTTATCTGTCTTCCATCGGCAGATACTCTCTGTGTGTTCCCACATACTTGTATGCAGGTCTGATGATCTTGCCGGCATTGACAAGCTCCTCTATTCTATGCGCTGACCATCCCGCAATACGTGCAATGGCAAATATAGGAGTAAACAGCTCGATAGGGATACCAAGCATCGTGTATACAAATCCACTGTAGAAGTCTACATTTGCCGATATTGGTTTGCCACTGCGTCTTCTGGCAGCAAGCAGTCTTCCTGATATCTCCTCAACCTTCTTGTACAGCTCAAATTCATTTGTCCTGCCCTTCTCCTGGGCAAGTCTCTCTGCATATCCCTTAAGGATCCTTGCTCTAGGATCTGAGTTTGTATATACCGCATGTCCCATTCCATATATAAGGCCAGAGTTGTCAAAGCCTTTCTTGTCAAGCAGCCCTGTGAGGTATTCCTCCAGTTCCGCCTCATCATCCCAGTTCTTGACGTGGCTCTTAAGATCATCAAACATCTGCTGAACCTTGAGGTTCGCACCACCATGCTTAGGTCCCTTCAGTGATCCAAGCGAACTTGCGACTGCAGAATATGTGTCTGTTCCAGTTGACGATACTACATGAGTTGTAAATGTGGAGTTATTACCACCACCATGCTCAGCGTGTATAACCAGACATATGTCAAGCACCTGTGCCTCAAGCTCTGTATATTTCTTATCCGATCTGATAAGCCTCAGGAAATTCTCCGCAGTGGAAAGCCCCGGCTTCGGATTGTGTATTACAAGACTCATGTCGTGGAAATAGTGCTTGTAGCCCTGATAACCATATGCGGCGATCACAGGGAACTGTGCTATCAATTCCATACACTGTCTGAGTACATTCTCTATGCTTATATCATCCGGATTATCATCATATGAATAGAGTGTGAGAACACATCTCTGCAGAACATTCATCATATTCTTGCTTGGCGCCTTGAGGATAACATCTCTTGTAAACTTTCTAGGGAGCTCCCTGTAGCATTCCATCATCTCAACAAATCTCTTAAACTGCTGCTCATTTGGAAGCTTTCCAAATAACAGGAGATACATAGTCTCCTCAAATCCAAATTTACTTCCGTGAAAACCTCTCTCGAGATCCTCAACATTGTACCCCTGATAATACAGACGGCCATCAGTCGGCACTCTCTCTCCATCTATTACATCATATCCTATGACATCAGATATCTCTGTGAGTCCCGTGAGTACACCTTTTCCTGTGGAATCTCTGAGGCCTCTCTTGACATCATAATTGACATAGAGGTTCTGGTCTATCTTGCCAGATTCTGTACAATAACCTGTAAGCTCATCCAGTATTCTGTTATATTCCTCGCTGTTTCTTTCCAAACCTCATGTCTCCTTCCTTTATCCAATCCCTGTTCATCATCCCGGAGCTTCTCCGGATCTTATCAATAAACTATATCAACTCACCACAGTTTATCAAAAAAACTCCATTTTCGCAAGAAAGACAGCAATAAATTTGATTTATCCCTGTCTTTTCGCCAAAATTATTTAATTTCAAAATATTTCTGCCTAAATTTCAATAATATACCTCTCATAGGCATTTATGATCGTCGTGTCCTCGTATTTTGATTCGCGGACAAAATCTCTTCCATAATTTATATGCACATGGCCATGGACAAAATACTTAGGTCTGTACTCCTCCATAAGCGTTCTGAAACACTTAAAACCTGTATGTGGGAGATCCTCGGAATCATTTATCCTGTATGCAGGCGAATGGGCAACAAGTATGTCAAAGCCCTTGTTCCTCTTGATCTTAAACCCGAGTTTCCGTATTCTTCTGGTCATCGCACGCTCGGAATACTGGTGATCCGCACCGCCAAACTTGTATTCCATCGAACCGCCAAGTCCCAGAATCCTGACACCCTTATACACATAAAGTTTGTCGTCTATGCACTCGCATCCCCCTGGCGGTGTATCCTTGTAGCACACGTCGTGATTGCCATGGACATAGAGAACGGGCGCATGACTGAATGTCGCAAGGAACGACAAATACTGTGGCGATAAATCGCCACAGGATATTATCAGGTCTATGCCTTCAACCTTACTCTTATCAAAATAATCCCACAAATACTTGGATTCTTCATCCGCCAACAACAAAATCTTCACGTATCTATTCCCCTGTACTACAGTATACCTTCTCCGTAGGAGATTTATCTTATTTCACTTCCGGAACCGACTTGAGCTCCAGACTCTCCGGTGTGTCTACACCCTGAAGTGCGACTACCGTCTTTGCCGCATCGACAAGATCGTCATCTGTAGGGAGCATACCCACTACATTCTCTGCAAGCCAATCCATCTTGAGTATATCCTCATGGAGCATCGCTCCGTCATCTTCATTTCTCACTATTCCGTTCTGGGATGTAAGCTTTCCGCTGAACGGTGTGATAGCACCCTCTCTTATGAGGTTTGTCATAACCGATATGAGCTTCTGTGTGCCGGCCGGAAGATGCTTCGAGCATATAACGTCAACTATTCCCGCTGACATTCCCCACCAGTAACTTATAGCATTGCCGGTCTCGTTCTTCTCCTCCTGCTTCCAGTTGCCCTCCAGTATGGATCTGAGGATTCTCTCATAGAATGCCCCCCAGTTGTAGAACGGCATGGCAAGATTGACGACCTCTCCGTTCTGATCATAGTGATACAGTCCAAAGTTTCGTGACGCATCATCTGGCATGATCATGTCTCTATCGGATATATATGTTATTCCATTTCTCTCGAAGAACTTCTGTGGATCCGCATTCTTGACCTTCGTCCACTGCAGATATATCTTTGCCCTAGGGTTGACCATCCTTGCGCCTATAGCAAATGCATTGATATTCGCTGTTGTGCCGAATATCGGGTAATCAGCTACATATCCTATCTGTCCGTCAGCACACAGGCTTCCCGCTATCATACCGGTGAGGAACTTCACCTCGTACATTCTCGCATAGTAGGTACGCACATGGCTGTTCGCAAGGCTGAGGGAACAGTTAAGTATCTTGATTTCCGGGTGGAGCACTGCAGCCTTAAGAGCCTCTGGAAGCATCTCCGGGCCGGTCGTAAATATCACATCATACTTCTCATCCACAAGCCTTCCAAGACACTCTGTCAGCTTGGCAGGTGTATCCACATTACAGAAGGTTCTGCTGTCTACAGAATCTCCGAGCTTATTCTCCATGTCCATTCTACCCAGTTCATGGCTGTATGTCCAGACCGAGTTGGCTGGCGACTTATCATACACAAATGCCACCTTCAGGTTTGACGGGCCTGATGGCTTTATAACCCTGTCGAGTATGGACTTCTTAGGCTCCACAGGATCGAGCTTTGGAAGGACTGTCTTATCCTTCTTCTCATTTGTGAGGACTATCTCGTTCCATACCTTGTCAACACTGTCCTTCACCTGGGATGTAGTCATGTTTTTAAGAGCTTCATAGCCGTACACATTGAGGAATACAAGCATGGCATCGTCCACCGTTATAGTGAGCTCCTCATTGCCCTTCTTGGCAAGATAAGCCTTCTCAAACGCGAGATGTGCCGAGTTGAAATCCAGCCTCTCGTCCTCTGTGAAAACCGCATCCTTAGTGATTCCTATGAACTCCCTGAGCTTATCATATCCACCAAGCTGTGAGAAATATACATAGTTGATCCCTGTCTGCTTGTGGAAATCTATAAATTCAAAATATATCTTATTCTCAAGTGAGTCTGTCCTTCTAGGTATCTTTCTTGTAACCATGGCAGGAACTGAGTCTGCACCAAAGTATTTGAGCACACTCACTCTCTTATTTCCTTCTACTACATAGAATTTGTTCATATATTCATATACCTTTATCGGGTCATGGATACCTTCTTCTATGTGGGACTCACACAATGCAGCCCATTTCATTCCAAATTCAGTATGATAATCCAATATAGGCATAAAATTACTAGCAAACGCCGTCGTCCTTGCAGCGGTAGCAGTTCCAACCACGCGGTCAAGCGATATGGTCTGGAGACCAAGATTCACCTCACCTACAGTGTCAGATGGTGATATTATCTCATCCAAAACCGGAAGATATGGATATTCATTTTTTGCTACGGCTGCCTGATATCTCTTCTCACCAAGCTTCTGAGCCCTTAAATATTCGTTTGCTGACATACTATCACTCTCCTTATTCAAGACCATATAGTAATACTATAAAATTCAATAATCAAGAATTTGTTTCCTTCCGATCCGCCAAAATTATCTGCCTTTCAACTGCATGTTTTGTGAATTATGTATAAATCGCATTGTATGTTATGCATAATTGCCACTTGATTTTTTCCGTAACATGCTGTATTATATTATTAAATTCAGAAGATTTCACATATTTTCGAACTTAATGTCGGTGTGTGTGAATACCAATATACTTAAGGAGTCTGGCTAAAACACTTCCACCAGGCTCCTTTTTATTGTAGCATCTATTCTTTTCTTTTACAGTATCCCAAACCAACATTCATTGATTTCGACTGTATCATTGTTCATCTTCCCTGTATCTGTCAAATGTAACCTTTATGTCAGTTCCCTTACCTGGTTCACTGTCCATATCAAGCTGTGCATTGTTGCGGGCAACTATATGCTTTACTATGGCAAGACCAAGGCCTGTGCCACCTGTGGACTTCGATCTGCTCTTGTCCACTCTGTAGAATCGTTCAAATATCCTCTCCTGATGCTCCTTCGGGATTCCTATTCCCGTATCCTTCACCCTGAGTATAACTTTGCCGTCCACTGTCTTTACTGATACATCCACGCTTCCATTCTTATTGTTATATCTGATGGCATTGTCTGTGAGGTTGTACACAAGCTCCTCCATCATCATCTTGTTCGCATATATATATCCGTGACTGCCATCATAGCTGAGCGTCACACTGTTCTTCTCCGCGTTTATCGCAAGCATGTCTGTGGCTGTTCTGGCTATGACCGCCAGATCGATCTTCTCCATCAGCGGAGCATCCTCAGATACATCCAGCTCAGACAGCCTGATTATATCGTTGATAAGCGTCAACAGTCTGTTGGAGTTCTTGTGGATCTCAGTTGCAAAATGGTGTACATCCGCCTCAGTAGCCATACCGGTCTCGATGAGCTCCGAATACCCCGATATAGATGTGAGCGGCGTCTTGAGCTCATGTGATACATTTGCCGTGAACTCCTGTCTCATCTGTGAGCTCTTCACTATATCCGCATGCTGCTTCTGTATCATATCTATGAATGGGCGCATCTCCTTGTACGCAACTATGTGAGTATCGTCATCCAGACTGTTCGCCATCTGCTCTATTGGTTTCAATATGTTTCTGGTCAGATAGTGTGTCACTATGATGGTGACACAGACCAGGATCGCCATCACCACCAGCATGACCGGCACAGCCGCAAGGAACATACTGATTACATTGTTGGTCTCCCTCGCTATTCTCAGCACTCTTCCAGACTTGAGCAGTATCGCATAGTAATATGTGCTCTTATTGAGGGTTTCCGACTTTCTTATAACCTGTCCATCACCATTTTCAAATGCCTCTGCTATCTCTGGTCTGTCAAGGTGGTTCTGCATGGAAGTCTCATCGGCCTGATTGTCGTACAGGACACTTCCGTCACTTGCCACCAGAGTCAGTCTGAGATCATCGGTATCCACACTGGCGTATAAACTGGTATCATCCCCGTCAAAATCGCCGGTATTCTTAAGCACCTCGGCATATCCCTTCAGATCCCTTATGATCTCTGCCTTGTACACCTCATAAAATATGAATGTCGACAGAACCATGGTCACCGCTATGGCCACCAGTGAAAAGATGATAAACTCCAGATTGATAACCTTTTTCAGCCTTTTGTCGTCTCTCTTACCCATATGCTACTCCATCTTATACCCTACATTTCTTACTGTCTTTATCATATTACCTGCTTCGCCAAGCTTCTGTCTCAAAGTCTTGATATGCATATCAAGAGTTCTGGATTCACCCTCGTAATCCGTTCCCCACACATCCGACATGATCGTGTCTCTGTGAAGGACTATTCCTGCATTCACCATGAGAAGCTTTAAGAGTTCAAACTCCTTGAAGGTAAGCTCACACAATTCGCCGCCCACATGCACCTCGCGTCGCTCTGAATCAAGGGTTATATCCCCGAGTACCAGCTGCTTGTCATCCTGCAGCGCCCTGCTTCTTCTGAGCAGCGCCTTGACTCTGGATATGAGCTCCATCACGCCAAATGGCTTAGTGAGGTAATCATCCGCTCCTATATCCAATCCCTTGACTTTGTCAAGCTCTGTAGTCTTGGCTGTCACAAGGATGATCGGAACTCTGACAGTATCAGGTCTGCTCCTGAGCTTCTTCACAATCTCAAGACCATCCATGTCTGGGAGCATGATATCCAGGAGCACCAGATCAGGGACCTTCTCCACAGTTCTTGAAAAGAATGATTTCGCATTCTCAAACTCCTCCACCGCATATCCGCTATTCTTCAAAGCAAACATCTCGATCTCTCTTATATTTTTATCGTCTTCTACAATATAAATATGTACTGCCATTTTGTCTCCTTCCCCTATGCAATATCTCTTTCATTTACATGAGCACTGCATATTATTTTAATCAGTTTTTATTATATTTATACGCGCAAGCTATCACTTCAGCTTGTACATCTCTCTGTAATATGTGTACATACTTTGGAAATCTATGTTGGAATCCTTCTTCATGTTATCCAGATATTCATGTGTATCAAAGTTATCTGATTTTAACTGGAGCATTGCCACCGCCACATTGGAACAGTGATCTGCAACTCTCTCATAGTTGTTGATAAGATTCTCCAGTGATATTCCGAGCTCAATGGTACATTTGCCCTTCTGAAGTCTCCTAATATGCTGCTTCTTAACCGCACTGTTGAGTTCATTGATGGCTTCCTCAAGAGGCTCCACATGGGATGCCTCCTGAAGGTCTTCTTTGTCGTAAGCCTCCACAGTCATGCTGACTATGTTCTGAACGGCATCCTTGTATACACCAAGCTCTGACTTTGCCTTTTCTGAGAAGGACGCGCCCTCCTCATTCATCTTCCTGCATATATCCGCTATGGTTATGGCGTGATCAGACATCCTCTCAAGGTCACCTATGACATGAAGTCCGATCGATACCTTCTGGCTGTCCTCATGGGAGAGCTCTTTGCTGCTGAGCTTTACCATATAAGAACCGACCTCATCCTCATAGGTATCTATGATGCCCTCAAGATCCTCTACCTTATCCCTGACCGCTTCATCATAATTATCAACCAGTGACAGTGCCATATCAACACTGTTCTTTGAAAGCTGAGCCATGTATTTTACGACCTCTATACAGTGTCCAACAGCAAATGCCGGCTTCTCAAGGAATCTGACATCCAGACGCTTGAGCATCTCCAGCTCTGCAGGAGTATTTCTCTCCACCTCATCCTTATCTCTGACAGTGAGCGTTGCAAGCTTCTCAAGTCCACCTGAGAACGGAAGCAGAAGAAGTGTCGCTGCAACGTTGAACACACTGTGTACAACAGCTATACCAGCTGCATTCGCAGAATCATTCAGGAACTGGAAGTGTATAAATGAATTGACCGTGTAGAACACCACCATGAACACAACTGTTCCTATGATATTGAAATACAGATGCACAAACGCAGCTCTCTTGGCATTCTTCTTGGTTCCTATACATGATATCAGTGCCGTTACACAGGTTCCTATGTTCTGACCCATGATGATAGGGATCGCCGTCCCAAATGATACAGCCCCGGTTGCACACAGCGCCTGAAGTATACCTACAGATGCCGAAGAGCTCTGTATGATGGCCGTTATCAACATTCCCACAAGCATTCCAAGGAATGGATTGGAGAACATGGTGAGTATATTCGTAAATTCCGGTACATCCTTAAGCGGAGCAACCGCACTGCTCATCATCTCCATGCCAAACATGAGCACTGTAAATCCAAGAAGTATTCCACCTATATCGTGCTTCTTCTCAGACTTGGTGAACATGAGGAATATTATTCCTATTACTGCGAGTATAGGTGAAAAGGATGAGGGTTTCAACATATTAATAAATATATTGTCACTCTGTATTCCCGTAAGACTGAGCAGCCATGATGTGATGGTCGTTCCAATATTAGCACCCATGATAATACCCACTGCCTGTCTCAGCTTCATGATGCCTGAGTTTACAAGTCCAACCACCATAACTGTAGTTGCCGATGATGACTGGATCACACCTGTCACCGCGGCGCCCAGCAGAACGCCCCTTATAGGTGTGGATGTGAGTTTCTCCAGTATCTTCTCCAGCTTACCGCCAGCCGTCTTGGCAAGTCCATCTCCCATCACGCTCATTCCATACAGGAACATTGCAAGTCCGCCCAGAAGGGATAACACATTGAAAATATCCATATCTTTTGTCTCCTTATTTCATTTCCAATTACTTCTGTATAAGGACTTGTATACACAATATCCCTTTTACAGCGTCTGTTTTATCAGAGTCTATTGTAAAAGGGATATGTAAAATACATGACAGGCATATGTAAAATCTGTGTAAATTTAAAATCTGTGTAAAATCTCAACAAATTTCCAATTAAAATTTTATATAATTCCAGTCCATTTTCTTTAATTTATCTGTTGCCCAGAGGCTCATTTATGAGCAGATACACCGCACTTCCAAGCATTCCTACCAGAAACATGCCGTAGCCGCCACATATGAACATAAGCTTTGCTAATGATACATCTCCAAGCACAGGGATCATGTGGAGCAGCAATGCCACAGCACATCCCTCAAGTCCGCACACCACCATACTGACTGTTATGAAAAGTTTTATATTGCCTATACCTGTTCTGTGTGACAGTTCATTTATCTTTGTACATATCCACTTCATAGAAATCACCTCTTTTCATCAATCTACGTGCTCTCCTGTTATTGAGAAGAGTACCCACTCTGATATATTCGTTGCGTGATCGCCAATCCTCTCAAGATACTTGGCAACCATAAGAAGGTCACAAGCCTGCTCTCCGTCATCCGGATTCTCATGTATCATTGTGATGAGTTCATTCTTGACCTTGTCAAAAAGATCATCGACGACATCGTCATGCTCTATTACACTCTTTGCCTTTTTCTCATCTGCGTTGACATATGCCTCTATACTTGATACCAGCATGACGATCGTCTCTTTTGCCATCTGCTGTATGTGCTCAAGCTTCTTTATATATGGTGTGCCAGCCATGCA
>OLHG01002000.1_pt1 | contig 11488 bp, 10 predicted proteins | sample 1605971 | NCBI WGS metagenome assembly OLHG01 (sample SAMN03283289) | human gut metagenome | biome: human-associated habitat; material: feces | host: Homo sapiens | place: Peru | collected 2012 | reverse complement strand
AGTCAGGGAGCGTTAAAGATCAGTTTTGATGCCCTTTTTGATGAGGAATACCGCGATATCTGGCTCAATATTCGTCTACCACGGGTTTTGCTGGCGGTGCTGGTAGGTGCAGCGTTGGCAACCGCAGGGGTAATTATGCAAGGGCTTTTTCGCAACCCAATGGCTGACCCTGGATTACTTGGCGTCAGTAGCGGTTCTGCATTAATGGTTGGCGTTGCTATTGTGCTGCCCTTCTCCTTCCCAGTGGTGCTGGTGCTCTATGAGCAAATGGTGTTTGCCATTGCCGGAAGTTTAGTGGTCTGCACCATCATTTTTCTCATCACGCAGCGCCATCGCGATGGCAGCATGATGCAATTATTACTCGCAGGTATCGCCATCAATGCCCTGTGCGGCGCAGCGATCGGCATCCTGAGCTATATCGGCGATGAGCAGCAGCTACGACAACTCACATTGTGGATGATGGGCAATCTTGGACAGGCGCAATGGCCGACGTTATTGGTTGCCAGTTCATTCATCCTACCGGCCATTATCGCAACAACTTGTCTCGCCGGAACGCTGAATTTACTGCAGCTCGGTGATGAAGAAGCCCACTACCTCGGCGTGAACGTTAAGCGTAAACGCCAGCAATTACTGTTAGTGAGCTCACTGCTCGTTGGTGCTGCCGTATCGGTAAGCGGCATTATCGGCTTTATTGGCCTGGTGATCCCGCATCTGATTCGCATGACTACCGGGGCAAATCACCGCTGGCTAATCCCTTGTTCCGCCCTCGCCGGAGCCTGTTTATTGCTGATGGCAGACACGCTTGCCCGCACGCTGGTACAGCCAGCAGAAATGCCCGTGGGATTATTAACCAGCCTGCTTGGTGGCCCTTATTTTATGTGGTTGATTCTGCGCAACCGGAGGATCACATGATCAGCGCCCAGAATCTGGTTTATAGCCTTCAGGGGCGGCGTCTGACTGATAATGTCTCGCTGACTTTTCCCGGTGGGGAAATTGTTGCCATCCTCGGCCCTAATGGTGCGGGAAAATCTACGCTGCTTCGCCAGCTAACCGGCTATCTTCAACCTGATAGCGGCGAATGTCGGTTGTTTAATAAGCCATTAAATGAATGGTCGATTACTGAACTGGCGAAACACCGGGCCGTGATGCGTCAAAATAGCCACATGGCGTTTCCATTCAGCGTACAAGAAGTTATCCAGATGGGGCGGCATCCGCATCGTACTGGTAATCAGGATAATGAAACAGCACAAATAATGGCGTTATGTGACTGTCAGGCGTTAGCAAACCGCGACTATCGGCAATTATCCGGTGGTGAACAACAGCGCGTGCAATTAGCGCGCCTGCTGGTGCAACTCTGGGAACCTACTCCCTCACCGAAATGGTTATTTCTTGATGAACCAACTTCGGCGCTGGATATTCACCATCAGCAGCACTTGTTTCGTTTATTACGCCAGTTAGTTCACGAACGGCAGTTCAATGTTTGCTGCGTATTGCACGATCTAAATCTTGCCGCGCGTTATGCAGACCGTGTTGTATTAATGCAAAAAGGAAAGGTTATCGCAAATGGTAAGCCGCAGGACGTATTGACACAGCAGGCGCTGACAATGCTCTACGGCGCGGATATTACCGTACTTAAAGATCCTGCCAACCATTCACCACTGATCGTCCTCGATCATTAAAACCAACAGGAGTACCGCACTGGTACTCCTGCGAATAAATAACTATACAGATTAGCTAATTGAAACGCCTTTCACCCCTGCCATACCTTTTAATAATCGCAACAGATCTTCTATCGACGTTGTGGCATGAAGCTGGATATCAATGGCGACCACTTCATGATCTTCATTTTCCTGCAACGAAACTAAATCCGTTTTTATTTTTTGCTGCTTAAACCAGTCGAGCATTGATACCGTATTACCGTTCACTAATGTCAGCTGTAAATGGTAATTTTTGTTCATCAGGCGGAAGGTTAATTGATGGAAGACTTCCAGCACCAGCAAGGTCATCACTGAACCATAAATACCCAGTTCGTACATACCGCTGCCAATAACCATACCAATGGCGGCGGTCACCCAGATATCCGCTGCCGTCGTCAAACCTACAATATTTTGGTTACGAACGAGAATGTTACCTGCACCGATAAACCCGACGCCCGTCACAACCTGAGCAGCAATACGGCTGGGGTCTAGTCCGACGTGACCTAAAGACAGCACGTCAGCAAAACCATATTTCGAAACAATCATAAACAGGGCGCTTCCCATGCCAATTAATACATGTGTGCGTAACCCTGCTCCTTTGCCGCGCATTTGCCTTTCCATGCCAATAGCGCCACAGGCAATTACCGCAAGTATAAGTCGTATAATAAATTCTGCTGTCATATAAAAATGCAAAAAGGAGCAGCAAGATGGCTCAACTTGCTACTCCTTTTTACTTGTACCTCATTAATTCGGCAAGTCATTAGATGCTTGATTTTTGAAGGTATACAAATTTTTCTGCGGGTTTTTCTTGCAGTATTCGATCACTTTAGGAATTTGAGTGAGATCGGTTTCATTTAAAGTAACGGTATCGCCACCTTTATATACTGTTTCTTCATGCAGCATCCACCACGCAACTGGTGTCATTGCTTTTGGATTCAGATCAATAAATTCCTGGCAGGTCATATCTTTAGCGGATTCATTGGCTGCCAGCGCAGATTGTGCGTTCACCAGTGACAAAGCCGCTACAGCGCCCATAAAAATAAACGCTTTACGGAGAGATGAAATGTTCATTTTGTAACCCATTCAATATAGAGATTATATACAAACAGGAGGAATAGCTGCTTTTAAAGAAGATATTCCGGCCTGTTCAATATGCAAGGAAATACGATGTAACGCATTCCCGGAATTACATATCTTTCTTAATTTTGTCCCATTCGCCTTTAACTTTATCTTTAAAGCTGGCTTTTTTATCCTGAGTACAAGCCTGAACGATAGCTGGGGTTACGGTTGCAATACCCTGAACATCTAAAACCGCATCTTCTGGTTTATCTTTGTTGTTCAGTGCTTCAGCAAAACCAACTGCAGTTGGCTGGAAGGATTCGTCCACAGCCAGGAAATCTTCACAGGTCCAGGAGTTGACCGGTTTTTTGTTATCAGCTGCTTTTTGTGCATCCGCTGCATTGCTCACTACTGGCAGAAGAAGCAGACCACCAAGAATAACGCCTAATACTTTTTTCATCGTAATATCCTCAACTATAAAGTGAAAGAGCCGTCACGAATCAATTTCGACACTGAGGTTATAACCTGGTTTTCTGTATATGTCATGTTGATGGAAAATATCAAAATCAGATATTTTTATTTCAATACAATGAGTTACAGATGCATCAGATACTGTAATTAGGAAATTTTTATTAAATCGACTGCATTCTTAGACGCGTTTTTGGCATAGATTGATAGCAGGGGATTTTCTTCTTAATTTTATAGGGTGGTTCTATGTTATATATAGATAAGGCAACAATTTTGAAGTTTGATCTGGAGATGCTTAAAAAACATCGCAGAGCAATCCAGTTTATTGCCGTGCTGCTGTTTATCGTCGGGTTGCTGTGTATCAGTTTTCCGTTCGTCTCTGGCGACATTTTAAGCACAGTAGTGGGTGCATTATTAATCTGCTCGGGCATTGCGCTTATTGTCGGGCTATTCAGCAACCGCAGTCATAATTTCTGGCCGGTATTATCCGGTTTCCTCGTCGCAGTCGCCTATTTATTGATCGGCTATTTCTTCATCCGCGCACCAGAGCTGGGCATTTTTGCCATTGCGGCATTTATTGCCGGTTTGTTCTGTGTGGCAGGGGTTATTCGCCTGATGAGTTGGTATCGTCAGCGTTCAATGAAAGGCAGTTGGCTACAGCTCGTTATTGGTGTGCTGGATATCGTCATTGCCTGGATATTCCTTGGTGCTACGCCGATGGTGTCGGTAACGCTGGTTTCCACACTGGTGGGAATTGAACTGATATTTAGCGCCGCCAGTCTGTTCAGCTTCGCCAGTTTGTTCGTTAAAAAGCAATAATTATCCCTATTTCCACCTGGATCATAGTCACATTAAGTGACTATGATCCAGTTAATACTCTCTTAGCTATACAGTGTTTCAGTTCAATTACGCACTATCATTGAAACAATTGCCTGCTGTTGATTATTTCAACCTACTGAATTTAATCTGATTTTTTTCGTTCCATGGCAAATTAGCCATTTCAAACATTATCATGGCTGATATTTTCCGTGGTCAGGTTTAATGTTTTAAAAGTGCTGTGGGAAAGTGAACAAAGAGTTCCGTAAGCGTTGATGCTATGGGCGGTTAAATAAGTAATCCGGGTTCATTTTTTTGCAACTGGCGTTGATTACATTGCATAAATATCCGTGTCTCCAGACGCTATATAAAAACCTGAAGACATGAATGAGTTATTTAATCAGGTAATTTCAATGCGTTAAAAGAAAGCTGGCAATCCAATTGCCAGCCTAAGTCGAAACAAGGAGACTCGATATTTAAATCGGATTACATTTTAACTTTAGTAATATTCTTCAGAGATCACAAACTGGTTATTGATAACTTATTCTTGGGCAGTAATCCGCAAAAGTTAACCTTTTGTTTACTAGTTACAAACTGATAACAACCAGGAATCTTACTTAGGACCAATATATGGAGTGCGTGATGGATAAATCTGAAGTATTGATTAGTGTTAATAGACGTATTAGTTCACGAAGGGCAAAGTTCTTATAGGCGTTTACTATATTGAACAACGATTCGGACAAGGATGTAAATAATGAAAAGGATGACATGTTCGAAACGATAACGGCTAAGGAGCAAGTTATGATTTTTCTCATGACGAAAGATTCTTTTCTTTTACAGGGCTTTTGGCAGTTGAAAGATAATCACGAAATGATAAAAATCAATTCCCTGTCAGAGATCAAAAAAGTAGGCAATAAACCCTTCAAGGTGATCATTGACACCTATCACAACCATATCCTTGATGAAGAAGCGATTAAATTCCTGGAGAAATTAGATGCCGAGAGAATTATTGTTTTGGCACCTTATCACATCAGTAAACTAAAAGCTAAAGCGCCTATTTATTTTGTCAGCCGTAAAGAAAGTATCAAAAATCTTCTTGAGATTACTTATGGTAAACACTTGCCCCATAAGAATTCACAACTATGTTTTTCACATAATCAGTTCAAAATTATGCAACTGATTCTGAAAAACAAAAATGAAAGCAATATCACGTCAACGCTCAACATTTCGCAACAAACATTAAAGATTCAGAAATTCAACATTATGTACAAGCTGAAATTAAGACGTATGAGCGACATCGTCACCCTGGGTATCACATCTTATTTTTAGTAAGGACATAAGCAACTGAAATTGATGGCTGGCATGACGAGGGATGCAGATGCTGATTTCATTACCCCCGGTGATTACTAAAGGAGAGGCTAAAACGACTTTATTCCCCTGGTATGTGTATCCACCAGTAGAACCCTTCGTTGCCCGAATGCTGGCAGGAACTGTTGGCAGAACGGCAACATTTTTTTTGTCGTTGACCTCACCATGTCGATCACTGTGCTTGCATCCCATCTTACTGGCTGACAACCCCACTATGCCGCTGGTCTGTAAATCCCTCATATCTCTCCTCGCGCGCAATTTAAAGAACCGTTATTTCTCAAGAATTTTCAGGGACTAAAATGAACAGAAGAAGAAAACTGTTAATACCGTTGTTATTCTGCGGCGCGATGCTCACCGCCTGCGATGACAAATCGGCGGAAAACGCCGCCGCCATGACGCCTGAGGTCGGTGTCGTCACACTCTCCCCCGGTTCGGTCAATGTGTTGAGCGAATTGCCCGGTAGAACCGTTCCTTATGAAGTTGCCGAGATACGTCCCCAGGTGGGCGGAATTATCATTAAACGCAACTTTATCGAAGGCGATAAAGTGAACCAGGGCGATTCGCTGTATCAGATTGATCCTGCGCCTTTACAGGCAGAGCTGAACTCCGCCAAAGGCTCGCTGGCGAAAGCGCTCTCTACCGCCAGCAATGCCCGCATCACCTTTAACCGCCAGGCATCGTTGCTGAAGACCAACTATGTTAGCCGTCAGGATTACGACACCGCGCGCACCCAGTTGAATGAAGCAGAAGCCAATGTCACCGTCGCCAAAGCGGCTGTTGAACAGGCGACGATCAATCTGCAATACGCGAATGTCACCTCGCCGATTACGGGCGTCAGCGGGAAATCGTCGGTGACCGTCGGCGCACTCGTTACCGCTAATCAGGCAGATTCGCTGGTTACCGTACAACGTCTGGACCCGATTTATGTCGATCTCACGCAGTCGGTGCAGGATTTCTTGCGCATGAAAGAAGAGGTCGCCAGTGGGCAAATCAAACAGGTTCAGGGCAGTACGCCAGTACAGCTCAATCTGGAAAATGGTAAACGTTACGGCCAGACCGGCACGCTGAAATTCTCCGACCCGACGGTGGATGAAACCACGGGCTCCGTGACGTTACGGGCGATTTTCCCCAACCCAAATGGTGACTTGCTGCCTGGCATGTATGTTACGGCATTAGTGGATGAAGGTAGCCGCCAGAATGTATTACTGGTGCCGCAGGAAGGCGTCACCCACAACGCCCAGGGTAAAGCAACGGCACTCATTCTGGATAAAGACGATGTCGTGCAGCTACGCGAAATCGAAGCCAGCAAAGCCATCGGCGACCAGTGGGTTGTCACCTCTGGCTTGCAGGCTGGCGATCGGGTGATCGTTTCCGGCTTGCAACGCATTCGTCCGGGTATCAAAGCACGAGCAATTTCCTCCAGCCAGGAAAACGCCAGCACCGAATCGAAACAATAACGTTGCAGGCTTAAGGGGACTTTCATGGCTAACTATTTTATTGATCGCCCGGTTTTTGCCTGGGTACTTGCCATTATTATGATGCTTGCAGGCGGTCTGGCGATCATGAACTTACCGGTTGCGCAGTATCCGCAGATTGCGCCACCGACCATTACCGTCAGCGCAACCTATCCGGGTGCCGATGCGCAAACGGTAGAAGACTCGGTCACTCAGGTGATTGAGCAAAATATGAATGGGCTTGATGGCCTGATGTACATGTCTTCAACCAGCGATGCGGCAGGTAATGCCTCCATCACTCTGACCTTCGAGACGGGGACATCGCCTGATATCGCACAGGTTCAGGTGCAAAATAAACTGCAACTCGCTATGCCTTCATTACCTGAAGCGGTGCAGCAGCAGGGGATTAGCGTCGATAAGTCGAGCAGTAATATCCTGATGGTAGCGGCATTTATTTCTGATAACGGCAGCCTCAACCAGTACGATATCGCGGACTATGTAGCGTCTAATATCAAAGACCCGCTAAGCCGTACCGCGGGCGTTGGTAGCGTACAGCTCTTTGGTTCCGAGTACGCCATGCGTATCTGGCTGGACCCGCAAAAACTCAATAAATATAACCTGGTACCTTCCGATGTTATTTCCCAGATTAAGGTGCAAAACAACCAGATTTCTGGTGGTCAACTGGGTGGCATGCCACAGGCGGCAGACCAGCAACTGAACGCCTCGATCATTGTGCAGACGCGTCTGCAAACGCCGGAAGAATTTGGCAAAATCCTGTTGAAAGTTCAGCAAGATGGTTCGCAAGTGCTGCTGCGTGATGTCGCCCGCGTCGAACTTGGGGCGGAAGATTATTCCACCGTGGCGCGCTATAACGGCAAACCTGCCGCCGGGATCGCCATCAAACTGGCTACCGGAGCAAACGCCCTGGATACCTCGCGAGCGGTGAAAGAGGAGCTGAACCGTTTATCGGCTTATTTCCCTGCAAGCCTGAAGACGGTTTATCCTTACGACACCACACCGTTTATCAAAATTTCTATTCAGGAAGTTTTCAAAACGCTGGTTGAGGCTATCATCCTCGTCTTCCTGGTCATGTATCTGTTTTTGCAGAATTTCCGCGCCACAATCATCCCGACGATTGCCGTACCGGTGGTTATTCTCGGGACGTTTGCGATCTTGTCGGCAGTTGGTTTCACCATCAACACGTTAACTATGTTCGGGATGGTGCTGGCGATAGGGTTACTGGTGGATGACGCCATCGTGGTGGTGGAGAACGTCGAGCGTGTCATTGCGGAAGATAAGCTACCGCCGAAGGAAGCGACGCATAAATCGATGGGGCAGATCCAACGTGCGCTGGTCGGGATTGCCGTTGTTCTTTCCGCAGTGTTTATGCCGATGGCCTTTATGAGCGGTGCGACCGGGGAGATCTACCGCCAGTTCTCCATCACGCTGATCTCCTCCATGCTGCTTTCAGTATTTGTAGCAATGAGCCTGACCCCTGCCCTGTGCGCCACCATTCTGAAAGCCGCGCCGGAGGGCGGTCACAAACCTAACGCCCTGTTCGCACGCTTCAACACGCTGTTTGAAAAATCAACTCAGCACTATACCGACAGCACCCGCTCGCTGTTGCGTTGTACCGGTCGCTACATGGTGGTCTACCTACTGATTTGCGCCGGGATGGCGGTGCTGTTCCTGCGTACGCCGACCTCTTTCTTACCAGAAGAGGATCAGGGGGTATTTATGACCACCGCGCAGTTACCTTCCGGTGCAACCATGGTTAACACCACGAAAGTGCTACAACAGGTGACGGATTATTATCTGACAAAAGAGAAAAATAATGTTCAGTCGGTGTTTACCGTTGGTGGCTTTGGCTTCAGTGGTCAGGGGCAAAACAACGGTCTGGCGTTTATCAGCCTCAAGCCGTGGTCTGAACGTGTCGGCGAGGAAAACTCGGTTACCGCGATTATTCAGCGGGCAATGATTGCGCTAAGCAGTATCAATAAAGCCGTCGTCTTCCCGTTCAACTTACCCGCGGTGGCTGAACTGGGTACCGCGTCAGGTTTTGATATGGAACTGCTGGACAACGGCAATCTGGGGCACGAAAAACTGACCCAGGCGCGAAACGAGCTGTTATCACTGGCAGCGCAATCACCGAATCAGGTCATCGGGGTACGCCCGAACGGCCTGGAAGATACGCCGATGTTCAAAGTGAACGTCAACGCTGCGAAAGCCGAGGCTATGGGTGTGGCGCTGTCTGATATCAACCAGACAATTTCCACCGCCTTCGGCAGCAGCTACGTGAACGACTTCCTCAACCAGGGGCGGGTGAAAAAAGTGTATGTCCAGGCAGGCACGCCGTTCCGTATGTTGCCGGATAACATCAACCAATGGTATGTACGCAACGCCTCTGGCACGATGGCACCGCTTTCTGCCTATTCGTCTACCGAATGGACCTATGGTTCACCGCGACTGGAACGCTACAACGGCATCCCGTCAATGGAGATTTTAGGTGAAGCGGCTGCCGGGAAAAGTACCGGTGACGCCATGAAATTTATGGCAGACCTGGTCGCAAAACTTCCGGCAGGCGTCGGCTACTCATGGACCGGACTGTCGTATCAGGAAGCGTTATCCTCAAATCAGGCTCCCGCGCTATATGCCATTTCACTGGTCGTGGTGTTCCTCGCCCTCGCCGCACTTTATGAAAGCTGGTCAATTCCGTTCTCGGTGATGTTGGTTGTTCCGTTAGGCGTCGTTGGCGCATTACTGGCCACCGATCTGCGCGGCTTAAGTAATGACGTTTACTTCCAGGTTGGTTTGCTGACCACCATCGGGCTTTCCGCCAAGAACGCCATCCTGATTGTCGAATTTGCCGTTGAGATGATGCAGAAAGAAGGGAAAACACCGGTAGAGGCAATCATCGAAGCAGCGCGTATGCGTTTACGCCCAATCCTGATGACTTCTCTGGCCTTTATTCTCGGCGTGCTGCCGCTGGTTATCAGTCATGGTGCCGGCTCTGGCGCGCAAAACGCGGTAGGTACCGGCGTAATGGGCGGGATGTTTGCCGCAACAGTGCTGGCAATTTACTTCGTTCCGGTCTTTTTCGTTGTAGTGGAACATCTCTTTGCCCGCTTTAAAAAAGCGTAACGTGTAAATGAGAGTAAGGTTGAACGTGAGGGTTCAGCCTTACTCTTTCCTGCTAACCATTCACCACTCAACAACCAGCTAACCGTCAGGAATACCAGGCTTAGTACACAGCACTGAAAGTAGAAACCACTCCAGCCATTCGTCATCAATTTGAACAGCACAATACTGACCCACATTCCCGTAATCGTATGAATTGTTAGCTTAATAATCCCAAACATGCCGAGTCTTTTCCTCCTGAAAATACCTATACCGCCTGGCAAACTGCGAAAGAGAACTAGCCGGTAGCCCGGCAGAAATCATCAGGAAAGAGTTTCACATGAAGCAGACGTGAGATCCTGACCAATATTCAAATGCGAAATATGTCAGGAAAAGGTACCCGGCGAATGTTGCGAAAACTGATGTGGCGTTACACCATAATATTGTCTAAATGTATTTATAAAGTATGACGTACTGCTATAGCCACATTTTTCCGCAATAGTATGCAGAGGTATTTGACGTAACTCGAGTAATCGTCTGGCCATCGACATCCTGGAGGCGAGTAATATTTTACTGAAACAGGTATTTTCATCCTGCAACTTTTTTTTGATGAGACTCTCGCTGGTGTACATTCTTTCTGCGATATCGCGTAGATACCAACGTTTAGCGATATCAAAGCTAATAAGGCGTTCAACTTTTCCTGAAACAGTACTGATGCTATTGAAAAGTAAGGGGATCAGTTCTTTCTTATGAGAAAACATCGATAAACAGGAAAGATAGAGCATTTTGCTCAGTATCGGCGAATTGACCCGGGGGTCATTGAAACTATCAAAAATCGCCGTCACCAGCTGTATGGGGGGTGACTGGTTAATTAACAAACGGTCTTTGCTATGCAATCCTAAATTGCGTGGCAACTGACGAATATTTTGTAAGTAATGGCAAACTGTCAGCTCTTCGATATCCAGCCGTCGCGTATCCAGTGAACAAAACGCAAAATCGTCTGCCAAATTTTTATCCAGCAGCAGGATACTCTCGTTATGCAACGATATTTTTTGCTGTTCATGATGAATATCGAATGAACGACGAACGAGGATCACCGAGCAGACATGAGCCATGACTATCCCTTATATTTCATTACTGCGATTATTTCAATGTCAGTATACTAATGAAATGACGCCAGACTGTTTCTGTGTGCAAAAACTGCCATATTTGGTAGGACCAAATTTTATCCACAAAGTAGTTTTGCATAACAGTTAATTGATAATAAGTAAATGCAACACGATTATATTTTCACACAGCGTATAGCTTATGTTTATAAAAAAATGGCTGATCTTATTTCCAGTAAAAGTTATATTTAACTTACTGAGAGCACAAAGTTTCCCGTGCCAACAGGGAGTGTTATAACGGTTTATTAGTCTGGAGACGGCAGACTATCCTCTTCCCGGTCCCCTATGCCGGGTTTTTTTTATGTCTGAGTAAAACTCTATAATCTTATTCCTTCCGCAGAAC
>OLHG01001996.1_pt1 | contig 11495 bp, 14 predicted proteins | sample 1605971 | NCBI WGS metagenome assembly OLHG01 (sample SAMN03283289) | human gut metagenome | biome: human-associated habitat; material: feces | host: Homo sapiens | place: Peru | collected 2012 | reverse complement strand
TAATATTCTTCATTACTATATATACTGTAACACTTAAAACTACTCCAAGTATAACTACTGTACTTAATAACTCTACTAAAGTAAAACCATTCTTCTTTCTCATATTACCCTACTTTCTATCTAACATAATTATAAAATAAAGTTCAAATATTATCAAGTATTATTTTATCTTGCCGTCTTCATAAAAACTATAATAACTATTATTCCCTATTATTAAGTGATCTACTAATTTAATAGAATGTATTACTCCTATTTCATAAATATTTTTAGTAATCATTATATCTTCTTTACTAGGAGTAGGATCTCCTGAAGGATGATTATGAATACATATAATCGCCGATGCTGATAATAAATAAGCTTCTTTAAATATCTCTCTTGGATGAGCAATAGACTTATTAATACTACCTACAAATAATTTCTTCTTACCTAAACATTTCTTCTTATTATCTAAATAAAGACAATAAAACTCCTCTTGATAAGAATCCCTAAATAAATAATTAAAATACCTAATAATCTTATCTGGACTATTACACACTAATAAATCTTTATCTAATACTTCTTGATATATTCTTCTACCAAGTTCAATAATTGCCTTTAATTCAATAGCTTTAACTTTACCTATTCCCTCTACTTGTTCTAAAGTATTTATCCCAATATCTTTTAAATTACTAACATCTCCTATAACACTAAGTAAATTATAAGATACTTCTTTAACATTATATTTCTTCGTACCAGTCTTTAATATTATTGATAATAATTCTTCATTAGATAAACTCTTCTCTCCATACATAAGTAATCTCTCCCTAGGTAATTCTACCTTAGGAATATTCTTTAACTTCATATAACACCCCCTATTAATAGTAATATATAAAATATCCTTTTTCAACAAAATTAACTAAAAAAAGATATAGACTTTTAAATCTATATCTCATACTTACATTATCCTTCAATTTGAATATACTTCTTTTCAGGTAACTCTTTCTTTTCTTCTTTCTTAGGAATAACTAATTTCAAAGTACCATTCTTATATGTTGCTTTAATTTCTTCATCAGTAATATTATTACCTACATAGAAGCTTCTAGAGCATTCACCATAGTATCTTTCTTTTCTAACAAACTTACCTTCCTCTTTATCTTCTTTTTCAGTATTAGTTTTAGCATGTATATTTAAATATCCATCCTCAACACTAATCTTTATATCATTTTTATCATAACCAGGTAAATCAACCGCTAATAAATATTCATTATTCTTCTCTTTAATATCAGTTTTCATTACCTTACTTCCTTCTTCAGAAAAGAATGGGTCAATTCTAAACATATCCTCTAATAAATCAAATTCATTTCTTCTTCTAGGTATCATCATCATATTAATCATCTTCCTTTCATTTTATGTGTTGACACCACATGTAAGAGACTTTTCTATCTCATTACAGTTATAATTATATCACTTATTTTAGCAATGTCAATAGTTAATTGCTAATTTATTTAAAATATTTTAAAATCGCGAGCAGAATTATCTACTCACGCTCAAATGCTAGTCTATATTAATACCCTTCTCTAACTGCCATTTACCTATAAAATAATAAATAATATTATATATAATATACATAACTATACCACCAACTAATATATTTTTAATACCTTTAATACTAACTATATTAGTAGTTATAATATTCATAATATCTTTATTAAATAATCCTATAATATATATTAGCCCTATAGTAATTAATTGAGTAAATATATACATACCAAATGCCCATATAATAGATTTAACTATTTTATTATTATTAGAACTATGTCCTATAATAATACCAGTATATCCTACTAGAAGAATAAATGTTAACTCTAAGAAGAATATCATACCAATAGTTAATATTAATTTTATAACACTAGTATTATAACTATTAGCAGTCATTTCTAATACTTTTTTTAATATATCTATATTTTCTTTAGAATAATAACATATAAATAAACAAGTAATAATTACTATTGTTGTTGTTAGCATTACTATAATAGAAGATAATACTTTAGATAAATAAATATCTCTTTTAGATACCGGTAAAGTATTAGTTAAATAACCTTCATCTTTATATATATTTCTAACAAATCTTACCCAAGAACGCATTAAAGTATTAATAATTGAACTAACTAACATACTAACAGCTATTCCACTACTAATCTTAGATAAAATACTCCATAATAAAGAATCACCTATACTAAGAAACATTCTTGAAAATAAAGAAAATATAAATGCTAAAATATAAAAAACAATAACTAATTTATATATCCATTTTAAATCATATTTTAATAACTTTCCTAACATTTAAAAGACCTCCTAAAAATCTCATCTATACTAGCTTTCTCTTTCTTACGAATAGTATCAGCATCCCCTGTTAAAATAATTTTACCTTTATCTATAAATATTACTTCATCTAATATTCTTTCTATATCTGCTATTAAATGTGTAGAAATAATAACACTAGCACCATCTTTAAAATTAGAAAGTATTGTATCTAAAATATAATCTCTTGTTGCGGGATCTACTCCTCCTAAAGGTTCATCTAAAATATATAAATCTGCTTCTCTAGACATAACTAATATTAATTCTACTTTCTCTTGCATACCTTTAGACATCTTAGCCAAACGTGAGTTCTTATCTAATTCTAAATCATCAAGCAATTTCAAAGCCTTCTCTTCATTAAAATTATCATAGAACTCTTTAAAATATTTAATAATATCACTAACTTTCATACTCTTATCAAAATAAGTTCTCTCCGGTAAATAAGATATTATCTTCTTACTTTCTATCGAAGGTTTCTTCCCATTAATTAATACTTCTCCGCTAGTAGGAGTCAATAAATCATTTATAAGTTTAATAAGTGTTGTCTTGCCCTGCCCATTCTTACCTAATAAACCAACTATCTTTCCACGTTCTATCTTAATATTAACATTATCAAGTATTACTCTATTATCAAAACTCTTACATAAATCTTTACACTCTAATAATTCCATTCTATCTCTCCTTCTCTAAATATTTAATTATCTCTTCTGAACTTATTCCTATATTATCCATATCTACAATAAAATCATTAACTAATTCTAAAGCTAAATTATCTTTAACTTTCTTAATTAATTCTGTATCTTCTGTTATATATTTACCATTAGTTCTCTCTGTATATATTAATCCATCTTTTTCTAACTCCATTAAAGCCTTTTGCATTGTATTAGGATTTACTTTAAAACTATTAGCATACTCTCTAACTGAAGGTATTCTCTCCCCACTCTTTAATCTACCCGACACTATTTCTCTTTCAATAAGTTTAATTAACTGGATATAAATAGGTCTTTCATTATCAAAATTATATTCCATTACATCACCACTGTATTACTTGTCTAATACAATAATACTATTATTTAAAAATAAAGTCAATAAAAAAAGACTACTTCATCTCGAAATAGTCTAAATATTTATTTTTTAGGTATTAATCTATCTTTACCACCCATATAAGGTCTTAAAACTTCTGGAATAACTACACTACCATCTTCTTGTAAATTATTCTCTAAGAAAGCTATTAACATTCTAGGAGGTGCTATAACAGTATTATTCAAAGTATGAGCAAACTCTTTATCCCCATTCTCTTTCTTATATCTAATACCAAGTCTTCTAGCTTGAGCATCAGTTAAATTAGAACAAGAACATACTTCAAAATATTTCTTTTGTCTAGGACTCCAAGCTTCAATATCACAAGAACGATATTTTAAATCAGCTAAATCTCCTGAACAACAAACTAACTTACGAACTGGTATATCTAAACTTCTAAATAATTCTACTGAATAATTCCACATCTTATTATACCATTCTTCACTATCTTCCGGTTTACATATAACAACCATCTCTTGTTTTTCAAATTGGTGAATACGATATACTCCTCTTTCTTCTATACCATGAGCTCCAACTTCTTTTCTAAAACAAGGTGAATAAGAAGTCATAGTAATAGGAAGACTATCTTCCGGAATTATTTGATCTTTAAATCTACCTATCATTGAGTGTTCACTAGTACCAATTAAATATAAATCTTCCCCTTCAATTTTATACATCATGGCATCCATTTCTGCAAAACTCATAACACCATTTACTACATCACTTCTAATCATAAAAGGAGGAATGCAATAAGTAAATCCCTTATCAATCATAAAATCCCTAGCATAAGATAACATTGCTGAAGAAAGTCTTGCTATATCACCTAATAAATAATAAAATCCATTACCAGAAGTCCTTCCTGAACTAACCTTATCAAGCCCTCCAACCTTTTCTATAATGTCTGCGTGATATGGAATTTCATATTCAGGAACAAAAGGTTCACCAAATTTTTCTATTTCAACATTTTCAGAATCATCCCTACCAATTGGAACAGAACTATCAATAATATTAGGTATTGTCATCATTTTTTCCTTAACTAACTTTGATAATTCTTCTTCAGAAGCCTCCAATTCCTTTAACTTATTATTAATTTCTACAACCTCTTCTTTCTTTTGATTAGCAAGTTCTACTTCTTTATTTCTCATTAAATTACCAATTTCTGAAGATATAGTATTTCTTTTATTTCTTAAATTATCTGCTTCTTGTTTAGCATTTCTAAGATTCTTATCTAATTCTAATATTTCATCTACTGTTTTTAATTTTTCATCTTGAAATTTCTTTTTAATATTTTCTTTAACTAAATCACTATTATTTCTAATTAAATTAATATCTATCATTATTATCCTTCTTTCTAATTAATCTTTTACATTTATTGCTACTATTATTTTTATTATAATTAATTACTATTTCCTTATCTAATACATTATCAACTTCTTTATCTTCTTCCTCAAACTTATCATCTTTTTTTATTAAATTATTATTAGTATTATTATAATTACTTAATTGCTTACAATAAGTTTTAACAGATTCAATTTGTAACTTCGTAGAAATAAAGAATGATGGTAAAAATAGTAATAATAGTTTTGGATAAATTGTACTAAATAATCCTGTTATCATCGTAGGAAAAAGCATTATTGTTTTAATTTTACCTATTTTCTCAGTATAAACTTTATTATGTTTATGATTAGAATAAATATTAATACCAGATATTATTGCTTCTAAAAATAAAGTTAATATCATAAAATAATTACCAAGAATAATCGAAGGCATAATCAAACTAAGAGCATAAATCTTATCTGATACCGGATCTAACTTTTTACCTAGTTCAGTTGTAGCATTTAACTTTCTTGCTAAAAAACCATCAAATGCATCACTAACTGCACCATATAAATATAGCCCAACCGAGACTGGTATATTTCCAGTTACCAAAAACAATGCTCCTAATATACAACTTACTATTCTACTAACAGTTAACATATTAGGAATATTCTTAATTATTTTCACCAATAACCTCTCCTTAATCAAATTATACAATAAATTATATTAAATGTAAACCAAATGTTTGACTAATTTATCTATACATATTATAATTAATTAAGTAAGGATGTGAAATATGACTGAAACAGTTGTTAATTTTTTTATAGACCTATTTAATGGTCTTAATAAAAATATTTTGGTATTTATTGTATCTATGTTACCAATCGTAGAACTTCGTGGTGGATTAATCGCAGCAAGCATTTTAAAAATAGAATTCTTTAAAGCATTTATCATATGTTTTATTGGTAATATATTACCAGTTCCTTTTATTTTACTTTTAATAGAAAAAATATTTGAATTATTAAAAAAATGGAATTTTACTAAAAAAATCATCAACAAACTAGAAAAGAAAACCCTAGAAAAAAGTGATCAAATAACTAAATATGGTTACTTAGGATTATTACTTTTTGTTGGTATTCCATTACCTGGGACTGGTGCTTGGACTGGAAGTTTGCTTGCTGTTTTACTTAACTTAAATAAAAAGAAATCATTTATTTATATTTCTCTTGGAGTATTACTTGCAGGAATAATAATGAGTATTATCTCTTATGGAATACTTGGTAATATCTTTTAATTAGAACTTTAGTTCTTTTTTTATTACACAAAAGAAAAGAATAATAGTTATCTATTATTCTTGAATAATTACTTAGATTGTGTATAATTACCACTTAAATTACTTTGTCCTAATTTAACTAGTCTTTTAGTGATTTCTCCACCAACTGATCCGTTAGCTCTTGAAGTAGCATCTGGTCCTAAATTTACACCAAATTCGTTAGCTATTTCATATTTCATTCTTTCGATAGCTTGTTTTGCACCAGGAACTACTAATTTGTTTGTATTGTTATTCATTGTTTTCACCTCCTACACTAATAGGTTGTGAAAAACTATAAATTTAATACTATTTTTTTAATGGTAATTTTTAACTATTAAAAATTATATTCATCATTATCTTTTTTTATTCTTATTGTTTCAATATTTTCTACTGCTTCATCAATTAATTTTTTATAATCAAAACTATTTTCAAATTTAATTGCTTTTTCCAATTCTGGATTAATTACCGGATGTTTTGGTAAAAATATCGTACAACAATCTTCATATGGTAAAATTGATGTTTCATAAGTATTAATTTTTTTTGCTATATCAATTATTTCTAATTTATCCAAACACGCAACTGGTCTAATCACAGGAACATTAGTAACATTATTAATAACTTGCATACTAGTTAAAGTTTGACTTGCTACTTGTCCTACGCTTTCCCCATTAATTAATACTAATAAATTATGTTTTTTCATTACTTTTTCACTAATACGATACATCATTCTACGCATTATGGTTATCATATATGATGGATCAATATTTTTATAAATTTCTTCTTGTATTTTAGTAAAATTAACAACATTAAGTTTTATTTCACATTGATAATCAGTAAGTATTTCAACTAATTTTTTTACTTTATTTTTTGCTTGAATACTAGTGTGTGGTGGAGATTCAAAATAAATACATTCTAATTTTATTCCTCTTTTCATTGCCAAGTAACCAGATACTGGTGAATCAATCCCACCAGATAACATTAATAATCCTTTTCCTGCAACTCCAGTTGGGTAACCACCTGCTCCTTTTATTTCTTTTGAATAAATATAAGTATAACTATCTCTTATTTCTATTTTTAAAATATATTCCGGATTATGAACATCTACTTTAACATTATCTTTATTTTTTAATATTAAACCACCAATTATATTATTAAATTCCATACTAGGTATTTCAAAGTTTTTATCACATCTTTTAGTTTCTACTTTAAATGTTTTAAAATCTATTGTTTTAATAATTTCTAAAACATTTTCTTTGATTACTTCAGTATTAGTATCTACTTTATAAGCAATAACTATACTATGTATACCAAATATTTTAGATAGTATTTCTACTATTTCATCAATATTATCTGATGTTTCAATATACATTCTAACTCTATTTTTTATTATTTTGACATTATAATCTTTTAATTTATCACAAATATTTTGATATAAATAATTAACAAATAAATTTCTATTTGCTTTTTTTGTAGTCAATTCTCCATATTTAATTAATATCATTTTTTCCATATCATTCACCAAGAAAAATTATAAGTTAAAAAGAGAATTATGTCAATATAAAAAAAATAACCAGTTTCCTGATTATTTATTAATATATTAACACGATATAAAATCGTGTATCAAACTGTGAATAAAGACAATGAGTGAATCGTCCATCTAAAATTAGGAATTACTAGTTATTCACAGTGATACCAAAATTAAAAAGAGATTATAAATTATTAAGTTTTGCTTTAATAATACCGTTAACATAACCCATATCTGCTCTTCCTTTGATTTTAGGACTAATTTCTTTCATAATCATTCCCATATCTTTCATCGAACTAGGTTTAACATTTGCAAAAACTTCGTTTATAATATCATTAATCTCTTCTTCAGATAATTGTTCTGGCATATACTTTTTCAATACTTCGATTTCTTTAAGATTTTGCTCTACTAAATCTTGTCTTAATGCCTTTTCAAACTCTGAAATTGAATCTTTTCTAAGTTTAATCTGTTTAGAAATAACATCTATAACATCTTCGTCAGTAAGTTCTTTTTTCTTATTAATTGCTTCAAGTTGAACTGCACCTTTTGCCATTCTAATCACTGTAAGCGTAAACATATCATGTGATTTCATAGCAATCTTCATATCTTCATTCAATCTTTCAATTATAGACATATCAGTTACCTCCTAACAAATAATTAAATTCTATCTCTATTTTTCTTTGAGTTATTTTTTCTAGAATTAATTGTATTTTTTTTCTTTTCTTCTCTACGATTAACTCCTGGTTTTTTGTAACCTTCTGCTCTTTCTCTTGCTTTGGAAAGGGTTCCACTTCTAGCAACCTTTGATTTAAAGAACTTCAATGCTTGATCTACATTGTTGTTATTTGTTTTTACGCTAACTGCCATTTTTATCCCTCCCTTCACATATTTACAATTATAACATCTTTTATTTCATTATACAAGAATATTTCGACATATTTTTATTATTTTTAACAATTTATTTATCTTTTTACCTACCTATGATATAATTATCTTAATTAGAGGTAGTAAAATGAGTAATAAAAATTATTATAAAAGTATTGATTTACTTAGAATATTTTCTTGTATCTGTGTTTTTTTATATCACTTAAATATTCTAAAAGGTGGTTATTTATTAGTATGCAGTTTTTTTGTACTAAGTGGTTATCTAACCAGTAATAGTGTATTAAAAAGTGAAAATTTTAACATAAAAGATTACTATAAAAAAAGAATAATAAAATTATATATTCCATTACTTATTGTAGTGTTTTTTACAACAGCAATTATTCCATTATTTAATAATATTCATTGGTTTAATTTAAAACCAGAAACAACTTCTGTAATTTTTGGATATAATAATTTTTGGCAAATAAATAACAATTTTGATTATTTCACCCAAAATATATCTTCCCCATTTATTCATATGTGGTATATAGCAATACTAATTCAATATGATTTATTATTTTCTCTTATGTGCTTAGGTATTAAAAAAAGTAATAATAAACATTATTCAATTATTACTACTTTATTAATTACTATATTATCATTTATTTATTTTTACATAAATAAAAATAAAACCTTAGTATATTATGATAGTCTTACTAGATTATTTTCTTATTCATTTGGATTATTTATTGGATTTAAATACCATTATTTTAACAATAAAACTATAAATAACAACATAATCAAATACCTAATATTTACTATTTATTTAATAATTATAATAACAATTAACATTAAACCAAATATATTACCACTTAGTATAAATATGATTTTAGTAACCCTAATAACCTCAAGAATAATTAAATATTCAATTATTAAAAATAGCAATAATTTAAAATTAGATAAAATAATCAAATATATCTCTAGTATTAGTTATGAAATATATTTATTTCAATACCCTATAATATTTATATTTAATTATATTACTATACCCTATTATTTAAAAATATTACTAATTATATTTATTACAATATTATTATCAGTAATATTACATTTTTGCTTAAATAATAATAAAAATAAAATCCTATCAATAATAATTATTTCCCTAATACCATTATATGGATTTTATAATTATATTACTGCGAAAGATTACACTAAAGAAATGAATAATCTTAAAAAAATGTTAAATCAAAATGAAAAACTATTAGAAACATACGGAAAAGAATACAAAGAAAAAATACAAAAAGAAAAAGAAGAACTAAATAATAATCTTAATTTACTAGAAACTGACGAATCTAAATTAAAAGAATTAATCCCAAATATGCCCCTTATTGGTATCGGAGACTCTGTAATGCTTGGAGCAATAAACAATATTAAAAATGTATTTCCAAATAGTTATGTAGACGCCAAAATATCAAGAAGTCCTTGGGAAGCAAAAGGTATAATAGATAATTTAAAAAATAATAATATGTTAGGTAACCCAATTATCATACATCTTGGTACTAATGGAGATTGTTCTAAAGAATGTAAGATAGATATAATGAATTCCTTAAGTGATAAACAAGTATTTTGGATTAATACTACTAATTATCAATATGTTAATGATAATTTATTAGACTTAAAAAAAGAATATTCTAATCTAGAAATAATTGATTGGAAAAGTATTTCAACCGGACATAATGAATATTTTTATGCTGATGGTATTCATTTAACAGAACAAGGAAGAATCTCTTATACTAACGCTATTTATGAAGCAATATATAATAATTACTTAAATAAAAATAAAATAAAAAAAGAAGAATTAATAAATAATTATAATAAAGAACAAGAAAATAGAATTACTTTTTATGGAAATACTATCTTATTAAATTCCTTCGATATAATTGAAAATAACTATCAAGATGCCTCATTTATTATAGATGAATATTTTACTTATCAAAAATTAAAAATAGAATTAGAAAATGCTAAAAAAAATAATACCTTAACTAATAAAATAGTCTTTCTATTTGATAATAATTTAAAAATAACTAAAAAAGAATATCAAGATTTAATAAATATATGTAATGATAAAAAAATATATATTCTAAATACTAATATTAATAATACTACTAATATTAAATTTAATTATAAAAATTATTTATCTCCAGATGGTATTCACATAACTAAAGAAGGAAATAATAAATTATTAGAAAATATTATAAATGTAATAGAAAAAGAAACAAGCTAAAAAACCGTTTCTTTTTCTATTACTTATCTTTATATAAAAAACATTCTTTATCATGAGAATAGATAATACCTATTGCTTGTAAATAAGAATAAATAATGGTACTACCTACAAATTTCATTCCCTTTTTTTCTAAATCTTTAGATATTTCATCAGATAATTCTGATTTAGTAAGTCCTATTTCATAAAATATTTTACCATTAGTAAAAGTTTTTAAATAATTATAAAATGACTCATATTCTTCCTTAATATCTTTAAATATTTTAGCATTATTTATACTTGCTTTTATTTTTAATTTATTTCTAATTATATCTTTATTATTAATTAATTCATTAATTTTATCATCATCATATAAACATATTTTATCTAAATCAAAATTATCATAACATAGCCTAAAACTATCTCTTTTATTTAAAACACATTCCCAAGATAATCCGGCTTGAAAACTCTCTAAAATAAGCATTTCTAATAAGTATTTGTCATCACTATTAAATATACACCATTCATTATCATGATAAGATACATATTTAGAATTATTTAAATTACACCATCTACATCTTTTCATTATTCACCTACATAAAACCTTGATATATCGTGTCCCTCTAGTTGTAATAATTTAATTTTATTATTTATTCCTCCACCATAACCAGTTAAATATTCTCCATCACTAGAAATTAATATATCATCACAAATATTATTTTTATATCTCCATATATACATAAACATCACAAATATATTATAGTTTATATTTAAAAAAGTGACAAGAAAAAAGACAT
>OLHG01001992.1_pt1 | contig 11506 bp, 9 predicted proteins | sample 1605971 | NCBI WGS metagenome assembly OLHG01 (sample SAMN03283289) | human gut metagenome | biome: human-associated habitat; material: feces | host: Homo sapiens | place: Peru | collected 2012 | reverse complement strand
TCAGCACCGTCTGCGATGATGCGGATGGTGGTGCCGCCCACGATACCCAGAGACAGAACGCCCAGCAGGCTCTTTGCGTTCACGCGGCGTTCTTCCTTTTCGACCCAGATGGAAGACTTGAACTCGTTTGCCTTCTGGATAAAGAAGGTAGCCGGACGAGCGTGCAGACCAACCTGATTTTCAACGGTAACTTCTTTTACGTACATAGTAAAGCGCTCCTATCTAATATCGTTTTGGTGTACAAAAGCATAGTGTGCCTGTTGTGTTACACTCATTTTAGCGCAAGTCGAAACGGTTGTACAGTCCCCTTTTGCATTTTTGGCGGTTTTCCCAATGAAACAGGGAGCATTTTTCAGGTTTTGTACAAAGACAATAAAATTATACCCCGAAGGTTAGAGGGGTAATACAAAAGTTTTCAACAACTTTTAGACCGCCGGGGAGTTTTCCTCTGAATTTTGTGTATTTTCACCGATATTTTCGGCGCAGCTCACTCCTGCACCGGGCCTGCGTAGCGCATCTGCACCAGTGCGCATTTACGCGTCACGGTGGGGTATTGCTGCGGGTCAAATTCCAGGCTTGTGCTGCCGTCCAGCTGCCAGCCCATGCGGGTGTACAGCGCAATGGCGCGAGTGTTGGTGTTCAGCACACTCAGCACCGGGTGTGCGTGCTCCGGCAGCTTTTTGCGGGCAAAATCCAGCAGCTTTGCGCCGATGCCCTTGCCCCGGGCTTTTTCCGTGACGAACAGGTGCTCGATATGCCCCGCCTTATGGCTGACGCACACCATGCCGTCCGGCACATCCTTGGTGGTGTGCAGGTAGCACACCCAGCCCGCCGCCTTTTCCTGCTGCAATTGCAGCAAAAACTGCGGCTCGGTCAGGGTGCGGCAGTATTCCGGTGTCCAGTTGTCGGCGCAGACGGCCTGCCGTCCCTCGGCAAACAGCTTTGCGGCGGCGGCAAACTGCTCGGCGGTCTTTACCAGCCGGACATTCTCGCCCCGCTTCCACTTGGGCACTTCGGCAATGGGGTGGCTCGTGCACCACTGCTCGTACAGCTCCGGGCGGCGCAGACGGGTGCGGGTGCGGCTCTGCTCGCCGCGCCATGCGTCGATCTTTGCGTGGTCGCCGCCCAGCAGCACCTCGGGCACGGCACGGCCCTCCCACACCTCGGGGCGGGTGTACTGGGGATATTCCAGCAGGCCGTCCCAGTAGCTTTCCTCCTCGTAGCCCTTCTGCTCGGCCAGAACGCCGGGCTTCAGGCGGAGGACGCTGTCTGCCACCACCAGGCTGGCCAGCTCGCCGCCGGTCAGGATATAATCGCCGATGGAGATCTCCTCGTCCGCAAAAGCATCGATGACACGCTCGTCAATGCCCTCGTAGTGACCGCAGACCAGCGTCAGGTTGTCGTACTGTGCCAGCCGCTTTGCGTGCTCCTCAGTATAGCGCTGCCCGCCCGCCGTCAGGAACACGATATGCGGGGCGGGGCGTCCCTGCTGGGCCACCTCGCGCTGCACCGCCCGCAGGCAGTCCGCGATAGGCTGGGCGTACAGCACCATGCCGCAGCCGCCGCCGTAGGGGTAATCGTCGGTCTGCTTCTGCTTGTTCAGGGTATAGTCCCGGATCTGGTGGCAGTGGGTCTCAATATAGCCCCGCTTTGCCGCCCTGCCAATGATGCTGGCGTCCAGCACCTGCTGGCACATCTCCGGGAACAAAGTCACGATATCCACACGCATTCCCATGGCTTACTCCTCCTCCCGCTCGCTGTCAAAATCATCATCCAGCAGGCCGGGGATGGGGGTGACGAGGATGTACCCCTCCGGCGGGTTGCGCTCCTTCAGGAAGGCATCCACCCCGGGGAACATATACTCCTTGCCGCCGGGTGCTTTGACGGTGTAGATATCCTGCGCACCCGGGTGGTCCACGCTGGTCACCACGCCGTACACCTTGCCGGTGTCGGCGTCCCGCACCTCGCACCCGATGAGGTCTGCCACATACCACCGGCCTGCGGGCAGGGTGGCATCGTTGCGGTCAAAGTAGAACACCTGCCCGCGCAGCGCCCGGGCGGCGTCCATATCGCTGATCCCTTCCAGCTGGAGCAGCGCCATCTGCCCCTGCGGACGAATGGAAAGGATCTTATACGCCCTGCCGCCCTGCGCCGAAGGGTACAGGCGCCCCGCTTTTTTCAAAAAATCCACCCCGTCGCACCAAAGCTCCAGCTTCATTTCCCCGCGCACACCGTGGGTGGTAACAACTTTTCCGGCTTCCAGATATTGCTGCATCGTTTTCTCCTGTAAGAACCCTCTCAGTCAATGCCTGCGGCATTGCCAGCTCCCCCGAGGGGGAGCTTTTTGACGAAGAGGTGGTGTATTGCTTGTTTGTCCAGAACGCTCCTGTGTACGGTCTGCTCCAAGCTCCCCTTTCGAGGAAAGACTTCCCCCGCTCCGGGGGAAGATGTCACCGTAGGTGACAAAAAGGGGAATCTGTCGCCGCAGGCGACTGGGGGAGTTTTTAAAATGTGAAATCCGCTCATGACAGAGATGCACTCTTTGCTTTTTACTATAAATATGTTATAATTTGTTTATATATCAGTTTTTGTATCCGTTTTGGAAGAGATGGGCTGCGGTCTACTCTTCTTCATGCAAAGTTCCCCGGCAGAAAGGATGTGGCCTTTATCAAATCAAAGCACGGAAAAGGCTCTGCGCGCAGCGGCAGGCACACGCAGAGCGGCAGCGGCGCACGGACGTCGGAACCCCGCTGGAAGCAGGTGCTGCTGACCCTGTTGGTTTTTATTGCCCTGCTCGCCCTGCTGGGCGGGGTGCTGTGGCAGAACATCTGCTATAACCGCACCCACTATACGGCAGAGTTTTATCAGGTGCATTCCCACAAGCTGACCCAGAGTTTCCGGATCGTTTTTCTGTCCGATGTGCATCTGCGGGAGTACGGGCAGGACAACTGCGAGCTGGTGCAGGATATCCGCAGTCTTGCTCCGGATCTGATCCTGCTGGGCGGCGACCTTGTGACCTACGGCGAGGGCTCCAGTTACGATAATATGCTTTCCCTGTGCCGCCAGCTGAGCGAGATCGCGCCGGTGTGCGGGGTGCTGGGCAACCACGAGGATGAGCTGTATTTTCTGGATAACGACCGGGAGCTGGTGGATAAGTTCACCGCCACCGGGGTGACCATCCTGCGCAATCAGGAGACGCGCTATACCATCCACGATAACGTCATCAGCATTCTGGGCGTGGAAGGCGAGCCGAATGCCTTTTATAAATACGGTGCAAGCACCTTTATGGACAGTGTGGAGCCGGAGACAGACTACGACATGCGCATCTGTCTGACGCACATCCCCACCTATTTTACCGAGCAGCTGGAAAACTATTCCTTTGAACTGGGGCTTGCCGGGCATACCCACGGCGGCATCATCCGCCTGCCGAAGATCGGTCCGCTTTATAGCGCCGAGGAGGGTTTTCTGCCCGAGTATGCAGGCGGCAGCTATACGCTTGCCAACAATGCCACGCTTATCGTAAGCCGGGGACTGGGCGATTCCAGCCGGGTGCCCCGCATCAACAACGTGCCGGAGCTTTCGGTCATTGACATCGACTAAGCAGTCTGCGCAGAGCGTGCAGGCTGCTGCAAAAGGGTAGAATGCCATGGATGACATCAAAGAAAAGATCAAACAGGCACTGCGCCATGTCTGGACAAATAAATACCGTCTGTTCCTCTGCCTGCTGATTTTGTGCTGTCTGTTCGGGCTGTTCCACTATTTCAAAAGTGCGGACAGCGCCACCGCAAGCATCTCCTTCAACTACTCTGAGGCGTCGCTGGGCATGAACCCCAACAAGACCCGCTTCAATGCCTACGAGATCGTGTCGGACGAGGTGATGGAGCGCGCCATCCGGCGGGTGGGTCTGCAGGACCGCCTGACGCCCTCCCAGCTGGCAGAGTGCCTTTATCTGTCTCCGGACAGCACCGGCAGCGCCAACGGCAGCGAGTATATCAGCACCAACTATTATCTCTCCATCAACACCCGCAAGCTGGATCTGGGCAACCGCAAGCCCATGGATCTTTTGCAGAGCGTGTGCGAATCCTACCGGGAGATCTTTCTGAGCAACTACTGCGACAACCAGAGCATCCTCAAGGAAAAGCTGGAAGTGACCGCCGAGTGCGAGCCCTATCTGCGGCTGAACGAGCTGGAGGTGCGCGCTGCGGGGCTGAACCGCTACCTGAACTCCCGCCTGAAGGAGAACAAAAGCTTTACGGACGATGCAAACCCCGATATCACCACCAACAACTTTACCACGCTGGGCAAAAAGATCAATAATCTGGTGGATTACGACCTGCCCAACGCCATGGCTTTTGTCATTGAGGGCGGCGTTGCCCGCGACCCCTCCATGCTGACCAGTATTCTGGAATATAAGAACAAGATCGATGATATTGCCATGCGCAAAGAGCTGGCGTATTATGATGCCGACAAAAACGGCATTTCCATCTACGAAAAATCCATGACCTCCATCATGATGATCCCTACCGTGGATGCGGCAAGCGAATACTATATGTCCCGCACCAAGACCGCTATGGACGAGCTGGCCCGGGCGGCAGACGGCTCGCTGGCTGATGCCACCGACTACCAGTCCGAGATCGTGAGCACCAGCTATGTGATCCAGAAGATCCGGGAGCTGGATGCCGGACAGCCGCGTTTGGCGGAGGCACAGGCTATGGTGAACAAGCTGGAGACCGCCATCAACGAGATCGCGGAGGAGCTGTTCGTGCTGGATAAAGCGTATATCAAGTACAAATCCCAGAACTATATCTCCTTTAGCTACGGAGCAGCCTCCTTCCTGCAGCGCCTGAGCCTGAAAAAGACGCTGATGGAGTCTGTTGCTGTCATGCTGGGCGGCGCATGGCTGGTACACCGGCGCAAACACAGAAAGGCAAGGCACCGCAAATGAAAAAGTTCGAGATCCTGCGCTATCTGAAGCGGTTCAGCATCCTGATCTTTCTGGTCTCGCTGGCAGGTGCCGCCGCCATCTATCTATATGCAGACAGCAAGCAGCAGTACACTGCATCGGTCATCATCCGCTACACCAACAGCGGCATCTCCGATGGCTATACGCCGGACGGCAGCCCGCTGGACGTCAACGAGATCTATTCCTCCACTGTCATCTCACAGGCTATGGATGCTTTGGGTGCCTCCGGGCGGCTGAGCACCATCCGCTCCAACATCTCGGTGACTCCGGTGATCTCGGAGGATCAGCAGACCATCAACGATGCCCTGCTGGATAAGGGCGAAGAGGTGACCTATTTCCCCGATACCTACAAGGTCAGCCTTGTGGTGGACGGCGATCAGGGTGCGGGCTACGCCCGCAATATGCTGGATGCCATCATCCAGAGCTACTGCACCTACTACACGGAAAAGTATGTGGAGCAGAAGCTTTCCCTCAACCCTTCCTCTGATCTGCTGGAAAACGGCTACGATTACTACGAGTGCATCCGTATTCTGGAAAACGATACTACCGAGATGCACGGCTATCTGCAGAGCAAGCAGGAGAGCTACCCGAACTTCCGCTCCTCCCGCACCGGCTACACCTATGCCGATCTGTGCGATATCTATTATGATTTCAAAAAATACACCATCCCGGAGCTGTACGCCTATGTGCTCAACGGACCGCAGGTGCGGGACGGCACGGTGCTGCAGGAATATCTGGCTAACAGCATCGAGACTGCAAAGCAGAACGAGCAGGTGACCGCCGGGCAGCGGGACAGCCTGCGGAGCCTGACAGACCAGTATGTGAACAAGAACGCCGACCTGCTGGAAAACTACTTTACCGACCGGGGCGAGGTGGTCTCCTCGGACTACATCCTGAACAATATCGAGCTGGAAGGCGCGGGCGACAGAGCGCAGACCACCTACGATGGGTTGGTGCTGAAGCTGGTCTCGCTGGACAGAACGATCGCAGCCAGCGAGATCGACCGGCAGTTCCAGGAGGAGATCCTGCAGAGCTTCCGCAATGTGGATTTTGGCGGCACGGACGAGCAGCACGCCAAGATGGAAAGCCTGATCAACGACTACGAAGCAGAGCTGAAAGAATATTACGAGATCATCAATACCAGCGGCAAGGAGCTGAACCTGTACATCAGCGCAGATTATCTGAAGATGCTCAGCTCGGTGCGGGTGGCGGCTTCCATCAACATCAAGCTGTATCTGATGCTGGCGCTGGTGCTGTTCTTCGTTATCGGCTGCTGCGGCGCTATTCTGCTGGGCCGTATCTCCGATATCGTGGATTATCTGCTGTATGTGGACAAAAAGACCGGGCTGCCCAACCGCGAAAAGCTCAATGTTTATATCAGCGGTATGGCAGACCGCATCCTGCCGGAGGATTATACCTGCTTTGCCCTGCAGCTGGATAACCTGACTGAGCTGAGCCGCCGCTTCGGCTATCATGTAGGCGACGGCATCCTGAAGGATTTTTCCGGTCTGCTGCAGCTGATGGGCGATACCGATGGCATGGTGGGCTACAACGGCGTGGGCAAGTTCCTTGCCTTCTTTGACGAATGCAGCAGCCGGAAGGCTGAGGTGATGGTGCGCATCCTGCAAAGTCAGGTGGACGAGTACAACCGGCTGAACCCGGAGTACCCCATCCTGTTCACCGCCGCATGGGCGACCTCCTCGGAGGATGACATCTACAATATGCGGGATCTGGTGCGCACAGCACAGAAAAAAATGTCCCTGATCGCAGAAGAGAATATCTCCGTCTTTACGCCTGCCGAAACTGAAAGAGGTGGAGTATGATCCGCAACCGGCGCGCCTATCAGCTGATCCGCTGCCGCACCCGCAGCCGTCTGCTGGCGGGCGCTGCCGCTGTGTGCGCTGCCGCCTGCGGCTACGCAGACCTTGGGCTGTACCGCCTGCTGCACCGGGGCGGCGCACCGCTGCCGGACAGCACACAGACCGACCGCGCCGCGCTGACGGCGCTGTGCCCGAAGCCCGCAGCGGAGGAACTCTGCCCGCCGCTGCCGCCGCAGGACCCGGCGGTGGAGCTTTCGGTCATCGTGCCGGTGTATAACGGCGAAGCCACCATCGGCGCCTGTCTGGACAGCATTTTACAGCAGGAGACCGGCTGCACCGTGCAGCTGATCGTGGTGGACAGCGATTCCACCGACGGCACAGCCGCTGTGCTGGAGCGCTACCGGGCGCTGCCCGGGGTGGTGCTGTGCAATTGCAGTGCACCCCGCAGCGCCGCCGCCGCCCGCAACGAGGGACTGCGCCATGCCGTGGGGCGCTGGCTGATGTTCGTGGACAGCGACGACCTGCTGCTGCCCGGTGCTGTCCGCACCCTGCTGGAGGCGGCACAGCGCCTTGATGCTGATGTGGTGCAGGGCGGCTGGCAGTATCTGTACACTGACGGCAGCTACGGTCCGGAGCAGTGCTACCCGGCGGCGGTCTATACCGGCACCGCTGCGCCGGAGCGGTTCGAGCTGCCCGGGATGCCATGGGGCAAGATCTACCGGCGGGAGCTGTTTGAGCAGATACGCTTTCCGGCGTACTACACCTGCTTTGAGGATACCATCATCCACTTTCTGGTGTTCCGTCAGGCTAAAACGGTGGCCTCGGTGCCGGGGGTGGTATACCTGTGGCGCAAAAACCCCAAGGGAATTACCGCCACCAGTCAGCACCGCCCTGCTGCCGTGCAGAGCTATTGGATCATGGAGCAGCTGCTGGCGCAGGATGCCGCGCTGGGGCTGCCCCACGATGCGCTGTACCACTGCAGCCTGACGCTGCAGCTTTCGGCCTTTTGCTATGCCACCATATCCGGCCTGCCGCAGGAAACGCAGCAGGCCATTTTCCGGCTGTGCTGCGCGCTGTATGCCCGCGCTCTGCCGCAGGAGGGCGCACTGCCCCGCCGTGCCCGCTGGGGTGCCCGGGCGCTGCGGCAGCAGGACTTTGGGCTGTGGTGCCGCTACGGCAGAAGATTCCAGCTATTATAATATAAGGAGTGCCCCATGATACGAGTGCTGCATTCGGTCAGCAATATGGACCGCGCCGGCATCGAAACGATGCTGATGAACTACTACCGGCATATCGACCGCGACAAGGTCCAGTTTGATTTTATCGTCAACAAGAAAAAGCCCGGCGACTACGATGACGAGATCCGCCGGATGGGCGGGCACATCTACCAAAGCCCGGGGCTTGACCCGCTGCACTACCCGGCGTACCTGCGCTTTGTGCAGCAGACCGTGGCGGCAGACCCCCGCATCTGCATCCTGCACGCCCACAACGAGGCTATGGGACTGTATGCGCTGAAGGGTGCCGAGAAAGCCGGACTGCCCGTGCGCATTGCCCACGCCCACAACACCCGCATCATCCGGGATTATAAGTGGCCGCTGAAGATGCTCTGCAAGCAGCTGCTGCCCGGTGCCGCCACCGACCTGTGGGCCTGCGGACGGGATGCGGGCATCTATTTTTTTGGACAGAAAAACTGGGAGCGCCGGGGCAGAGTACTGCACAACGCCATCGAGCCGGAGACCTTCCGGTTCGACCCCGCCGTCCGTGCGGAAATGCGTGCCCGCTATGGGCTGCAGGACCGGGTGGTGCTGGGGCATGTGGGACGCTTTAATATGCAGAAGAACCATGAGCGTCTGCTGCACATTTTTGCCGCCTTTCTGCGCGTGGAGCCCCGGGCGGCGCTGGTGCTCATCGGCGTGGGAGAACTGGAGCAGGCTGTCCGTGCGCAGGCGCAGACGCTGGGCATTGCAGACCGTATCCTGTTTGCCGGGCTGCAAAGCAATGTGGCAGAGTGGTATCAGCTGATGGATCTTTTTGTCATGCCCTCCCGCTTCGAGGGTCTGCCGGTGGTGGGCATTGAGGCGCAGGCTGCCGGGCTGGGGTGCGTGTTCTCGGACGCCGTAACGGACGAGGTGCTGCTTTCTGACCATGCCGTTCGCATCCCGCTTTCTGCCGGCGATGCAGACTGGGCGGCGGGCTTGCAGCGGATGCTGCAGCAGCCCTGCGACCGCACTGCCGGGGCAGAACTGGTCCGGCAGGCGGGCTACGACATCGCCCTTGAGGCAGAGCGCCTGCAGCAGCAATACCTGCAAATGAGCGGAAAATAAGGCGGCAGTAGGACGCAAAACGCCGCTGCGGCATTTCAGCCGCGATACGGAGAAGGAGTTTGGAGCATGCCCTGTATCTCGTTTATACTGCCTATTTATAATATGGAACGCTGTCTGCCCCGGGTGCTTCGCTCGCTGCAGGCGCAGACCCTGACCGACTTTGAGGCCGTCCTCATCAACGATGGCTCCAAAGACGGCAGTGCCGCGCTGTGCGCACAGGCTGCTGCCGAGGATGCCCGGTTTCGCTTTATCGACCAGCCCAACGGCGGCGTAGCCGCTGCCCGCAACGCGGGGCTGGATGCTGCCCGGGGAGAATATATCTTCTTTCTGGACCCGGATGACTGGGTGGAGCCGGATGCAGCCCGGGTGCTGTACGAGGCTGCCCATGCCGCGGATGCGGACTGCGTGCAGTTTGGACTGTATCTGGACAGCTACGATGAAAATGACCGGCTGCTGCATACACAGACCAGCGGCTGCGCCCTTTCCGGTGTGTACCGGGGCGAGCCCTTCAAGGAGCACTTTGCCGAGATGGCGTCCTCGTATCTGGTCATCAATAAGCTGTTCCGCCGGGCGTTTCTGGAGCAGCACCAGCTGCGTTTTCCCTGCCATCAGCTGGGGGAGGACGGGCTGTTCTGCGTGGCGTTCTACCGGCAGGACCCCGGCTGTCTGGTGGTGCTGGAACAGCCGCTGTACCACTACACCGCTGCCCGGCGGGGCAGCCTGTCCAACAGTTACCACCCGGAGCGGCTGACGGATAACTTCTACCTCAGCGATGCAGTGTGGGACACTGTAACGGCATGGGGCTTGCAGGACAGCGCCGTGCACCGCACAAAAGCGGATTACTGCACCGTCCGCGATCTGATGATGGGGGTCAAAAACCTTGGCAGCAGCCCGCTTTCCCTCGCCGAGCAGACCGCATGGCTGCGCAGCGCCCTGCAAAAGCCGCGGGTGCGGCTGGCTGTAAGGCGCACCCGGCTGCGCACCATGCACAGCCGGAATGACCGGGTAAAGCTGTTGCTGCTCAAGCTGCGGCTGTGCCGCGCGGTGCTGCTGCTTTCGGGCGCAAACCGGAAACGCTGAAAGGGGAAAACACGGATGAAACATAAGCTTCTGCGGGCGCTGTGCTACCTGAAGGAACTGCTGGCTATGCTGCTGTGCAAGCTGCTGGGGGCGGTATGCCGCGCCCTTAGCCCGGCGTACCGGGGCATCTGGCTGGTGGGCGAGCGCGGCACCGATGCCCGGGACAACGGCTACTGGTTCTACCGGTATCTGCGCACGCAGCACCCGGAGCTCCGCGCCTATTATGTCATTACCGCCGACAGCCCGGACGCTGAAAAGATCGCCGCACTGGGCGATGCGGTGCAGCGGGGCAGCTTCCGGCATTATCTGCTGTACTACTGCGCCGACTATCTGGCAGGCACCCATGTGCAGCCCTGCGCGCCGGATCTGATGGTGCACTACCACCTTGCTGCGAAGGGCATCCGCGCCCGGGGCAAACAGGTTTTTTTGCAGCATGGCGTGACCAAAGACGAGATGCAGTGGCTCCACCGGGAAAATCTGTATCTGGATCTCTTTGTCTGCGGTGCAAAGCCGGAATATGAGTATATCCGGGATACCTACGGCTTTGCGCCGGAGGTACCGCGCTATCTGGGGCTGGCACGCTGGGATAACCTGCTGCGCGCCGGGCAAGCGCCCCGTCAGAAGATGATCCTGTTTATGCCCACATGGCGCGGCGCACAGTATCCGGACGGAGAAGCGTTCTGCGGCACACCGTTCTATCACTGCTGTCAGGCGCTGCTGAACAGCCCGCGTCTGCACAAAATGCTGGAGCAGTACGGGTATACGCTGGTCTTTTACCCGCATATTGAAATGCAGAAGCACCTGGCGCAGTTCCGCACGGATTCTGCGCGGGTGTGTCTGGCTGACAGCGCGGCTTATGATGTGCAGCAGCTTCTGCTGGATTGTGCATTGCTGATCACAGATTATTCCAGCGTCCTTTTTGATGTGGCTTATCTGGAAAAGCCGGAAGTGTACTATCAGTTCGACGAAGCGGAGTTTCGGCAGTATCACTATAAGCCGGGTTATTTTGATTACCGCAGAGACGGCTTTGGTCCGGTGTGCACCACCGAGGAAGCGCTTTTGCAGGCGCTGGAACAGGCTTTGCAGAACGGGATGGAGATGCCGCCGGAATACAAAGCCCGGATAGCGGCCTTTTTCCCGCTGCGGGACACCCAGAACTGCGCCCGCACCTACGAGGCGATCTGCGGCCTGTGACCGCGAAAAACTGATACGCAAAAAGCCCCCCGCTGCTATGCAGCGAGGGGCTTTGTTACCGATTTAAATGAAAATCAGCGCTTAGTTCTGCTTCATGCGAGCGAAGCAGTCAGAGCAGTAGACCG
>OLHG01001987.1_pt1 | contig 11517 bp, 8 predicted proteins | sample 1605971 | NCBI WGS metagenome assembly OLHG01 (sample SAMN03283289) | human gut metagenome | biome: human-associated habitat; material: feces | host: Homo sapiens | place: Peru | collected 2012 | reverse complement strand
CTCCCGTGAAAACAGGTATGTCATCAGGCCGGGTCTCATATGATTCCGATGCCCGGCTGTCTATACGGTTATATTCTCTTTTACAAAAAAGCGTATCATACGCGCTTGAACTGTTTTTTATATCAATTCTGCTTTCAATGCCTTGGGATGCGGTAGTAATCTGTATACCGTTAAAATCACCGCTTGTATACGGCGAAGCTGTGGCGCCAAGGCCGGCATTTCCCATAAGTTCGTTTAATGCGTCCGCCATCTTTGCTGCCGTATATCTGCCATGCACAATAGAAAGAGTCACTTCACTGCCCCCGTCCACAGCCAGAGTGAGACTGTCATTTGAGGCATCTATTGTATAATGATTATGCTCTTCATCCGTGCCTGAAACAGGTATTACCGCTCCGCCCTTAAAAGAGGCCTCGCTTAAAATAGTATTTCCATATTGAACATTATCGTAAAATACCGATGTATGGATATCTCCCGGGTCGGTGTCGATTTTAAACATATTGCCCTTAAAGCCCGTAATAATTGCCGTATCACTCTGCAGCTTAATGCTTTTACCATACTTGACGGCCTCGACCCCGGTCTGTCCCATGCTGTTATTAAGTATATCAATCAGTTCGGACCTCGTATATCTTCCTGCGGGTATTTTAATATTTACCGTAGATGTATTTCCGTTAAAATCCTGAACCCTGAATCTGAGTTCATCGTTTTTGCCTGTCGATATCCCAAGCCTTGCATCATCCGTCACAAAAGTGGTAGTACCAATTAGTGCACCAACGCTTCCTCCGGTATACATATCATTTATGAGATATGACAATCCTCCGGATATTGATTCTATACTCTTGCCGCCCTCTATATTGACATTACATGTACCGGATTGTGTGTATTCCAGGTTAATCCCTGCATCGCCGCCCCCGGCCGCAGCCACAGCATCATCCACCTCGTCAATAAGCTCCTGTGTTGTATATGTACCCTCCGGAACAGTTATCGTAAGCTGTTCTGCTGCGCTGTTATCATCTTTAATATATGAGATCGTCAGGGTATTCATAGTGGAACCAATCGTGTGTCTTGCACTCTGATTCCAGTTTATATTACCCTCGAACTGATAAAACTTCGGCTCATGATCCGCAAAAATTTTCTTTGTGTTAAACACCGTCGTATCCGATACTTTATCGATTTCCGACTGCAGATGGTCAAATTCAGCCTGAAGCGCCGCACGGTCCAGGTCGGTGTTGGTATCATTTAACGACTGGATCGTTATCTCACTCATGCGATGAATCATATCCTGAATTGAACCAAGCGACGCCTCACCCACATGAACCCATGATACTCCGCTCTGTGCGTTCTGGGTTCCCTTATTAAGTGCTCTTATCTGTGCCCGCATTTTTTCTGATATCGTAAGATCTGCCGCATCGTCAGCCGCCCTGTTTATACTGTATCCTGATGAAAGTTTTTCTGCCGATTTTGCCTTGTTTTTCGTGTTTATTCCGAAATTTCTCGCTGCCGACATTGCCTGGATATTAGTATTTATTATCATTTTATCCCTCCACTGTTAAAATTAATCCTTCTTCTCCTTAATCAATTGTAAAAGGCTTACCGCCCTGTTGTGCCATGTATGTTCATGCACTGCCCTTTCATAACCGGCCTGTGCGATTTTATGTCTTAATGTATCATCTTTAAGAAGCTGATTTATTGCTGTAACAAGCTGCTCTGGCCTGCCTATGTCAAACAATACGATTTCATCCTTCTGAAAGTTCTCGCGAAGGTATGTCGTCGTATCAGATATACAGACCGCTCCGCCAAGCATAATATCCGCCACGCGCTCCGTCATCCCGGCTTTATGCCAGGTCATAAAATTAAGCCCTATTCTGGCTTTACGGTATATCTGCGAAGCCTCCGCCACATTTATCTTTTGATGTATTATAAGATTATCTGAGTAATCCGACCGGAAATTCTTCCATGAATCCCCATACACGTTTATTTTATATCCTGCGGAAAGCACCGTTTCCACCGCCTGATGTCTGTAATAATCTATGATATTTTTGCGCACATAGAACATTGTCTTCATTAGTTCAGGAAGCCTGTCACGACCATACAACGAAACAACTGCATCTTCCACCGTCAGTGCCGGATCAGCCGTAACCGCCTTGTAAACCTCGTTCTGTTCCGCAGTATCATACGACCTTGCGCCGGATATAAACTCATCAGGCGTAAATTCCGGTTTATAATATGTACCGACAAAAACAATGTCAAGAGTTCTTCCCTCGTCATCATACGGTCCTGAGTAATTGCCCGCCGGCGGAAACCACACCGCGTCTGCACCGTATATTTTATTGATGTAATCTGTATAATTGCCATCCTGACATAATATTATATCACCTTGCCGCACATTGGTAAACATGCTCTCAAAAAAAGCCGGATCATCAAACCAGAACTGTAATCTTCTTCCCTTTATCCGGTCGAATCCAGGATTGGTAAAAGCCTGCGTCTGAAATCCTATTACACCTTTGAACGTTATGTCACTCATCATCGCAGCATCCGCATCTTCACTCGTATAAACAGCTTCCCCTATATCCGCCAGCGCTTTTGCAATGCTGTACCCGAATTGCCGGAGAACTCCGTAGCATGTATCACCGCCTATAATTACCAGAAATGGTGCTGTGTCGGCTGAAATCGCCGTACATATTCCGGAGTCTGACAGCATATCATCAACTGTCTTATTGAACCCAAGCATAACATTCTTATCCGGAATCCCCGCAACTGTGTCGGCAAACACCGTGTCCAGATTTCCTTCATGACCCCAGCGTGCCAGCCTTGAACATATAATATACGCTATTTCGCGTGCCATTGCCCCCGATTCCGGAAAAACAGCATCATCTGCACTGCATGTTATGAAAAAAACATGTCCCTTGTCGGTTGCGCGCATCAGAAACTCCCTGTTCTGGCTGCCTTCCAATGCAGTATTAAACCGTCCTGTTTCCTTTAAAAGACTCCGTCTTATCACCATCCCGAAAATTTTCATTCCCGACATTGCCGCAAGGGATGCCGTGCTATCGTCATCAGGTGCGCAGTCAGCAAAAACAATCACATCGAATCCATCATCCCAGGCATCTTCATAATCATCCAGAATTATACCCGCCTCCGTCTTGTCCGTGACTGATTTATCCACAAAACCTATGTATTGCTCTGTGGAATTCTCTATGTAGTTGTTTTTGACGACCGCATCATTAAATTCATCCGTCGTTAATTCATATATTATAGTATCTTTCATCATAACTAAAAATATCCGCCCGGCATTATCTCCGGGCGGATCAATAATCTTAAATTATCCAAGTACAACAACAATTTCTGTCTGCTCCGTCATCTTACATTCACATACGAAATTGCCTTCAACAGCTTCTCCGTTAACAGTTACGCTCTTAACACCGCTCTGTACATGGTTCGGGTTCTGGATATCAATTGAGAGATGTTTTCCTCTGAAATTCTTCTCGATCTTAAATCCATCCCATGCTGCAGGGATTGAAGGGCTGATTACAAGACCATCCGCATTAGGTCTCATACCACAGATACCTTCAACGCATCCAACCATAACCGTTGAACCTGTTCCTGTAAGCCAATGTACATGTGAACGGCCTGCATAAGGTGAACGAGTTGCCTCTGTAAACTGTCCGTGAACATATGGCTCAAGAACTCTTATTTCAGCTTTATCATTCATGTTGGCCGGTGATGACTCAAGGAAGTACTCAAACGCTCTGTCACCATGTCCCATCAAAGCTTCGGCAAGAATTGCCCAGCCCTGTGTCTGGGAGAAGATACCACCGTTTTCCTTGGTATCCGGGTTAAATATATGCATAAGTGCTCCGTCAAAATAGTGATCAACATATGGCGGCTCCATAAGTTTAACTCCATAAGGTGTATTAAGAATCTCATGAACTGAATTCATTGCCGTCTCAGCCTGCTCCTTGGAAGCAAAACCAGAAATAACAGACCATGACTGCGGATTAAGCCACATATTAGCTTCAGGATCGTGCTTAGCTCCTACGACTTCGCCGTTCTCTCTGATACCACGGATGAATCTATCCTCATCCCAGCAGTCAGAAAGGCTCTTTCCGAGCTCAGCCTGAACTTTATTGATATATTCAACATATTCTGTATCTTTTCTTTCCTCAGCATATCCTCTGATAACGCTCATAGCATAATAGAGCTGGAATGCTACGAATGTAGATTCGCCCTTCTTACCGAGTCTCAAGCAGTCATTCCAGTCTGCGTGAAGTCCGGCCGGCATCTTATGAGCACCGAGTCTTTCCATTGAAAAACGGATTGCATTCTTAAGGTGGTTGTAAACACTGTCCTCTCCGCCATTAGCATATACAATAACTTCATCAAGGAATGCTTTATTACCGCTCTCGCCGATGTACTTAACGATTGTCGGGAAAAGCCAGAGTGCATCATCTGCACGGTATGACGGATGTCCTGTCTGCTTAGCATAAAGTGAATTCTCATCATTCTCGTCAGGGCATGTCTCATGTCCTGCGTTATGGTCAAACTTAACAAGCGGAAGTCCGCCGCCGTTGTCAACCTGTGCCGAAAGCATGAAGCGGATTTTATCTGCTGCAAGTTCCGGATTAATATGGATAATACCCTGGATATCCTGAACGGTATCCCTGTATCCGTATCCGTTTCGAAGACCGCAATAGATGAATGATGCAGCTCTTGACCAGATAAATGTTATGAAACACTGATATGCATTCCATACATTAACCATATTGTTGAACTCCCATGAAGGTGTCTCAATCTGGAAATTATTAAGCTGTCCGTGCCAGTAATCAATAAGTTCTTTAAGTTCCTTATCAACCTGGCCTGCGTTCTTATATGTATCGAGAATCTTGTCCGCTTCAGCTGCATTCTTCTGTCCGAGAACATAGATAAATTCCTTAGTCTCGCCCGGTGCGATTGTCACATCTGACTGAAGTGCGCCGCATGCATTGGAGTTATAGTTAAGCTCATTATTGCATCTTCCGCTCTCAACAGCGATTGGGTTGCCATAATCCCTATACGGTCCGATGAAGCTGTCAAAGTTACCGTTATAAGCGCTTACATCAGCTCCGACAAGTCCGAAAAATCTCTCTCTGTGGTTAGAGCCTGTAGCATCCTTACCACTGTTCTCATTAATGTGCTGAACAATCTTATTGCCTTCAAAAGATGTTCTTGTAATGAAAAGCGTATACTGAAGATTAACCTGATCCTGCTCATAGTTATTGTCATTGGTAAACTCAATAAAACCGTATACAGAAAGATTACGCGGTTTGTCTGAATTATTGGTTACCTTGGCACGCCATACTTCGTATGTCCTGTCAAGCGGAACATAATATGTGAGTTCCGAATGAATATCTGAATAATCCGTCTTCATTGTAGTATAAGCGGTTCCGTGATGGCACTCTGTCTTATACTGATCAAGAGGCTTACCTACCGGCTGCCATGTAGCCGACCAGTAGTCATTGGTATCGTTGTCCCTTAAATATACATATCTGCCCGGAAGACCGATATTGGAATTGAAACGGTATCTTGCTATACGACCGTTGGCACCGCTCTTAACGAAGCTGTATCCTCCGCCGTTATTTGAAACGATTGCACCGTACTCAGGGGATCCAAGATAGTTTGCCCAAGGTGCCGGTGTATCCGGTCTTGTAATTACATATTCTTTGTGTTCGAGATCAAAATGTCCGTACTGCATTGATATAAATCTCCTTAATAATTATAATGCATGTCCGTATCCGGACACGGGTAAAAACCTACATTTGTATCATATAACATTGAGTAACGGTTGGCAATCATTAAAATGCTACCTTTTTATAGATGTTTTATATTAATAATTAATCATTTACAGCCAGAACTCAAACAGCCTGCCAAAATTTAACATTGACATCCTCCACCCGTTGGATAAATCTCCGTCAAGTATCCAGCTTACGGTCTGTGAAAAAGTAAGCACAAGGCAGAGAATACATGCTGCTGCCATAACTGAATTAAGATGTTTCTTTATATTGGCTGACGCATTCTGCCATATAATAAATGATATAATCAGTGCGCCCATAAGCATTTCCCACGCAAAATCAACGCAATATCTTGCACCGTAACCACTCTCCCAAATTGAGCATATTATTATAAGCGGAGCAATAACACACGATGCCGCAAGCAGCACGGTGCCTACACGTCTGCTGCCCGCCGGAACTTTCCGGTATGCTTTAAGCGACAGCGCATATGCCATTAACGGCAGGGCCTTCCACACAAGTCCGACTGCATTATGAGTTGCCACAAAATAGTATCCGTTCGGATTGAACGTATCCACTGATGACGGTATAAAAAACGGATAATTATGACTGAATGACGGAAATGCAAAAAGGTAATTCCACAATCCGATTCCGACAAAATGCGTATGGTACTGTGACTTAGTAAAATCATTTATCGTAAGTGAATACTGTATTCCAAAATCGAAAAATGAACCAAAGCGTGCATAATTATATGCCATCTGTATGCCCCCGATAACCGCAAAAGGCAACAGAGAACACAACCAATAAGATACATATTTCTTATCCCCGCTTTTTCTGAGTTTGGCAAATCCCACTCCGATAAAGAAAAGTGCCGCAATGCAATACAGGGCAAGCGTAGGCCGGCATAATACCGCAAGACTTAAGAAAACCGCTGCCCATACAAGCCTGCTGCGCTTTATGTTTCCGTCTCCGATCACATTGGAACTTATCAAAAAATACGCGCCAGCAGTTACACACGCAAATCCACCGTTCTGGGCAATTTCATAGAAATTGGCTTTATTAAATGTAAACCATATTCCGCTCACAAGCTGCATCACAAAAAGTCCCATCATCACAAGTGACGAGCGCACACGTCCCCAGTATTTGTCCGCTATGCACAGATATATCCTTGTCAGGAAATAGATTCCCACACAGCCAAACAGCCATATTGCCCATACGCTCGGGAAATAAAATCCCGTTGCAAGGTGATACGGTATAAAAATCAGCAACGGCGCTATGCCGTAGTATGAATAATATTTTCCTTCATATAAAAGATGATCCCACGGATAACTTCCGATTTCCTTGGTACGCTGGCTCCAGTCATACGGATTGTCAAGTCCGGTAAGTTTCTCATTAACCTCACGGTCAAGGTAAACATGCCCTTTTTCAAATGCATTGACAAGTTCTTCCGTTATCTGATTGCCGTTTTCACAACAGAAATCGCTCCAAAAATCATGTTCCGGATTGGCATACCTGCATGAATTCGTCATCCAGAGTGCAATCCCTATCAGGAAAAAAGTCATGACATATGCGCTGCGCTTCACAAGTGTTCTGCCAGCCGCATAATTTCCGGCATAAAAGTCCGATCCGGTCATAAAATAGACTGCCATTGCCACAAGCCATATTATCCCGACCCGTACGAATGAAAAGCGGAATGCAATCGGCTTGTTGACCGTGATTGCCCTGACCGCAAGTTCAGCCTTATCGTCTGTGGAAATAGTAATTCTTAATTTGTGAACATTGCCTGAGAAATTACATGGCACCGTGCCGGTTCTTTGGTACCCGGATAATATCTGCGCCTTAGCTATTCCCACACGATATGCCGCATTGGTATCATCTGCCATATCTATTGTCACATTAATTTGTCCGCCGCTTGCTGATACCGCATCGAAATTCAACGTACCCACCGGCTCATTCATATCGGTAAACTCATATATTATCCTATTCTCTCCGTTTTCTGTGACCGCTTCCAAAAGGTCGAGTTCATGTTCCTTATAGCTGCCACCCGCCAGATGTATCGCATTCAGATTGAATATCATAATTTCCAGAACGGCGCACACCATAAATGCGCGTATACCAAAACAGGCAGCCTTTATAGCTGCCTTGTTATTCTTAATTCTTCCGGTAAATATGAACACTGCCACCGTCACGCACAACGTGACAGCACTAATAATTATATATAAAATTATGTTCATACAACTTTCTCCTATTTCTTTCCTGACGACCTTATTTTGTTAATCATAGGTGTTATTTTACCATTATATTCATCGTAAATACTGTTCCATTCCGAGTAATCCGCATCCTGCCTCTTATCGACAAAATCATAGTTCTTATCTATGTATCTGCCAAACCATTCAGTTACTCTCTGCGCACCCGACACATTAAGATGATCTCCGCCATCCTTGGTATCCGTATTCCAGTCAATATTAAGTTCACTCTTATCGATTGTATTAAGATCTATGTATGTAATGCCTTTGCCTGCGGCAAAATCCTCTGTCACCTCGTGTCTGGTATAGTTCCAGTTCCTGGTAGATGGTGTGCTTATAAGAATAAGCTCCGCCCCATTCTCTTTACAAAGTTCAATTATACGGTCAGTGTACCAATCAACCGTTCTGCTGATATGTGCACTACGCTTCTTATCCTTGTCCATATAATCAAGATATTTGGATGCCTTGACCATATTATTAAGATAGAATCCCTTGTATTCCGGTGTCTTCTGTGGTGCCTGTCCGAACATAACCTTCCATGTATCATGAAGCCGCACTCCGCCTCCCGGTATCACGTATGATGCCAATTCATCAAGTGATGACTGCACCATATCAAGCCTGTTCTGCTTCCTGTACAGCAGATTCGTCTCTAAAAATACCACCTTAGGCTGTGAGTTATCAAATACATTACGGAGCATAAAATATGTCTCCTGTATCTTCTGTCCCGACTGTGCATAATTAAATGATGTCACGCCATATTCATTCCACAGCTGCATCGGTGAAATTGCCGAATAACACTCACTGTCGCCTAACATAACGGCATCCAGTCCGCCTTCCAGCACCCTCTTTGAATTAATCCAGCCACGGTTATAACTTCCATGCACCTTTAATGTATTATCGCTGCAATACTTAAACACGCCCTGGGAATATGCCAGAAAAATACCGGCAAAAATTACCCAGAACAAAATAATTCCGACTCCTCTGTTAAGGTGTCTCCTGATTGTACTCATATTAACCCAATCCTCCGTCATAAAATTAAAAGCTGTAAATAGATTAGTATTCTTGCCTATTGTACCACAAATCTGACTTTCTTCAATAGGCTTAACACAAATTTAACAATTCCGTAACATTTTATTGCGGCTTCCCTCTGTTGAGTATATAATCCGAATTGAGGTGACAGACATTATGAAAAAAATACTGAAATTATTTCTGACATTTCTCAAGATAGGTGCTTTAACATTCGGCGGCGGGTATGCCATGATCGCACTGCTTGAGCATGAATTTATCGATAAAAAAGGCTGGCTTGACCATGACGAATTTCTTGACATGACAGCCATCGCCGAATCCACTCCCGGTCCCATTGCGACCAACAGCGCGACTTACATAGGCTACAGAATTGCAGGAATTGCCAGCGCAGCCGTATCGACTCTGGCCGTATGTATCCCGTCGTTCGCGATAATATATATTATATCTCTGTTTTTTGACCGTTTTCTTGAGTTCCGCTATGTTGCCTATGCTTTCCGCGGGATCCAGGTCTGTGTCGTATACCTTATATCGTCTGTAGGAATCGGCATGTTAAAAACATTAAAAAAAGACGTCTTCACATCCGTCATTCTCATTCTTGTTATCATATTAAATATTGTATTTACTGTTTTTTCGGTGAATTTTTCTTCGATATTTTTTATCTTGATAAGCGGCGTTGCGGGAATCGGTTTCTACGTCGTCCGCCGGATTATGGGAAAGGGGGATTCTGGCGATGCTTTATCTTAAACTTTTTCTCACATTTCTGGAAATCGGCGCTGTATCCTTCGGCGGCGGTTACGGAATGATTTCCCTCATCCGCGAAAAAGTCATAGCCTACGGCTGGCTCAGTGAAAGTGAGTTCTTAAGCTTCATAGCCGTATCAGAGTCCACTCCCGGCCCGCTCGCCGTCAACATGGCGACCTTCATCGGTTCATCGCAGTGCGGCATAGGCGGTGCGCTCGCCGCCACAGCCGGCGTGGTTCTTCCGTCCTTCATCGTGATAATAATAATTGCCGCACTTATAAACAACCTGCTAAAATTCGCCGGTGTGCGCGCTTTTCTTTCCGGCGTGCGTCCGTGCATAACAGCGTTGATCATCGGTACGGCAATTACAATGTTTCTGTCTTATTTTATCGGCTTTGAAAACATCGGCAGTCCGGTCTCGATCGACTGGCGTGCTTTCGTGATTCTGGCGCTGCTCGTCGGTCTGAACCTCGTATTAAAATTTCGTTTTCACAAGAAACTTTCGCCGATTGTTATGATTCTGATAAGTGCCGCGCTCGGCGTAATCTTATACGGAATATAGAATCTGCAGCTTACATATGAAATCCTCGATGATAAACCGTGAATTTATCGATGTGTAAACTTTTATCTTCGGGCCTTCTTCGGTGTATGTGCGATTGCAAACGGGTCATCTGCCTCGCACGCCGCATCCGTATCAATTATTACTCTTTTCTTACGATAGTCCTGAACTGTATATAATAATTTATCTGCCATATCTGTGTCCTCCTATGTGCTATATAATTATCTTCTTTCCGGCACATTGTTTTAACACAAAATCGTAAAAGTTCTGTGCCGCTGACTTGAGCGTCCCATCATAAACGCCACAATCACGGTTCCAATTCCTAGCCCTTTAATGCATCAGCACCACTCCGAAGCTGTTTATCACGGCCGTCAGCACCAGTGCAAATTCTCCGTATACTGAATGTTTCTGTTTCATTCTAAGCGACCTCACAATCAATTTATTAAAATTCATTATGAAGTTTAGTCGCTTTGTTTCATTATAGCAAATAAATAATAATTATGGAATGATAGATTGAGACTATGGAAAAGATTAATCATTTTTCCCAAGCTCAATAATTTTATCTGCCCAGTCATTAAGCTGCTGTATTAATTTATTTATGTTTTCATTATCCGACTTGCAATCTGCGATAACTATGTTTGAAACCATTCCCTCATGCGTCTTGCGTTGCGGACTGTAATGGAATGAAACTATTTTATCTTCGGGATTATAATTAAATCCTTGTTGCGTATATATTTTTGCAAGAGATATGTTATATTGCTTCATTTCCGGTGTTTCAGATCCATACCGGTGAGAATATTCTTCAAGCTGCATCTGCATATAAGTATTCATATTGTCCGACAAAAGCTTATACACTTGTTCGTTGTGTCTGATACATTTTTCTATTACAGTGGAAACGCTCTTATTGTTGTTTGCAATCATTATTTTTATTACATCACTTATGTACGGATATATAAATGTATGTTTTCTGCCAAATCTATCTTCAACTTCATACTCACTCGAATAATACTCAATAATATCATCCTGAGATTCGGCAATTGTCTCAATAAAATCTTTATTTCTTTGGTCCCGGATATGTGTATTATGATTATTATATATGTCAAGAGCATAAATCGCCGGATTCATCCTTGCCTTTAACTCATCCATCATTCGAAAATCCCTTTGTTCAGTTGCTAATGCCAAT
>OLHG01001986.1_pt1 | contig 11520 bp, 9 predicted proteins | sample 1605971 | NCBI WGS metagenome assembly OLHG01 (sample SAMN03283289) | human gut metagenome | biome: human-associated habitat; material: feces | host: Homo sapiens | place: Peru | collected 2012 | reverse complement strand
GTGGCATCCCTACGGAAATGGTAGATGAGAACCTGCGCACTGACACTAGTTGGATAAGAAGATTGACCATCACGCTTGACAATGCCAAAGAAATGCTCGACAGCCTGTTGATGGATGGAGAATTGTACTATTCACAAGCCGATTTACGCAGCAAGTTCAACAAGCAAAAGTTCTTCTCCCCAGAGTTCTACCCTATCAGCCTCTACTACTTGGGTATGACCACCCTGAAGGACAATTACAAAATGGCTTTGCCAAACTTGACGACCAAGAGTGTATATATGAGTTACTACAACGAATTGAATAGTATCAGCGACAATGCCCGTAAGTTTGTTCCTGCATACGAGGCATTTGTCAGAGACAGAGAACTAGAGCCATTATTCCATAACTATGTTAAGGAATACTTAGGTCAGCTTCCAGCCCAAGCCTTTGACAAGATGAACGAGAATTTCATTCGCTGTTCATTTTTCGAGTTACTGAGCCGCTACTTGAGCAATTGCTATACATTCGCCATCGAACAGAACTTGCCATCAGGTCGTGCTGACTTAGTGCTGACCGGCATTTCTGGCACATCATTCCATAACGACTGCCGCATCATTGAGTTTAAATATTACAAGTCTAAAGACGCAGGCATTGTTGATAATTTGGAAGAGGCACGCTTAGAAGACGGCAAACAAGTGAAGGCTTATGCCGCAGATATGCAGAAAGCCTTTCCTCACTATCAGACAAAAGCATACGTAGCTTATATTGTAGGGAACAAGACTTGCAAGATTTTTAAAGTGAATAGCAATGATTGATTATAGCAACCAATATGAAAGGTTAAATAAACATTATCAATGTAAATCGACAAAAAGGTGGATTTTCATCAGAAAATCCACCTTTTGTTTATTGTTGGTAAATAAAATCGGTTTTAATATAGTAATACCAGTCCGGCAAAAGCCGAGTAGAGTATCATGCGGATAGGATTGATCTTCATTACCTTCACGCCGATAAAGGTGGCAAAGAAGAGGGCGATGGAGATGTAGAAATGCCAGGGATTGGCTGGCGTAGAGAAGTTCTCGCCATTCATCAGAAGCAGGGCTGCGGCTCCTACCAATCCGACAATGGCTGGGCGAAGACCGATGAAGATGCTCTGGACGGCTAAGGTGTTCATATACTTGTACAGCATCTTGCTGATAAGAATCATCAAAACCAAGGATGGGAGAACCAGCGCAAAGGTTGCCATGGCACTTCCGAGTACAGCCATCATGCCACTCATGCCGGCATTATGGACAGCTGTATAGCCACAATAGGTGGCGGTGTTGATACCGATAGGTCCCGGTGTCATCTGAGAAATAGCAACCACATCGGTAAACTCTTGCATCGTCATCCAATGATACTGCGTAACCACCTGTCCCTGAATCAGGGATATCATGGAATAGCCACCTCCGAATCCGAAGATGCCTATCTGAATGAATACGATGAAAAGCTGAAAAAATATCATCATTATGTTTTAAGCTATTTACTTTTTTACTTTTTTACCCTTTTACCTTTATTCCGTTGGCTGGATAAACTGTCCATAGATGTAGCCACCTACGGCAGCTGCGATAATCACCCAGATTGGGTTGACGCCCAAAAGCCAGATCAGAAGGGCGGATAGAATAGGAATCCAGCAGTTTACAAGCGAAATACCGGCACTCTTGGCAAGCGAGAATGTTGGTACGGCTATCAATGCTACAACGGCAGGACGGATGCCCGCAAACATGGCAGCAACAACCTTGTTGTCTTCAAACTGATGGAAAAACATGGCTATCGCTAAGATAATAAGAAACGATGGCAACGAAGCGCCGAGGGTGCAGACGATGGCTCCCGGTGTCTTTGCCAACTTATATCCGAGCAGGGAACTCATGTTGATGGCCAAGGCGCCCGGACAAACCTGGGTAGTAGCAATGGCATCCAAGAATTCCTCCTTCGTCATCCAATGATGCTTGTCGACGACTTCGGATTCTATAATAGGAATCATGGCATAGCCACCACCAAAGGTGACTATGCCAATCTTCAAAAATGTTTTGAATAATGTAAGATAACTTACGCTATTATTCATTTTTTACCTTTTTATTTTTTTTACTTTTTCAAAGCTCTTTCTTCAATCCACTGACGTGCATTGACAAATGCCTCAATCCAAGGAGTTACCTCGTCGTTGCGGCGATCAGCTGGATACCAGGCGTTCTGCCATGGGAAGATGGCACGCTCCAAGTGTGGCATCATAGCCAAGTGGCGGCCATCTGCAGAGCAGATACCTGCTACATTGTAGTCACTGCCGTTAGGATTACCTGGATACTCAGCGTAGTTGTACTTCGCAATGATGTTGTAGTGATCCTCTGGCTCTGGCAAGTAGAAACGGCCCTCGCCGTGAGCTACCCAGATACCGAGCTTATCACCGCTCAGGCTACCGAACATCACACTGTCGTTCTGAGGAATGGTCAAACCGAGGAATGTACTCTCGAACTTCTTAGATGTGTTGTGGCAGAGGTGTGAACGATGCTTGTGCTCAGGATTGATGAGGTTCAACTCAACCATCAACTGGCAACCGTTGCAGATACCGAGTGAAAGGGTGTCCTCACGAGCATAGAACTTGTCGAGTGCCTCCTTAGCCTTAGGATTGTAGAGGAATGCACCAGCCCAACCCTTGGCAGAACCGAGAACATCGGAGTTAGAGAAACCACCGCAGAATACGATGAAGTTCACATCTTCCAGAGTCTCACGACCAGAAATCAAGTCGGTCATCATCACATCCTTTACATCGAAGCCGGCGAGATACATAGAGTATGCCATCTCACGCTCACCGTTGGTACCCTTCTCACGGATGATAGCTGCCTTGATGCCAGATGGCTTGCGACGGTTTGCGTCGAGGCTGTAGCTAGCGAGGGTTCCCTTGAAGCCATAACCGAAGTTCATCTCGATAGGCTGCTTCTTATAGTTGGTGTAACGCTTCTTAGCCATACCGTTCATGCTCTGCTTGCGGTCGAGGAGGTAAGATGTCTTATACCAGTCGTCACGCAATGCATCGATATCGAACTCGTGCTCGAAGCCTTCCTTCTTGATGATAATCTTGCGGAGCTCAGGAGCTGGATAACCAATCTTGGCATAACCGATACCGTTCTCATCGAAGAATGCCTTCAACTCGTCCTTGTGAGCATCGCTTACCTGGATCACAACACCTGGGTTCTCTGCGAAGAGAGTCTTGATGATGTCGGCATCTGCGATGTCGTGGAGGTTGATCTTCATACCGCCCTCTACGTTGGCGAATGTCATCTCGAGGAGAGTTGTAATCAAACCACCGGCACTGATATCGTGACCAGCCATTACCCAACCGCGGTTGATGAGTTCCTGTACGGCGTTGAAGCAGTCAACGAAGTACTCTGGGTTCTTGACGGTAGGAACATCGCTGCCCACCTTGCCCAGGCTCTGAGCGAAGGCAGAACCACCGAGACGCTGCTCGTCGAAGCTGAAGTCGATATGATAGAGGCTAGAGTTCTTGTCGTTAACGAGAACTGGGCTAACCACCTTCTTGATATCTGAAACCTCACCGCCGGCACTTACGATAACGGTACCTGGAGCGATGATCTTCTCGCCGTTAGGATACTGCTGGGTCAATGAGAGAGAGTCCTTACCTGTTGGTACGTTTACGTGGATGGCGCAGCAGAAGTCTGACAAAGCCTTCACACCCTCGTACAGACGGGCATCCTCACCCTTCTGACTGCGGCAAGGCCACATCCAGTTAGCAGAGAGGCTGATGCTGTCCATGCCATCTGCCAATGGAGCCCATACGATATTGGTCAATGACTCTGCTACAGAGAGTACAGAACCAGCCTTAGGATCGGCAAGACCAGCCTGAGGAGCATGACCCATTGCTGTTACGATACCCTTCTCACCACGGTAGTCGAGTGCTACGACACCACAGTCAGAAAGTGGCAACTGAATCTGACCCTGACCCTGCTGACGGGCAATCTTACCTGTTACGGAACGGTCCACCTTGTTGGTCAACCAGTCCTTACAAGCCACAGCCTCCATCTGGAGAACACGCTGCAAGTACTCGTCGAGGTTATCTGCAGAATAAGTTACATCTTCATATTTACGCTCTACGGTCTCGTCCACCATTACAGTCTTAGGAGTATGACCGAACATCTGAGCTACATCGAGGTCGAATGGCTTCACGCCGTCAGCCTGCTTGAAGCTGAAGTGAGCATCGCCAGTAGTCTCACCAACCACGTACATTGGAGCACGCTCACGGTCGGCAATCTTCTGAACCTCGCTGATATACTTCTCGTCGATGAGCAAGCCCATGCGCTCCTGGCTCTCGTTGGCGATGATTTCCTTGGCGCTCAAAGTCTTGTCACCGATAGGCAACTTAGACATATCGATTTCGCCACCGCACTCTTCTACCAACTCAGAGAGACAGTTCAAGTGACCGGCTGAACCGTGGTCGTGGATGCTGACTACTGGGTTCTCATCGTTCTCAACGAGTGCACGAACCAGGTTGTAGGCACGCTTCTGCATCTCAGGGTTGGCACGCTGAACAGCGTTCAACTCGATACCATTGCTGTAACGGCCTGTATCTACAGAAGAAACAGAACCACCACCAAGACCGATGCGATAGTTATCACCACCTACTACGACAACCTTGTTGCCCTTCTGTGGCTCACCCTTCTTGTAGTCACGCTTCTTGCCGTAGCCTACACCACCAGCAAGCATGATAACCTTATCGTATGCATACTTCTCGCCGTTCTCCTCGTGCTCGAATGTAAGCACAGAACCGGTGATGAGAGGCTGACCGAACTTGTTACCGAAGTCTGATGCACCGTTGGAAGCCTTGATCAGAATCTGCTCTGGAGTCTGATAGAGCCACTTGCGTACTGGCATGATGTCTTCCCAGTCGCGCTCAACATCGCTCTTGCCGTTGTCATCCTTCAGGCGAGGATAAGCAGTCATGTAGCAGGCAGTACCTGCGATAGGCCATGAACCTACACCACCACCCATACGGTCGCGGATTTCACCACCCGTACCGGTAGCAGCACCGTTGAAAGGTTCTACGGTAGTAGGGAAGTTGTGGGTCTCAGCCTTCAGAGAGATAACACTCTCGATATCCTTCACCTGGAAGAAATCGCTGGTAGTCTGATCGGCTGGAGCAAACTGCTCGATAACAGGACCCTGAGAGAAAGCCACGTTGTCCTTGTAAGCAGAGAGAATCTTGTTAGGATTCTCGTTGGTGGTCTTCTTGATCATGTTGAAGAGAGAAGACTCCATCTCCTTACCGTCGATGATAAACTGGCCGCCGAAGATCTTGTGGCGGCAGTGCTCTGAGTTGATCTGTGCGAAACCGAAGATTTCGCTGTCGGTGAGAGGGCGTCCGTTCTCTTTCTCCAGCTTGTGGAGATAAGCCATTTCGTCCTCGCTGAGGGCAAGACCCTCTTCCTCGTTATACTTCTCGAGGTCATCGACGTACTTGATAGGTTCTGGCTGGTGGTTCACGGTGAACACATCCTGTCCGATACCGTTGTACATACGCTGGAGCATAGGGTCGTGCTCAGCATCTTCGCTATCCACAGGGAAGTACTCCTCGATACGCGAAATGCCGTTAAGACTCATGTTCTGAGTAATCTCAACGGCATTCGTACTCCAAGGAGTAATCATTTCACGGCGTGGGCCGACATAGAAGCCCTGCAACTGCTGGGCGTCCTCTAAAGTCGCGTCACCATAAAGCCAACAAAGTTCATTGATTTCGTCCTGAGATGGTTTGTGGTCAATCTCGGTCGCAATCACACTCTTAGATGGAGTTCTAAAAAAAAGAATCATACTTGCTTTCTTTTATATTATTAATGTATTTATTTCTTTTCGAGTGCAAAGATAGTGCAATTTCAAGACACTACAAAATAAAACACTGTTTTTTATGTTTTTTTTGTTGAGATTTGAGCTATTCTTACCTTGAATGACTACATTTTACGGTTTAGCTATAAGAAAAGAGCTTTCTGTTGCCTTTTTTGGTTAAAAAGGTGATAAATAAAGATTTAGAGGTTAAAAATGTCTAAATGCATTTGACAAATGTTGTTTATTCAAGTCTTATCTGTAACTTTGCAGCAGAAAGAAGTGAATCAGCTTCTGTATGCCCTAAAATGTAGATGCTTCCGGATTGCAGATAAAAGCCGGGAGAACTCTAATATAATAGAAGGTAGAAAGCGACGTTAAGATATACTATAATCAATAATAACAAGAAAATTTAAATTAGTAAGAATATGAAACAGACAAAGTTAATGGTAATGGCAATGATGGCAGTGGCTCTGATGGCTACAAGCTGTGCTAGTAAGAAGGATCTTCAGAATTGCCAGAATGAGAATAAGGAATTGTCAAGCAACTATCAGGCTACCAAGGAAAAGCTGGCAGCTACAGAGGCTAGTCTGGCAGCAGCTCAGGAGCAGCTTGCTACTGCAAAGAGCGATTACGCTAAGTTGCAGAACTCACTTGACAAGAGTTTGAACAATGCAAGCCAGAACAACGTGAGCATTGAGAAACTCGTTGACCAGATCAACGAGAGTAATCAGTATATCCGCCACTTGGTTGAGGTAAAGAGCAAGAGCGATTCGCTCAACATGGTTCTTACCAACAACCTGACCCGCTCTTTGAGCAAGGAAGAGATGAAGGAGGTTGATGTTCAGGTTCTGAAGGGTGTAGTTTACATCTCTCTGGCTGACAACATGCTTTATCAGAGTGGTAGCTATGAGGTGAACAGCCGTGCTCAGGAAACATTGAGCAAGATTGCTAAGATCATCACAGACTACAAGGATTACGATGTGCTCGTAGAGGGTAATACCGATAACGTACCAGTAAGCACTACCAGTGCCAAGATGAAGAACATCCGTAACAACTGGGACCTCTCTGCTCTGCGTGCAGCTTCTGTTGTTCAGTACTTGCAGGATCACTTCGGTGTAAATCCTAAGCGCCTTACTGCTGGTGGCCGTGGTGAGTACAACCCTGTAACTACTAACGATACAGAGGTAGGCAAGCAGCGCAACCGCCGCACTCAGATTATCATCACTCCTAAGCTCGACCAGTTTATGGACTTGATTGATAAGGCTCCAGAGGAGAAGTAAAAAGGCTATTTAAAGGTAAAAAGGCTATTTAAAGGTAAAAAGGTAAAAAGGTAAAAAAGTAAAAAGGTAAATAAGTAGAGGCATCAATGAGTTTTCGGGCTCATTGATGCCTTTTTAGGTATAAATATACAGGTTTTATGTTTTAAGTACGTAAGAAAGTGCTTTTTGTTATCATTTTGCTAGAATTATTCTTAATTTCCTTTCTTTTCTTGATTATTTTTATTAATTTTGCAGGCAAAATATCATGGGGCTACTTGGTAGCCCTGATCATTGTACATTGTAAATTATTAATTATACATTATATTGTGTTATGGAAAAGATTAAGATGACAACTCCATTGGTAGAGATGGACGGTGATGAGATGACAAGAATTCTCTGGAAGATGATTAAGGATGAACTCATTCTTCCTTTCGTTGATTTGAAGTCTGAGTATTATGACCTCGGTCTGCCTTATCGCGACCAGACCAACGACCAGGTAACCATCGACTCTGCCGAGGCGGCTAAGAAATATGGTGTGGCTGTGAAGTGTGCTACTATCACTCCTAATGCACAGCGTATGGACGAGTATAAGCTCCACAAAATGTGGAAGAGCCCTAATGGAACTATCCGTAGCATCATGGATGGTACTGTGTTCCGTGCTCCTATCACCATCCCAAGCATCCACCCTTGTGTAAAGAACTGGGAGAAGCCTATCACCATCGCCCGTCATGCTTACGGCGATGTATACAAGAGTGTGGAGCTTCGTGCTGATGAGCCAGGTACAGCCAAACTCGTGTTCGAGGGTAAGAGTGGTAAGAAGCAGGAGATTGAGATTCATTCTTTCGATGGCGCTGGTGTTATCCAGGGCATGCACAATACCGACAAGAGTATTCGCAGCTTTGCTCACAGCTGCTTCAAGTTTGCCATAGATACTAAGCAGGATCTCTGGTTTGCTACCAAGGATACCATCTCCAAGACTTACGATGCTCAGTTCCGTAAAATCTTTGAGGAAGTATATGAGAGCGACTATAAGGAGAAGTTTGCAGAACTCGGCATCGAGTATTTCTATACATTGATTGATGATGCCGTGGCTCGTGTTATCCGCAGTAAGGGCGGCTTTATCTGGGCTTGCAAGAACTATGACGGTGATGTGATGAGCGATATGCTCAGTACAGCCTTCGGTTCTCTGGCGATGATGACTTCTGTATTGGTTTCTCCAGACGGTAAGTATGAGTATGAGGCAGCCCACGGCACCGTAACCCGTCACTACTATCGCTACCTGAAGGGTGAGGATACATCTACCAACCCAATGGCTACCATCTTTGCATGGAGCGGTGCGTTGAGAAAGCGTGGCGAACTGGATGGCATCAAGGAACTTCAGAACTTTGGCGACCAGCTGGAGGCTGCATGTTTCGATACTTTGAACGACGGTATTGCTACCAAGGATCTCGTAAACCTGATGGAAGGTGTTGAGGCTAAGGCTGTAAACTCAGCTGGCTTTATCGCTGCCATCCGCGAGCGCCTGGAAAAGCGATTGGCATAAAAACAATAAGACCTGGGGTAATTAACCTCAGGTCTTATTGTTTTTATTATTAGTTTTAGTTTAAATCTTGATTCTTTTTCTTGCGTTTACGCAAAGCGTCTGAATAGACTTTAAACAAATCTATGTTCAGCAACTGACAGATATGGTAAAGCATACCCGTATCTATAGTGGCTCTGCCGTATACCTTATATATATTAGTACGGTGGCAGCCTAATTGCTCAGCAAGCCATACTGTTGTCTTGCCTTGCTTGTTTAACTCCTCTTTGATGATTTCACCGATTAAGGGAATTGCATTTACTTTATCTTTCATACTTTTTCAGTTGTGTTATATGCTCACTTATAGTTATATCGGGTACAAAAGTAGTATTTCTGTTTCTAACTAGCAAAGAAACATGTAGCTAATTTGGTAACACTACGTTAAAATGTGTAACAAAACGGCCTTTTTTTTATGTTTTTTTTCTCTAAAGAACTAAATGTCACGAAAATGTAATCAAATGTAACGCTTATTACGAAAGAAAAGTCGTAATTTTGCAGCGGTATTTTAAATAACATGAAATATGGAAGAGAATATGAAAAGAATACTTGTTGTTGATGATGAGCAAGACTTGTGTGAGATCCTGAAGTTCAATCTTGAAACCGAAGGATACGAGGTAGAGACTGCCAATTCTGCAGAAGAGGCTTTGGAGATGGACATCGCTTCGTTCGACCTGCTGTTGCTGGATGTTATGATGGGCGGAATGAGCGGCTTCCAGCTGGCTAAGCAGTTGAAGGACAATCCGATGACTGCCAATGTTCCTATCATCTTCCTTACAGCCCGTGATACGGAAAACGATACGGTGACAGGATTCAATATCGGTGCCGATGATTATATCTCGAAGCCTTTCTCTATCCGAGAGGTGATGGTCAGAGTGCGTGCCGTCTTGCGCCGTACGGCTGAGCAGGCGGGCGATGCTGCTGAGCCTAAGACCATCAACTATCAGGGACTGCAGCTGAATCTGGACAAGAAGACGGTGAGCATTGATGGTGAGGCTATCCCTTTCACCAAGACCGAGTTCGAACTCCTGCGTCTTTTCCTCGAAGAGCGCGGCAAGGTCTTCTCGCGTCAGGAACTGATCGACAGGGTGTGGCCTAAGGATGTGATGGTGCTCGACCGCACGGTGGATGTCAACATCACCCGTATGAGAAAGAAGATTGGTAAGTTTGCCAAGTGCATCGTTACCCGTCTGGGATTCGGTTATTATTTTGATGCGTAATTAAAATGTTTAAGTTAAATAGTGTAGGTAGAAAGTTGTACTTCAGTGTACTGGCGGTGTTCCTTGTGTTCGCCGTCAGTTTTATCGTGTTCCAGCAGGCACGAGAGAAACAGTATAAAATAGGTACGCTTACTATCAAACTGGAAAATTATAATGAACTGCTGGCAGAAGATTTGGCGCTATCACCCGGAGAAGGAATTATTCTGCAGGACAGCCTTCACAATAAGGATGTGACTGTGGCTCATGAGAAGTTGCAGGCTTTCGTCCGAGAACATGAAAGCAAGGATCTTCGTGTTACGCTGGTGCGCCCTAATGGTAAGGTGATTTATGACAACATGAGTTCCGATTATGAGCATTTTGCCAACCATGCCAAGCGTGAGGAAATAGTAGAAGCCTTGAAAAACAGGGTAGGCTCAAGCGTGGAGCGACAGTCTAAAACCCTGAAGCACGATTATTTCTATGTGGCTTCTTATTTCCCGGAAAGTCAGCTCATCATCCGTACGGCGTTACCTTATAATAATGATTTGGCTAAGTCGCTGCAGGCCGACCAGCATTTTATCTGGTTTGCCATCGTGGCCATTATTCTGCTTACCATCGTGCTCTACCGTTTTACGAACCGCCTGGCAAAGAATGTTTCCAAACTGAGCATCTTTGCTTATAAGGCAGACCACAACGAGAGTCTGGAGGTGGAAGATCTCGCCAAGTTCCCGAATGATGAGTTGGGCGAGATAGCTGAGCGTATCATCAAGATGTATAAGCGCATACAGACCACCCGACGGGAGCAGGATATTCTGAAACGGCAGCTTACCCAGAATATCGCTCACGAGTTGAAGACTCCTGTGGCAAGTATCCAGGGTTATCTGGAAACGATACTCGACAATCCGCATATCAACGAAGAGATGAAGTCGCAGTTCTTGCAGCGCTGTTATGCCCAGAGCGAACGCCTCACCTCTCTGCTCCGCGACATCTCAACCTTGAACCGGTTGGATGACGGTTCGGATATGATAGATTTCGAGGCGGTAGACATTACGCAGATGGTGAGTGAAATAGCCCGTGAGACGGCACTCGAAAGAGAGTCGCACAAGATGACTTTTGAGAATCTTCTTCCCGACCAGCATATCATCGTGAAGGGCAACCGCAGTCTTCTTTATAGCGTATTCCGCAATCTTACCGACAATGCCATCGCTTATGCCGGCGAAGGACGCAAGATGACGTTGAGTGCCATGGAGCAGGGCAACAAGTGGCATTTCATCTTCTGTGATAATGGTCAGGGAGTTCCTGCCGAGCATCTCTCCCGTCTTTTTGAGCGTTTCTATCGGGTAGATAAGGGACGCAGCCGCAAGATGGGTGGCACCGGTTTGGGGCTTGCCATCGTCAAGAATGCCGTTCTCCTGCATGGCGGAACCATCCGTGTAAGTAATCAACTGGAAGGCGGCTTGAAGTTTGAATTTACGCTTAAGAAATAATTTTTTTGAATAACTGAACTTTCGCATGTGGGGAAGTTAAGTGAAGTTAGGGAAGTTAGAGGGAAGTTAAGGGACAAATGTCCTACGTTTTACGAAAGAAGACTATTGTCTCTTCACTTCCCGAACGACCGTAGGGAGTGATAACTTCTTTAACT
>OLHG01001983.1_pt1 | contig 11548 bp, 9 predicted proteins | sample 1605971 | NCBI WGS metagenome assembly OLHG01 (sample SAMN03283289) | human gut metagenome | biome: human-associated habitat; material: feces | host: Homo sapiens | place: Peru | collected 2012 | reverse complement strand
GAAATGAATCAAAAAATAGTTTTATTTATAGGTACGGGTCAAATTGGTAAAGCAATTTTAAATAAAATAATGTTAAATAACCCCATGAAAGTAATAATTCACAATTTAACTGAAGAAGAAAGCAATTTTGTATGTGCCAAATATAAAGAAATGTATCCTAACATAGAATTTATATCAAGCTATGGAAACATATTTATGCCATATAATTTAAAGGATTTAAACAACCGCAATTTATATGATAAAAGCGAAGATATAATTAATTACTTTTATTGTGAGATTAATCAGTCAATATTGGAAAAATCAACTATTGTAACTTTAATAAAAAAATATAATCCAACTTTGATTATTGATGCAATAAACACAGCAACTGTTTTAGGAAATGCTTATAATCCGGAGTATAATTTCAAATGTTATTGTGAAGATCCTAATTCTTGCTCTACAAAATTATTGGTTGACGACTATACAACTAAAATTATAAATTTCGTTTATAGTTTAAAATATGGAATTGAAACATACAATGTTAAAAAGTATGTTAAAGTATCGACAACAGGTTTAGGTGGTATGGGAATAAATATGCCATATACTCATGGTGATAATCCTAAAATCAATCTATCAAGTGCATTAATGGGAAAAATAGCTGCATCTGGTGTCTTACATCAATTATTATGGAATTTAGAACATACAATGGGAAATAATATATCATTAATAATTCCAGCTACATTTGTAGGCTACGATTCGGTAAAATGTGAACCAATAGAGACCGACAAAGGTTTATTATTTAAAAGAGAAGTACCTACTTCATATAAGATTACTGATAAAAATAAAATAGAATACAATAATACAATTACAAATGAATATTTAAGATTTCCAGTTGTTAGAGCTGGTGAGAATCATGTTTATTCAAAAATGGAATTAAATGTATTGACAGCTATTGGCCAAATGGAAGGAATTACCAAAGAAGAAGTAGCAAATAAGGTGATTGATTGTATTCAAGGAAAGTCAAGCAATGATATATTATCAGCCTTAAATAGTGCAATGCTAAAGCCAACATATTTAGGTAGAGAAATGATTTATGATATTAATAATAAGTTTAATGATACTAAATATAATTATGGCATTGCAACAGGAAATTTAGGCGTAACTTTATCAAAAAAATTGTATGAACTATATTTGATTAAAGAAGCATATCCAACAGTAACAATATTAAAAAATGAAAATATAGATAATATTGTAAAACAAGTTAATTTGCAGATTAATGATTCTATATTAGAAGAAATTATTACATTAGGTATTCCAGTGTTAGATAATGATTACAATTTTTATATTGGTGATTATTCACTAGTTCCTAATGTAAATGAAGATAATAATTTGAACAAAGAAAATATAGAAAAATGGTCAAAAATAGGTTGGGTTGACTTAAGAAAAGATAATATTCAATTTTTGATAAATTCAATTATAGAAGTATATGATGACGCATTAGAAAGAGCAAAAATGTGTGATAATGATATATATTTCAATTTTAAAAAAATAAATGATAATTATGATATAGCTGAATATTTAGCATATTATAATAATTTAAAAAACAAAGGAAGAATTAAATAAAAGGAGAGATTAAAATGGAAAATATGAAAGAAGAAAAACAAATAATATTAACAGGAGATAGACCAACAGGGAAATTACATTTAGGACATTATGTTGGCTCATTAAGAAATAGGGTAGCAATGCAAGAATCAGGGAAATATATACCTTATATATTTATATCTGATTTACAAGCATTAACAGATAACGCAAGAGATCCTGAAAAAATAAGAAGAAACTTAATTGAGGTTGCACTTGATTATTTAGCAGTAGGAATAAATCCTAAAAAAAGTGTTATTTTTGTTCAATCTCAAATACCAGAATTAGCAGAATTAACAATGTATTATATGAATTTGGTTACATTATCAAGATTACAAAGAAATCCAACAATTAAAACAGAAATAAAAGAAAGAGGATTTGAAAAAAGTGTACCAGTAGGATTTTTAACATATCCAATAAGTCAAGCAGCGGATATAACAGCTTTTGATGCAAGATATGTACCTGGTGGAGAAGATCAAGAGCCAATCTTAGAACAGGACAGAGAAATTGTCAAAACATTTAACTCTATCTATGGGGAAACATTAGTAGAACCATATTTAATAACACCAGATAAAGATATATGTAAAAGATTACCTGGAACAGATGGAAAAAATAAGATGAGTAAATCATTAAATAATTGCATTTATTTATCAGATGAACCAGAAGTAATACAAAAGAAAGTAATGAGTATGTTTACAGATCCAAATCATTTAAGAGTAGAAGATCCAGGAGATGTAGAAAATAATGCAGTATTTAAGTATTTAGATGCTTTATGTACAGATGAACATTTTCAAAAGTATTTACCAGAATATAAAAATTTAGAAGAACTAAAAGCACATTATAGAAGAGGCGGACTTGGAGATGTAAAAATAAAAAGGTTTTTAAATAATGTAATTCAAGAAACATTAGCACCAATAAGAGAAAGAAGACATTACTATGAACAACATATTGATTATGTATATGATATGTTAGAAGAAGGAAGTAAAGTAGCAAGACAAAAAGCAGCTGAAGTTCTAAAAAGAGTTAGAAGAGCAATAGGTGTTGAATACTTTGAAGATATGGAACTTAGACATAGTATATATACTAATATTGATGATTCTATGGATTTTGATGAGAGTCATAAAAGAAGAGGAAGATAATTAAACTTATGAGAGGAGTTGAATATGTCTAAGATAATTGAAAATTTTAGCGATAATAGGCAAAATTATGGAAAAAAAGGAAATAATTTAAAAATATTGATGAATTTATTTAATGATAGTTCTAATGTTTTTGTTCCAGAAACATTAATATTGCCCAATTCACTTTTCAAAAAAATAATTGATGAAAATGGAAATATAGATCTTTCAAATTTTGAAAATATTTTCATTAATCCACAATTAGAAAAAGAAATATTATGTAGTATACATAAAAAATTTGGTAATAATAAACTAGTTATAAGAAGTTCAGCAACATGTGAAGACTCTATCTTTTTCAGTGGTTCTGGGCAGTATGATTCATTCTTGAATATTGAAACTGATGAAAAAATAATAGAAGCAATAAAAAAAGTATATGCATCATTATATAATAAGAATTCATATTTATATAGTAAAATATATAATATTAATTTAAAAAAAGAAAGTATGGCTGTTTTGATACAAGAAGTTGCACCAGTCATAAAATCAGGTGTAATGTTTAGTTGCAATCCTCTCAATCAAAGTAAAAAATATATTATCGAGTCAACAAAAGGATTAGGTACTAATGTTGTTGAAGGCATGGGAAATATTACACATTTGGAAATTGATTATAATGAAAAAGATAGTATTGTTGATGAAAAAATAAAATTATTGATTAATGTTATTGATGCTATAAGAAAAAGATTAAATTATGAAGTTGATATAGAATGGGGCTTTGATAAAAAGGGTGTTCTTTACATTTTTCAAGCAAGACCAATAGTTAACAAAGAAGTAAAGTTTAATTTAAGTTATGATAATTCAATCATATTAAAAAAATGTATTTCTATTTCAAAAGGGTTTTCGATAGGGAAAATAGAAAATATTACAAATAATGGTATGGGCGAAATTTTGTTTCAAAATGAAAAATATAATTTCAATGATTTAGAATTATTATTATCAAGTAAAGGTGTAATATTGAAAGAAAATGCAAAACTTTCACATTTTGCCAATATTCTTAGAGAATTAGTTAAGCCTTGTATTTATGTTGATGATTTTAAATTTAAAAAAGATAATCTTTATATAATAGATGCTTTTAACGAAAATATAATTGATTTTGAAAAATTAAAACCAAAAGAAAAGATTAATTTTCTATTTGAAAATTTTAATTATATGAGTAGTATTTTGAACGATAGTTTTGAAAAATTTAATGGCATTATGGCTATTGAGGAAGATAATAAGTTTGAAGAAGTTGTATTTAATATTGATAAAGATAATATAATTGATAGTTTGTTAAATAATGGATTTAAGAAAAAAATAATCAATCAAAAAATATATACTTATGATTTTAAGGATAAATCATTAATTGCAAATAATGTAATATTTAGGATACAAATATCCAATAAGAAAATAAATGTTCAATTTAAATTACTTGATATGGGGAATGAACATTACAGAAAAGAAAAAGGTATGTTAATAAAATTCGATAATTTAAAAAATGCAAAAAATTTTATGAAGTCATATTTGATGGTAGAAACCGGTTATCAAGAAAGAAAAATCACAAAATATGAACGTGGAAACATTTCGGTAAATATAATAAATTGGCCAGGATGTGAACCATATTTAGGAATTGAAAGTAAGTCATTAAATGAATTAAAAAAAATAAATAGCGAGCTTCAATTAGGTAATTGTTTGATTACTGGTTGGGGTGGAAAGCAAATTTTTGAAAGATTAAATTTAACAATAGATAATTGTAAATTTAAAGAGGAGGATAGTTAAATGAAAAGAAAAGTTGTCGTTTTAACGGATTGCGTAGATGTTGCATGGCAAGAAATAAGAGGATCTATTTATAGCAATTCTAACGATTATGATGTTTGTATTGAACCAGTTGTTCCTGTTGATTCATATAGTATTGTAAATGTTAATTTTTTAGTTAAATTAATTGCAGAAATATATCCTGAGGGTACAATTATATGTGTTATTGTAAATCCTTTAAAATTAAGAACTGAAAGAATTGTGGGTAGAACCAAGAAAAAAAATATAATTTTTGAAGGAACTAATACTGGTGCATTTAGTTGGCTTATTAAAGATTTCGGTTGTGATGAATTATATGAATTATTTGATCCTGGATTCGTTCCTTTTGGAGGAAAATATGTTCATGCACCTGCTGTTGGGAAAATTGCAAGTGGAGTACCAATAAATGAGTTGGGTAATCCGTTTGATATATCTAAAATTAGACACGTTGATATGGAAGAAGGTACAGTAATTCATATTGATAATTTTGGTAATTTAAAATTGTTTCATAAATTTAAAGAAGAACCTAAAAACGGTGATAAATTTTTGATTGAATTTAATAATGAAAAACTAGAAGTGACATATAATAAACGAATGATGGAAAAAGAAGACGGTGAAATAATAATATATCCGGGAAGTTCTTTTGGGTATACTGAAATAGGTATAGTAAGAGACCATTTTTCTTCAAAATATAAAATAAAAAATGGAGATATTGTAAAAATTAAGAAGGTGAAATAAAATGAAAGAAATTATGCTATCTGGTGGTAGACCAACGGGTAAGTTACATTTAGGGCATTATGTTGGTGCATTTAAAACTTTTGCTGATTTACAAGAAAATTATGAAAATTATTTTATAATTTCTGATATACACATGTTGACTACAAAATCAACAAAACAAGAAATAGATACAATATTTGAAAATTCTATTAATATGATTATAGATGCTATTGGAATGGGAATTGATCCAAACAAAACTACATTTTATTTGCAATCTCAAATTCCAAATTTATCACATATTTTTGGGATATTTCAAAATTATGTGAAAATCGATAGAGTTAATAATACACCAAGTTTAATTGAAATGAGTAAGCATTCAAATCAAGATGAAGTATCATTAGGTCTTGTAGCATATCCGGTTTTGGAGGCAGCAGATGTATTTTCTCTTAAAGCTGATGTTGTTCCAGTAGGAAAGGATAATATTGATCATATAATGATTGCACAAGAGATAATAAGATATTTAAATAATGAGTTTAATTCAAATTTTAGAGTTCCAAGATATATTACTACAGATAATAATCATATTGTTGGAACAGATGGTTCAAATAAGATGAGTAAATCATTAGATAATGCTATATATATAAGAGATACCCATGATGATGTAGTTAGAAAAGTAGAAAAAATGAAATGGATTGAAAATGGAAAACCTGGAATTAATGTTGTTCTTGAATACATAAGAATTTTTAATCCAGAACAATATGATTCAATTAATAATATGTATAAGGATAATATTTTAACAGAAGGAGACGCCAAAAATGTTCTTATAAAATCATTAGATATTGTTCTTCAACCTATGAGAGATAGGATGAAACCATATTTAAAAAATAGAAAACTAGCTTTTGATTTACTATATAATGGTACATTGAAAGTTAAAAATATTGCAGATGAATCTATGTTAGAATTAAGGAATGCAATAGGGTTAGTTGATTTAGAAGCTGAAAAGAATAAAATTTTGGGATTAACAAGATGAGTAAAGTTGTATTAATTAGTCCACCATATATGAAATTATCATATCCAAGCTATGATATGCCATTGGCATTGACAAAGGGGTGCGATTATATGAATCCTGGATTATTAATTTGTTCTGCTGTTCTTGATGCAAAAAATGTTAGCAATAAAATTGTGAAAGTAATTGATCCGACTGATGCACAGAGTATAATTTCACAATTAGATAATGATACTATTATGGTTGGAATTAGTTGTACTTGTGCATGGGAATATTTAGAATCGTTAAAAATTGCTGAAATTATTAAAAAAGAAATACCAACTATTAAAATTGTTATGTCTGGTTGGCAAATAAAAAGCATAAAAGAGCAAGTGTTTAAAGATTCTTTGAATATTGATTATATAATATTAGGTGATGCAGAATATACAATATATAATTTATACAATAAGATAATAAATAATAGCGATGAATCAATAAATTCTATTATTACTACAAATTCAAATGATTTTTATAATTCAAATGATAAATTTCCACAAATTAATTTTCAAATAATTAATTTTAAAAAATTTCCACAGTATCAAAAATATTTGCCGTATGTAGAAGAAAGTAGAAATTGTCCGTTTTCTTGTCAATTTTGTCTTAATTCATGTGTTAAAGATAGGTATCAAAATGTTCCAATTGATATTTTTAAAAAAAATGTTGATGAATTAGAAAAAGTTTATGGAGAAAATGCTAATGCAAATTTACTTGCGGCTAATTTTGGGGTAAATTATAGAGAAACAAAAAAGAAATTAGAATATCTTAAAACAAAAAAGATTAAATGGAATATTGAACTACATGTTGATAATCGTTGGGAATATTATATTGATGATTTAAGAGAAGCTGGAATTGCAAAAGCAAGTATTGGATTTGAATCAGGTTCAGTTAAAACTTTAAAATTAATGAATAAAACATCTAATCCTGAAAATTATTTAATCAGATTAGAAAGAATGTTAGAAAAACTAAATGAGCAAGGAATAAAGCCAAGTCTTAATCTTTTAATCGATTATAGAGATGATTATGAATCTATATGTGAAACATTATCTTTTTTAGAAAAAAACAAACTGTTGATTAAAAAGGTTAAGGCAAATTTTATGTTTGCTTTTGAAGGAATATTAAACAATATTGATTATTCTTATAATCCTAATATTATTATTGATGAATATGGCAAAAAAATTCATGCTTATCCAATTCTACCTAATGGTATATCATTAGAAGAAATTATTAATATAATAGATGAGATAGAAAAAGGAAATTATGATGTTAATATAATGGACTCATATGCATTATCATTAAAGAAAATAAAGAAAAATATATAAAGTAAAAATTTATTAAAAAGTTGCATGTAAAATAGTAATTAATGATAGAAATTGTTAACTACTATTTTTTTATTCAAAAATAAAAGTAGTATCTATTGATTACTTTTTTAATAAATTATCTTATGAAAGATTATGTTTTTATAAATAGATTGGATTGAAATAAGGATTTTTCTGTTTCATATGCTGACTAATTTGATGATGATATTTTTAAAAAGTTATAAATATCTTTTTGACATAAATCCATTATATTAAATGAAGTATTAAATAGTAATTAAACCATTTAAAAAAACTAATTTTCATGGTATTCTTTTCTAAAGAAGTGATACCACTCACTATAGCAATATTCACACACAATTAAATTAGTTAGATTTTATGATTATATAGATGGACTTAAAACAGGCTATACAAGAGGCGCAGGTTATTGTATAACATTAACCGGAATGAAAAATGGTATGCGTTTAATTGCTGTAACAATGGATGAACCAAGTATTGAAAGTAGAAATAGAGAAACATTAGGTTTAATTGATTATGGCTTCGCACAATATGAATTGGAAACATTATTATCAAAAGAAAGTATAATTGCAACAAAAACAATCGCAAAATCAATTCAAAGAAAGGTTGATGTTGTACCTTTAGAAGATATAAAAGTATTAAATAAAAAAATGCAAAATAAAAAGACAGTTACATATAAAATTGACATAAATAATATAGAAGCACCAGTTAATAAAGGAAATGTAGTCGGAAGTATTACATTAATTGAAAATGATAAAGAAACAAGAACTATACCATTAACTGTAAAAGAAAGTATAAAAAAAGCTAACATATTTGAATTGTATTTAAGAAATATGAAAGAATTACTATTAGGTCAAATATAAAAAAATCTGATATTTAATCAGATCTTATAAAACTAAATATTATCATTTACAATTTTAAATATATAATTTTTAACTTCATTAACAGTCATATTTAAAGCAATAGATAATTCATTATATAAATATTTTTCAGCAAGATCGAAATAAGTTGTATCCTTTTCGCTTGCTTTCTTTTTGTTATTAACTCTACTTTCGTTTCTAAGATATGTTGTTTTAATTATTCTTACAAGGTTTTCATAACCACCATCATTTAATAATTCTTTAAATTTTCCTTCAATGTTTTTTTCATTAATATCCTCAATCGGATTTATTTTAGGAATCTTTCTTATAAGTTCATTGGCTTTATCAATTGAAATAATATCTCTTAAAAATCCCATTTTATCTTCAACAGGAATATTAATGGTTAAAGAATCATCATCAATAGGGGCCATTACATAATAAATTCTACCCAACCTTTCTTTAATTCATTTACCCTGCACACATCATGCCTATAAACAACATATTCACCTTTTTTATACATAAAATATATCTCCTTACATATAATATTTTAACAAAAAAATAATTTTTTCGCATAAATTTTTAGACTAAATGCAGCTTTAAAAAAGGTTATTTAATTTATTAGACTTATTTCAGGTTCTGAAGATAGAAACTGCAATAAGTCTTTTAATTTATTCATATAATACTTAAATTATTGCACGCCAAAATTACGGAGGTTATTTCCGTTTTTCAAACTTATTTCCGCTTTTTGTTTCTTTATCATATTTGGTAACAAATAAAGCCAAGCTTTATTTGAATAAATATTATAATTTTGTTATATTGTCAATGGTTAAAATGAACTCGTTATACTCGCCATTGACAATAACTAGAATAATTTATTATTCAAGTCTTCATCAAATACATTTGTAAAGGCTTGTTTAGGTGTATAAGAATCTAATGACTTTAATGGTCTATTTAAAAGAGTTTTATTAACGTTTTTGATATCTTGTTTGTTATATGTATCTAAAGTTTTACCTTTTGGGAAAAATAATCGTAATTGTTTATTAATGTTTTCAACATTAGGTTTTTGATTTGATTTATAACCATCACAAAAGAATAATTTACATCTTTCTTCACCAGTTATTTTTGAAAAACATATTCCTTCTATATCTGTAAAAGTAGGATCTCTATCAGTTAAAATAACTGGTATTAAATCAATAAAAGCATTACTTCCAATTCTTTCTTCTAACTCATCAAAATATTCAACGACTTTTTGTTGATTTGGATTTTTAATTAAATTTAACAAAACAAATTGTAAATCTGGTAGAATAAATGATACAATATTATTGTTATCTGTCTTAATTGTTCCAAGAAAATCTAGTTGCCAGACATAGATTCCTGGATGTTTATGCATATAGGCAAGATAATCAATGTAAGTATGACCAGTTCTGTCAATTTTATTATTTTCAGAATATTCATACTTTTTATTATATTTTCTTTTCTTGTAAGTAACAGCATAAGGTAAATCAATTCTTTTAGTTGTTAAATAACCATTATTAACATATCTATAAAGAGTAGTAACAGATTTATCTATTTCTTCTTTGTTTTCAACAGTTATTTGATAAATAGATTTTTTATTATCAATTCCATCCTTAATAATTTTATCGAGTCTTTGAAACTCATCTAAATCAACATCAATGCCTCTTCTTGAATTAATCAAATTAGTATCAGCTTTATTTTGAGCTTTTTGAGCATCATATTTGTATTTTGTAAAACAACATTGATTATTATATCTTTTATTGCATCCAGTGCATACATAAGGCCATCTGGTTACTTTTTTACAATTTGTTACATTACTTCCAATTGTAATACTTTCTCGATTTCTTTTAACTTCCTTTGAAATACTTGTTGGATCAAATCCTAAAGCTTCAGCAATCTCTTTTAATTTATAATTATGAGATATCCCATTTGAAATAACTTTTCTATGTTCCATAGTTAAATGTTTCCAATCTTTCATTTGTAATTCCTCCTTTTTTTGACAAAGAAACATATATATTATACTATAAACAGACTTATTGCAGTTATTTTATTTAAAACGGAATTTCAAATGAAAATTAACAAAAGTCAAATATTTAGCACTCTCTATTGACAAGTGCCAAAAAATGAGTATAATGTATATATAGGGAGATGAGAAAAATGAATATGGAAAATAATAATGAAGACGTATTAAAAAAATATGGTCGTGATATAGTTGAAGCCGCCAAAGCCAATAAGGTTGATCCCGTAATTGGCAGAGATGACGAAATTAGATCACTAACCAGAATATTATCAAGAAAAAGTAAAAATAACCCTGTTTTAATCGGTGAAGCCGGTGTTGGTAAAACAGCAATCGTTGAAGGATTAGCGCAAAGAATAATCAAAGGAGATGTCCCAGATAGTTTAAAAAACAAAACAATTTGGGAACTAGATATGGGTTCACTTATAGCAGGCGCTAAGTATAGAGGTGAATTCGAAGAAAGACTAAAAAATGTTCTTAACAAAGTCAAAGAAAGTGACGGAAAAATAATCCTCTTTATCGATGAAATTCATATGATAGTAGGAGCAGGAGCTGAAGGCGCCTTAGATGCTGGTAATATGTTGAAACCAATGCTAGCAAGAGGAGAAATTCATTGTATAGGAGCAACAACATTAAACGAATATCGAAAATATATCGAAAAAGATAGTGCGCTTGAACGTCGTTTTCAAACTGTAATGGTAAAAGAACCAACCGTTCAAGATACCATAACAATACTACGTGGACTAAAATCAAGATTTGAAGTATTCCACGGCGTAAATATCAAAGATAATGCTTTAGTCGCAGCAGCAACTCTTTCAAACAGATATATAACAGATAGATTTCTTCCTGATAAAGCAATCGATTTAATAGATGAAGCTTGTGCTACTATTAAAGTACAAATGGATTCAGTACCAACAGAACTTGATACTTTAACAAGAAAAATAATGAGACTTGAAATAGAAAAAGAAGCATTAAAAAAAGAAAAAGATGATATAAGTAAGAAA
>OLHG01001977.1_pt1 | contig 11571 bp, 8 predicted proteins | sample 1605971 | NCBI WGS metagenome assembly OLHG01 (sample SAMN03283289) | human gut metagenome | biome: human-associated habitat; material: feces | host: Homo sapiens | place: Peru | collected 2012 | reverse complement strand
AATTGGGACATTATCAACTTGGATACATTGAGACATTATCACATTGGAATCAGATTTTAGTACAATTTGTAAGCGATTTCTGTTGACTTGTTTGTATCGAGTCATGTATACTGATGACGAAGGATTGTTACTTTAAGTAGGCAAGACCGTCATTCACACGCCCTTTTTAGGGTACAGTGAATGCGGTCTTTTTTTTGTTTCAATCTATCAAATTTAAGAGTGGAGGTGAAATCTGTAGTCTTATCAACAAAGAAAGAGGTGAAATAATGAAAGGGAAAAAAATTGTTGAAGTAGGCTTGGCTGCAATTATTGCGCTATCGGGAGTTGCTTCTGCAGCTGCACCAGCTTTTGCGGCACCTAATGTGATTTATCCGAATGTACAAAGCTACACAAAGGATTCAGACACATTTACATTGCCAAAGAAAAGCCGTTTACTTGTGGTTTCAAATGAAAAGACACTTAATAATGAAGTGCTATTACGTGATTTGAAACGTGCAAGTTCGCAGTTGTTAGACAAAGGTGTTTTATCAGAAGCACCACAGATTGTTTTTGGTACATTAGAAAATGCTGCAGACAATGACATCATTGTAAAAATGGGAACTAATCCAGATTTAACTGGTAAAAATGATGCTTATGCAGTAGATATTAAAAATAATATTACTATTTCTGCAGAAGATGAAACAGGAATCTATTATGGTTTAACATCTGTGATTCAGATGTTAATTGAAGGTGACAATGTTTTAACTAAGGGAAATATTGTTGACTATTCTGATGTTGAAGACCGTTCATTCCATTTGGACTGTGCAAGAAAGTTCTTCACAAAGGATTGGATCATTTCATTAATCAAGGATTTATCTTGGCAGAAATACAATTCAATTCAGCTTCATTTTTCTGAAAACGAAGGTTTCAGATTACAGAGTGATACTCTTGAAGCAATTGATGGCTTCCAGTATGTAAACAACCAGTATCTCACTAAACAGGATATGTTAGAAATTATTCAGGTTGCAAATGAATATCATATCGAAGTTATCCCATCTTTAGACTCTCCAGGTCACCTTGGTGCAGTTCTAAGATATTTACCATCTGATTATAGCTGTGCAAGCTTATTCCCATCTGATGGTAGAAGAGCACAGTGCTTCAATATCTTTACAAATGACGAAGCACGCGGTTTCTTAATCGATTTAATGACTGAATTTATCGATTTCTTTTCAGAAGCTGGATGTAAGAGATTTAACATTGGTGGAGATGAATTCTTAGAAAAATTCTCTAACTTCTCTAATGAACAGTATGTACAGATCATGGAATACTTCAATGAAGTATCTGCAATCGCTAAGTCAAAGGGTATGACTCCTAGAACTTGGAACGATGGTGTGATGTATGGAAACTATACTGGATATAAGTTAGATCCAGATATCGAAATCTGTTATTGGGCTGCTCCACAGAACTGTGCAAGTATCGAAAAGTTTGTGTCAAATGGTAATAAAGTTATCAACTTCTCTGATATTTACATGTATTATGTATTATCTTCTTGGTGGTTACAGAATGCATGTCCTGAAGGAGATAGAATTTATAGAGAATGGAATCCAGGTAAGTTCTCTACATTACAGGGTGGTATTCCACAGACTTATAAGAAACCATATGCAAACTTTGTAAAAGGTGGTTCTTATGCTGTTTGGTGTGACGTTCCAGGTTATATGACACAGGATTCAGTGGCAAATAACATCTTCTATAGAACACGTGCCACTGCTTATAAGATGTGGAACACATCAGATTCAATGCCTGAATATGCTGATGTAAAGAAGGCATTTGATAAGATTGGACGCGTTCCTGGTTATAAGAGCGTCTTACCAGAACCGGGTCAGGTTCTTTATGAAGGACAGTCTGTTGCACTTACAATTGAATATAAGAATGAATTTGGACAGACAATTGAACCTACAGAAACTTTATATGGCTTAAAGGACAATGAATACACTATTGAACCTAAGGAACTTTATGGTTATAAGTTCGAAAAGGCAAGTGAATCATTATCAGGCGTATATAAAGAAAATAAAACAATCACTTTAACTTATAAGACATTTACTGATAAGGAAGCATTAATGAACGAAGTGAATAATGCATTAGTGATTAAAGATTATATTCCTGAAACAGTGAAGGAATATAAGGAAGCTCTAGACGTTGCAAAAGACGTTAAAGAAGATCCTTCAGCAGGACAGAAGAAAGTTGATGAAACATTAGCTGCACTTCGTACTGCAAAAGAAAAAGCTGTAAAGGCTAAATTCTATAAGTTATATGTAGAAGCTTATTATCCAGTAAGTGATGCGGCTTATGCATCTGGATATCAGGCTTATATGAATGCCGTTAATAACGGAAAGAACACTCTTAAAGATGAAAACCTAGATGTTGAAACAGCTGAAGCTGCCTATAACAACATCATGAATGCAAAGAAAGCATTAATTAAGAAAGCTGCAGACAAGCCTACTATTTCTGCAACTAAAGGATATTATAGCTGGTACTCATACAACAACATGATTGATGGTAACCGTAATTCTAAGTGTTGGTTTGGTGCTGACCAGACAGCTGGTGATGAAGTATTATTCACATTCCCAAGTAAAGTAAAATTATCAGGTGTGAATGTTGTACAGGCAGACCAGGGTGATATCTTACGTGATGCTGAAGTTCAGATTTCTGCTGATAAGGTAAACTGGACAACAGTAGGTACATTAAAGGGTACAGATCCATTAGAAAAGAGATTTGACTTTGATGCACAGGAAGTTAAGTATGTAAGAATCTACATCAATTCTGGACATGGAGCTTGGTATCAGATTTCTGAAGTTGAGTTCGTATTAGAAGCAATTGGTGAAGATACTACATTAAAAGATTTAATTGAAAAAGCTAAGGAAGAAGATTTAGAAGGCAAGACAATTGCATCTAGAGATGAATTCTTAGAAGCACTTATTGAAGCTCAGAAAGCATTAGTGGCTGAAGATATCAAGAATGAAGCTGTTATTAACCGCTTAAAGAAGGCTATCGAAGGCTTAGTTGATGCACCTGTTGTGAATACAGATGCTATTGATGAAGCAATTGCGAAGGCGGATGCTTTAACTGAAGAAGAAGTAAATAAAGCAATTAAAAAGAACGTTGAAGTATTCAACAAAGCATTAGCTGATGCTAAGGCTGTTCTTGCTAAAGATGCTTCTCAGGAAGAAGTAAATGAAGCTGCTAAGGCATTAAATGATGCATTAAACGGATTAAAGGTTCTTAGAGGTAATCCAGAAGCTTTAAATGCAGCTCTTGAAGCTGTTAGTAAGAAAGATGAAAGCAAATATACTGCTGAATCTTGGGCAGCATTAATGGCTGTAGTAGAAGAAGTAAAGGCTATTGACTTAGAAAATGCAACTCAGAAAGAAATTGATGAAGCTGTGGCTAAGTTAAATAAAGCAGTAGATGCATTAGAAGAAAAGGTTGTTATTGAACCAGAAAAACCAACTGTTCCAGAAAAACCAGCTGAAAAACCTACTGAAAAGCCAACAGAAAAACCTGCTGAAAAGCCAACTACTAAACCAGAATATAAGAAGGATGACACTGTTAAGACAGGTGATTCTACTATGATTGCTGGTATGTTCGCTCTCATGGCTGTATCAGCTATTGTTTATATCTCATTAAAGAGAAAAAAAGCATAATAAATTAAAGAAGAGGCAGCTTAGCCTGCCTCTTACTTGATAGGGAAAAATGAAAATGAATACAAATAATATGAAACGTATATTAATGAGCGTTATGCTCGTTTCTTCTATGACTCTTTCAAGTGGCGCTATAGTTGCACAGGCATACAATGGTACGCCTGCAATTGCTGAAAGAACAATGACTAATGAACAGCTCGTTGCTGCAACTACACCAATCTTACAGTCATATACTAAAGATGCTTCTGATAAGACTTGGGTAATGACTAAGGATTCTAAATTCGTAATCGTCGCGAATGAAGCCAACTTAAAGAATAATAGACTTGCAGAAATCGTTAAATTAGTTAACTCTGAATTTATGGCTAAGAAGATTATTTCTAGTGATGCTCAGGCTATGCTTTATAATCAGGATGGTGCACCAACTGATATCACTATTGATATCAAACCTGTATCAGAAATCACTGATAAGACTACAAGTAAGGAAGCTTATAAGATTACAATCGATGACACTGGTATCCATTTAACTGGGGCAAGTGAAACAGCTGTATTATATGGTTTACGTACTATTGAACAGCTTACAATTGCGAATAATAGTACTTTAGCTTATGGTGAAATCGTTGACTATCCTAACGTTGCTGAACGTCGTATCCATGTAGATATGGCTCGTAAGTACATTTCTAAAGACTGGTTCATTAGACAGATCAGAGAAATGTCTTACTTCAAGATGAATGCTATCCAGATGCATTTCTCAGAAAACTTAGGTTTCCGTATTGAATGTGAAACAGATCCATCAATCGTATCTGAACAGCATTTAACAAAAGCCGACGTAAGAGAAATTCTTGCGGAAGCAAAGAAATATGGTGTTAAAGTTATTCCATCATTTGACTCTCCAGGCCATGTTGACCAGATTTTAAGAGCTCATCCAGAATATGGGCAGGTAGATAAATATGGTAATCATTATAAATCAGGTTTAGATGTCACTAATCCTGAAGCGATTAAGTATATCTATAGCTTATATGATGAATATATGGAATTATTTAAAGGATGTACAGATTTCCATATCGGTGGCGATGAATATATGGAATTTGACCGTGCACCTTTCACTACTCAGTACAAGTCTGTATTAGATAATTATGCAAGAGAAAACATTGATCCTAATGCAACTTGGAAAGATGTTATTGCGAAATATATCAATGACTTAGCAGAACATGTACATGAAAAAGGATTTACTCCACGTATTTGGAACGATGGTATCTATTATGGAGAAAATTCCTGGGGACAGAATAAACAGATGATCAAAATGCATAAGTATATTGGTATTGATTTCTGGAGCCAGATGTCATGGAATGGAAGCATTGCTAGATTACAGACTTTCTTAGATAAGGGTCATGATACAATCTACAACGTAAACGCAAGTTTCTTCTATTATGTATTAAGACCATCAATGCCAGATGATGGACGTAAACAGCATTCATTTGATAACTTGAATTCTGATAAGTTAATCTTTGATGAATGGACTCCAGGTAAATTCCAGGCTAACACTATTGCAGATGATAACCCAGCTATTAAGGGTGCATCACTTGCTATCTGGTGTGATAAGGCTGATGTATGTGATGAAGATACTATTACTGAAGATATCGCAAATGAAATGCGTGCACTTGCTAGTAAGGCATGGAATACAAAGTCTAATAGTATTATTTCTCATAACCAGTTTAAGGCCAATTATGCAAAGCTTGGACATGTTGCTGGATTTGATAAGGGTTCTACTTTACCAGATTCTGGATCAATCTTACCAGCTGATTCTTTAGGTAAAGTGACTATTAAATATGTAGATAAAGATGGTAAGGAAATCAAGAGTCCAGTGACTCGTTATGGTAATATCGGTGATGAATATAACTTCACTGCTGAAAAGATTTATGGTTATCGTTTAGTGTCTGATAAAGACAGTGCAACTGGTACATATAGTAAGAAGGGTGATACTTTCACTTTCACTTATGAAATCTACACAGACAAGACTGACTTAAAGGATGCATTAGATAATGCTTTAGATGAAAATGAATATATTGGTGCAACACTCGGTGAATATAAAGCTGCATTAGATGAAGCACAGAAGCTTTATGATGATAAGAATGCATTACAGCAGGATGTAGATGCTATCTTAACTAAGTTAAATACAGCTAAGAAGAAAGCTATTAAACGCGCTTACTATCCATTGTGGGTAGAAGTAGAAAACCCATTAGAAGATAATGGTTATGCTTCTGGTTATGCTGAATACTTAGAAGCTGTAAAGAATGGTAAGAAGGTTCTTTATAGTGAAGATGTAACTGATGAAGCAGTGAAGGAAGCATATGAAGCTTTAGTTACTGCAAGAGAAGCTATTATGAAGCGTGATGGAAATGTTCCTAGTGTTCAGGCATCTGATGGTTATTGGTCATTAGGTGTTTCTCCAAGCGATAAGTATAGCTATGACAAGATGTTCGATGGTAATAGAGATACATTTGCTTGGTTCAATGATGCACAGAAAGTCGGTAAACATATCACATTTACATTCGCAAATAAAGTGAATATGAGTGGTATTAAGATTTCAGCTCCTGAAAGACCAGGTTCAGATATTATCAAGAATGCAGATATCATGGTATCTGAAGATAAAGAAAACTGGACTAGAGTGGCTAACTTAAAAATGGATGCGAATAATCTTGAACAGACATTCACATTCGATAAACAGCCAGTGAAGTATGTTAAACTTGAAATGAAAGAAGCAAGCGACAGCTGGTATAAGATTGCAGAAGTACAGTTCACTTATGAACAGGTGGCTGAAAATACTGAACTTAAGGATCTATTAAAAGAAGCTTATGCTCAGGATTTAACTGATAAGACTGCTGATTCTGTTGATACATTCTTAGACGCATTAATTGAAGCTCAGAAGGCTTATGCAAAAGAAGATTTAAATAATGAAGAAGTAATGAATACATTACGTGATGCAATGAAGAATTTAAAGGTAGCTCCAAAAGTGAATAAGGCTGAACTTGAAGAAACAGTGACTAAGGCTGAAGCTATCTCTGAAGAAACATTAAATAAGGCTGTTAAGAAAGCACGTGATGCATTTGCTAAAGCATTAGAAGACGCTAAGGCTGTTGTTAAAAACAAAGATGCTTCTCAGGAAGAAGTCAATGAAGCTGCTAAGAAATTAGAAGACGCTATTAAGGGCTTAGATGTTCTTAAGGGTGATACAACTGCATTAGATGCTAAACTTGCTGAAATTAAGAAATTAGATGAAAAGAAATATACTGCAGATTCTTGGGCTGCATTAATGGCTGCCGTTGAAGAAGCTAAGGGTCTTGACGCAGAAAATGCAACTCAGGTAGAAGTAGATGAAGTTGTGGCTAAGTTAACTAAGGCAGTAGACGCTTTAGAAGAAAAGGTTGTTATTGAACCAGAAAAACCAACTGTTCCAGAAAAACCATCTGAAAAACCTGAAACTAAGCCAGAAACAAAACCAGAAGTAAAACCAGAAATAAAACCTGAAGAAAAACCTACTACTAAACCAGAAGATAAGAAGGATGATACTGTTAAGACAGGTGATCCAACTTCATTATTTGGATTAGTATCAGCTATGGCTTTATCTTTAGCTGGTTATGTTTCTGTAAAGAAGAAAGACTAAAGATTCATCTTTTTTTAGGGAAGGGATAGTGTAATGCTATCTCTTCTTTTTTCTTACAAAAGAAGTGAGATGTTTACATTATAATGTGAAGTGAATATGATATCATAGATGTAAGAGAGGGGTGAGCATAATGGAGGATGCTTATATCAATGGAAAAATAATAGATGGGACTAAGGAGATGCAGGTTAAGGAAGGTTACGCTATTCTTGTAGAACAGGGGAAGATTAAGGATATTGTTTTACAGAAAGAAGCTGATTTAACAGGGTATAACGTAGTGGATTTAGAAGGAAACTATATTATTCCAGGTCTTATTAATATGCATGTACACTTAGCCGGTAATGGGAAGCCACAAAAGAAACAGAGAGATAATGCGAAACTAGTGAATTTCTTAATGAGTAATCCTATTACGCGTGCTATTGCCCATAATATGGTACGTGGATTTGCGGAAATGGAGTTACTCAGTGGTGTCACTACGATTAGAACAGTAGGTGGTATTAGAGATTTTGATACACGTGTACGTGATGAAATTAATTGTGGGAAGAAGAGAGGACCACGTATTTTAGCAGGTAATGAAGGTATTTCAGTCCCTCATGGTCATATGGCAGGGAGTGTAGCAATTGCAGCTGAAACAATTGATGATGCACTTTTACAGGTAAGTAAAGCAAAGGAACAGAATGTCGATTTAATAAAATTGATGATTACAGGTGGTGTTCTAGATGCTAAGGAAAAGGGTGTTCCTGGGGAATTAAAGATGGCTCCTGAAATGGTTAAAGCGGTTTGTGATAAAGCACATGAATTAGGCTTTAAGGTGGCTGCACATGTAGAATCATCGGATGGTGTCAGAGTGGCTTTGGAGAATGGTGTAGATTCTATAGAACATGGGGCAAAACTCGATGATCATATGATTCAATTATTTAAAGATAACAATGCATTCTTATGTACTACATTATCACCAGCCTTACCATATGCTTTATTTGATCGTTCTATTACTAACGCATCAGAAGTCGAACAATTCAATGGTAAAGTCGTATTTGATGGAATTATAGAATGTGCGAGACAGGCATTAGAAAATGATATTCCTATTGTATTAGGTAATGATGTAGGATGCCCTTGGATTACACAGTATGACTTCTGGAGAGAACTATATTACTTCCATAAGTATGTAGGTGTAAGTAATGCATATGCCATTTATTGTGCGACACTACAGGCAGCTAGAATGGCTGGTATTGATGATAAAACTGGTTCTATTGAAGCAGGTAAGTCAGCTGATATGATTGTCACAAAGGATAATCCATTAGATGATTTATTGGCATTAAGACATATTGAATCTGTTATCATGAGAGGTTATAGAATTGATCATCCTACTAATAAGATCAATGAACAGGTAAAAACTGAATTGGATAAGTTCTTATAATTAATCCCTTCTTTGAGGGATTTTTTTAGTAACTATATTTATATGTCTTAAATAAAATTAATTTTATGTACATATTTATGGATGATATTCAAGTATATATATGGTAATGCTAGAAAAGAGATTTTTCAACTTGATATAATATGAAAAAAGGGAGGGAAATCTCATGAAAAAATTAATTGCATGTCTTGTGAGTATTGCGTTATGTTTATTCCCATCTATGACATCAAGTTATGCTCAAGAAAACTGGGTAGGCTCTTGGTCTACAAGTCCTGTAGAATTTAGTATACAGAAATTTTTTGGGAATCATTTTAAGGATTTTGGTTTGCATCACTTAACATTTAGAACTGTAATTAAACCTACATTGACAGGTGAAACAGTACGTCTCACATTCTCTAATACTTATGGTACAGGTCCTATGACTATTGATGCTGTGACTATAGCGAAAACAATAAGTAAACAGCGTATTAAACTTCCTACAAAGAAGACTGTGACATTTAATGGATGTAAGAAAGTAACATTAGAAAAAGGAGAAACTGTTTATTCAGATCCATTAGACTACCATGTAGATGCATTAGAACCAGTCACTGTTTCTATGTATATGAAAAATACAGATCAGTTAAAAACATATGGTTTAATTGGTGGTAAAACATATATTAGTTCAGGAAATCAAGTCAATCTTCCTGCAACTACAGGCGTACCAATGATATTAAATGGAAACTTTGGTGAATATGATGTTATACCATTATTAACAGGTTTAGATGTCAATCGTCCCGATGCGCATTCTACAGTTATTATTGGTGATTCTACACTTGCGAATGATATACCAACACTATTCTCTACTAAACTGCATTTAGCTGGTATTCATAATGTAGGTGTCTTACAGCAGGCTATTAAGGGTAATCGACTATGTGCTGATGGAGCAGGTAGACTTGGTATGGCTTATGGTGAAGCTATGTTGAAGAGATTTGAAAGAGATGCTTTAAATCAGCCGGGTGTAAAGACTGTTATTATCAAGGTAGGATGTAATGATATTATTCATCCTAATTGTAAGAGCATGATGGGTATTGCACCTAAGGTGACTACAGAACAGATGATTGATGCTTATAAAACACTTATTAGTAAAGCACATGAAAGAAATATTCAAGTATATTTAGTTACTCGTTCTGCTTGGAAAGGTTATACACGTAATATATTAAATAAAGGTGATGACATTGAGTGGACACCTGAAATAGATCAGATGAGAAAAGATATTAATGCATGGATTAAGACAAATCCTGCAGATGGATATATTGATCTAGATGATTTATGTCAGGATGAAGATCATACACAATTGAGAAGTGAATATGTGACTGATGGGGTTCATTTCACATTAGAAGGACAAAAAGCAGTGGTAGGTAAATTACCAGTGACAGTATAGAAAAGAAAGAGGATTGACTCTGTGAATACAGAATCAATCCTCTTTTTTGCGCACTGCTTCATTTGAGATTATTAAGCTCTTTTAGACGTGAATTAATAACTGTTAATTCATCATCCAATTGATTGCGTTTATTTATTGTTAATTGTTTTTGTATTTTCATTGTGATCTTCTTAATCAAATATACCACATCTTTTGAACTTTTTTCTAAAATATAAAAAGAGCAATTCGTTTTTTTATATTGAATCACTCCTCATTTTTTAAATTATTTGTACCTAATCTATTTTGATAATCTTCTAATTCATGAAATATTCTGAAAATTATTATTTCTTTATTTGTACTATCAACAAAGTAAACAAAGATATAATGATGAATTATTAACTTTCTATATTCATATTGATGATGTTTTAGAATAACCGGATGAGACTTTGGATGTAACTTTATCCTTTCTAGATTTTTATCAATATCATGTTTGAATTTTGTGAGAACAAATGGATTTTTATATCCAGAGAGATAAGATAGTATTTTATCTAAATCACCAATTGCTGAATCTGTATAAAGTATTTTATAATTCAAATCCATATTTTTTACTAAACATTCCCCATGTTTCTTCTTCAGTATGAGTTCTTCCTTCTTCGTAATCTTTTTCTGCTTCATTTAACTTATCTTCGATTGTTTCAGGAAGAATAACATTATTTTTTTTAACTGAATCAGTATCTTTAATTGGTTTCATAACAATCAATCCTCCTTACTCATAGTATAGCATTTATTCATACAAATACAAACAACAGTGAAATTTAGATTATTTACTTCATTGAACTTATAGTAATCATATGTAAATTTCTGATGACAATTTTCAGTGAATGCAAAGGATAAAAAATGTAAGTAGTAAACTGGTGTGCAACTGAATATTACTGTTCCTGAATTTTCAAGAGTAGAATATGGAATATAATGGTGTGAACTACTACAACTTAATACTTCGTATTTGAAGTCGTAGCCTCTAGGATGCTTACGCATCTGTTTTGACTATCAGATACATATATTTAGCTTCCTTCTATATATCTTATACTCTCTCTAATCCAGAATTTCTCAATCAAATGCATTATTGGTATTCATTCTCCGCCTATTTTATATAGAGATGGGGGGCTGCCGTTTCTTTAGATAGAAATTATGTACCTAAAACAGGTAATCTTATTTTTTTTGAAGTTGAAATTCAAACTCAAATGAAACCTCACATTATTCTATGAAACTAAAAAAGCATCAACTTAAACTAGATGTTTAAGTTGATGCCATTGATCATGAAATATAAAGAAAGAGGATTGATTCTGTAAGTGCAGATTCAATCCTCTTTTTGTCTGTTGATAGAAGCACTTGTATTAAATCCATCAGGATATCTTTTATGTAG
>OLHG01001975.1_pt1 | contig 11593 bp, 10 predicted proteins | sample 1605971 | NCBI WGS metagenome assembly OLHG01 (sample SAMN03283289) | human gut metagenome | biome: human-associated habitat; material: feces | host: Homo sapiens | place: Peru | collected 2012 | reverse complement strand
TTTTACTTTTATAAATAATGTGATACAATAATTATGGTGGTTTGATGGAGTACAAAAGCGAAGAAGAATTATTTAATAGTCTAAGAGGAGCATTCAATGTAAAACTAAGACTAATAAAGAATAACTATAGTTATATAAAAATAATTGATATATGGAATTATCTAAAAATAAATAAATGGATAAAGACTAAGAATCTATCAATATCAGAAATGGTAAATGATATATTAAATTGTAATTATTTAAATATAAGATATTACAAAGAAAGGATTAATTATGAAAAAAGAGGATATTAGTTACGAAACAGTAAGAAATAATTTAACATATTTAGATGATGAAGATATAAAACTAATTGATAAAGCATATTACTTTGCTAAAGAAAAGCATGATGGACAAAGAAGAAGAACTGGTGAACCATATATAATTCATCCTTTAAATGTGGCTTATATTTTAACAACAATAAAAGCAGATAAAGAAACAATATGTGCAGGACTTTTACATGATACTTTAGAAGATACTGATACAAGTATGGATGAAATGGAAAAAGAATTTGGCAAAGAAATAACTAAACTTGTTGATGGTGTTACTAAAATTAACAATATAAATATTTCAACAGAGAATGAATATTTAACAAGTTATTATAAAAAAATAATCGTAGGAATGAGTGAGGATGTAAGAGTTATTATTGTAAAACTAGCTGATAGACTCCATAATATGAGAACACTTTATGCTTTACCAGTTGAAAAACAAAAGAAAAAGGCAAAAGAAACACTAGAAATACTTGCACCGATAGCTCATAGACTTGGAATGCATAAAATTAAAAGTGAACTAGAAGATTTATCTTTAAAATATTTAAAACCTGAAATATATTTTGATATTGCCGAAAAACTTAATACAACTAAAGTAGAAAGAGATTCTTATGTTAATAATATGATGGATGAAGTAAGTAATCTGCTTAAACAAAATAAAATAAAACATGAAATAAAAGGACGTTCTAAAAGTATTTATAGTATTTATAAAAAACTTGATAAAGGTAGAAGTTTTAATGATATATATGATCTTCTTGCTATTAGAATTTTAGTTGAAAAAGAACAAGAATGTTATTTAGCTTTAGGACTTATTCATTCAAAATATAAACCTATTCCTAAAAGATTTAAAGATTATATTGCTATGCCTAAAACTAATCTTTATCAAACTCTTCATACAACCGTAATTGGACCAGATGGTAACCTTTTTGAAATTCAAATAAGAACTTATGATATGGATAAAATTGCTGAAAATGGTATTGCTTCTCATTGGGCTTATAAGGAAGGAAAAAATGCTTCGGTTGAAATGCAAAACATAACAGAACAAAAATTGCAGTTTTATAAATCAATTATTGAGCTTAATGAAGAAAAATTAAGTAATGAAGATTTTGTTAATACAGTAACAAATGAAGTTTTAAATAACAGTATTTATGTATATACACCAAAAGGAGATGTCTTTGAACTTCCTAAAGGTTCTACACCAATTGATTTTGCTTATCGTGTTCATAGTGAAGTGGGGGACAAAACAGTGGGTGCTATTGTGAATAATAATATGGTACCTTTATCATATGAACTTAAAAATACAGATGTTATTAGGATAATAACAAATAAAGCAAGTCAAGGACCATCAAGAGAATGGTTAAATATTGCAAAAACAACTCAAGCTAAAAATAAAATAAAAGCTTTCTTTAATAAAACAAGTAAAGAAGATTATATAACAAGTGGCAAAGATTTATTAGAAAAAGAATTACGAAGAGAAAAAATAGCTATAACTGATTTTATGAAACAAGAAAACTTAAATGAAGTTTTAAAGGAATTAAAATTAGATAATCTTGAAGATTTATACCTTAATATAGGTAATGGTAAATATAGTGCCAAAAGTGTTGTGAAAAAACAAGATGAAGAGGAAATAAAAGAAGAGGAAAAGCCTAAAAAAGTTGTTACTAAAACTTTTGAAAATGATATAATTGTTGGTGATACAAATAATATAAAAACACATATTGCGAGTTGTTGTTATCCTGTACCTGGTGATGAAATAATAGGATTTATCACTAAAAATAACGGCATTAGTATTCACAGAAAAAATTGTTTAAATGTTGAAACTTTAGATGAAAAAGTAATTGATGCTAGATTTAATAGTGTTACAAAAAATAAATATTATACTGAACTTCTTGTGTACACTTCATCAAATGAAAATATTTTATTTGATATAATGCAAGCTGTTAATAACATAAATATTCAAGTAGAAAGTATGAATATTATTAGTAAATCTTCTTATTATGTATATTTAGTAACATTGTTTGTTAATAATACAACTGAAATAGATAGATGTATAAAAGAAATAAATAAAGTAAAACATGTAACAGAAACAGTTAGAAAGGTAGATTAATAATGAAAGTAGTAGTACAAAAAGTATTAAATGCAAGTGTTGTTGTAAATAAAGAAGAAGTTGGTAAAATTAATTCAGGATTATTAATCTTTGTAGGTTTTACACATAATGATGATATATCTAACATAAAATATATTGTTAATAAAATAGTAAATTTAAGAGTATTTGAAGACAGTAATAATGTAATGAATTTAAGTGCTTTAGAACTTAATAAAGAATTACTTGTTGTGTCACAATTTACTTTGTATGCTGATACTTCTAAAGGAAATAGACCTAGTTATATAAATTCACTTAAACATGAAGAGGCAAATGTTTTGTATGATTTATTTGTTGAAGAATTAAAAAAATCTAATTTAAAAGTTGAAACAGGTATTTTTAGAAGTGATATGAAAGTAAGTTTAATAAATGATGGACCAACTACTATTATAATAGAAAAATAGTTATGAAAGGATGATGGTAATTTTGAGCAAACTTAATTTTAAATTAATTAATTTTGCTTTAATTACTGTTATTCTTTTTTTCTTTTCCAAATCATTCTTTTTTATAAAAGATATTTTTATTGTATTCAAAAGTATAACTTTACCAATAATAATATCTTTTGTTATTTCATATGTGATAAATGCTTTTTCTAAATTTATAAAGATAAATAAAAATATATCAAGAGTATTTGTAATTGTATTAATTTTATTAATAATAAGTATTATTTTCTACTTTTCTATTCCAATACTTTTAAATCAAATAATAAGTTTATCTTATGAAATAGAGTACTTTTTTAATAATACTAATATAGATTTTAGTTATATAAAAGATATATTAGTAAAAGAAATAGATAAAATAATAAATAAATTTATATCATTTGATTTATTATCTAAATCAGTAAATACAATTACTAATATAATTATTGTATTTATATTAAGTATTTTTTTTACCTTTAAAATGGATTATATAAAAGAAAAAATAAGATTATTTTTATTATCTTTAAATAATAAAAAACTATATAATATAATAATTAATATTGATAAAGCCTTAACAAATTATTTAAAAGGAACAAGTATAATAGTAATTGTAGAAATAATTGAATATACAATTATTTATTTAGTTGTAGGACATCCTAATTATTTATTATTAGGTTTTTTAGCAGGTATAACAACATTTATTCCTTATTTTGGAGGGCTATTTACTAATATTATTGCCCTTATTACAGGATTTTGTGTATCAAAAAAGCTATTTATTATATGTTTAATAATAGCAATTGTTGTTCCTATAATAGATGGTTATATAATAGATCCTAAAATATATGAAAAAACAAATAAAATAGATAATTTAAAAGCTATCTTAGCTTTAGTAATATGTAGTAATTTATTTGGTATACTTGGTGTATTAATAGCTATACCATTTTACATAATACTAGAAGAGATAATAAAAGAATTAATAAAAAAAACAGGCTGACCTGTTTTTATTCATTATTATTTGTTTCTTCAGTGCTTTCTCCTGTACTTGGAGTTTCTGGTTTAGTATCTTCGCCTGTAGTAGGGGTATTGTTTTCACCTGGATTAGTTGGTTCAGTAGGGTCTGTAGGGTCAGTTGGTTCTACTGGGGTAGGATCAACTACTTCTTCTTTTTTTTCTGCTACTTTAAATGTAATAGACCCCTTTATTAAATCAACTCTTTTAGAAGAATGTAAGCTTTGTGATAGAATAGTTCCATCATCTTTATAACTTTCTACATATTCTATTTTTATATCAGTTATACCATTACTGTTTAACCAAGATTTTGCATAATCAATACTTTTTCCTTCAAAGTTAGGAAGTAGGGTATATAATTTTGTAGCGCTTAAACCAGTTTTACCAATCGTAGTCATTTCAAATTTGTCTTCAATATCAAAGTCCATTTCTTTAGTCATTGTTTTTGTTGATGTACTTAAATTCTTTTTCATTGCATCTTTTACTTTATTTAAACTACTTTGATTAATTATATAGTTATATAAAACCCACCCAGTTCTTTCATCATAGATATTTTGTCCAGATCCTGCTAGATAAAGTTGTTGAACATTTATTAAGTTGCTATCATTACTACTTGTTTCTAAAACTGTTTTAAATATATCATAGAAAGATAAGAGTTGTTTTGTTGTAAAGTTTGTATCCATACTTTCACTTACTGTATCAAGAATATTTAAAGCTTGACTAGCACTTTTAATATTTTTTAGTTCATTTAACATAGCTTGAACAACAATTTGTTGGTTAACTCCTCTTTGAAGGTCTCCTGTAGCAAAAGCATATCTATTTCTTGCAAATGATAAAGCTTGTTCACCATTTAATTTTTGGTATCCTTCTTTTAAACATATTTTTCCATATCTATAACTATTATCGGTACACATATCTGTTGGAACATCAATATATACACCGCCTAAAGCATCAACTAATTTTACAACTCCACGGAAGTTGATTTTCATATAGTAATTAATTTTAACATCAGTAAAGTTTTCAATCGTTCTAATCATATGATTAGTACCACCCCAAGCAGCATGTGTTATTTTATTTTCAGTTCCCATATTTGGAATATATACATAACTATCTCTTGGAATGCTTAATATTGTGGCATTTAATGTTTTAGGATTAAATGTAATAAGCATTAAGGAATCACCATTTCCTGTAGCATTTTTATTTAGTTTATCTCCAGTAGCATCAACCCCCATAAGTAAAAGGGTAAATGGTTCTTTAATACTTGAATTTTGATTTAGTGTTGTATCATCTTCACCAGTTATTTTACTAATTTCAGATTTTTTGTATGTCTTTTCTAAAGATTTTATAACTTTAGTTTCTTCTTCAATTTTACTATAAGTTTCAATTGATTTAAACATAACTTTATAATTACTTGAAACAATAATAGCATCAACTTTCTTTTTATATAAATCACTAATTAAAGAACTCAAATCATCATAATCAACTATAGTGTTATTATCATTTAACTTTTCATTTTTTATTAACTGCATTCCTAAAACATGATTATCAATATCACTTTTATCGTTAAGAATACCTATTTTTTTATCTTTTAAATCTTTAAGTTCTTCAATCTTACTATCCGTTCTTACAACTAATGAAGTAGAGTAAGTTATTTTATCTTTATTTATATTGTTAATTGAAGAGTAAGTTTTAAAAACAAAATAACCTAAAGTTGCTTGTCCTACAGTCAAGATAAGTAGAATAATAAAATATATAATATATCTACTTGTTTTTTTCTTCTTAATTATTTTTCTTAAAAGGAATATTACAATTAAATTTATAAGTAATAAAATACCTATACCAATATATCTTAATTCTGTTTCAACTCCACTTATTAAAAGGATAGAGTATGAAAGAAATAAAAATGATATAAACATTAAAATAGATGTTATATTAATTACTTTTTTAAATTTATTTTTCTTTCCTTTTTTTACTTGTTTTTCTTGTTCATTATCCAATTTAATCACTCCTTATTAAAGCATAAACTAATTATACAATATTTATTTAAATCTATCAATATTTAAACAAAAAATAAAAGTCATTTGTCGTGACTTTTATTCTAAAACGGTTATATTTTTTGTAAATGTCTTGCTTGCATTTTTATATTGTACTAAGTATTCTACTTTGTATGTTCCAAGTTTTGTTGTGTCAATAGTATCAACAACTTCACCTGTTTCATCAGTCATTTTTATTGTTATTGTAACTTCACTTGTAACATCACGACCTTCCATATAAACACGAATAATATTTTTTAAATTATCTTCGACATATGTATCTCCAATGTGAAGGGTAACATCATTACCATAATAATTAAATGTTACATCAGGTGATAAGGTAAGCGTTTCACCACTAGATCTATTTGTATCAACTTTTTTGAATGCTGTGTAAACAACATATGTTGCATATGGATTATCAGTTGTAATAGAGTAGGTAGCATCTTTTGTAAATCCAAGAAGTTTACCATCAGCATAAACCTTATATCCAAAGTTTCCAAATTTTTGGTCTTCACCTTTATTTAATGTTGGCATATTTACAGCATTCCATGTAAGTGTTAGTTCACCATTAGCATAGCTTGAAGTTAAACCTGTTACATTTTCTAAAGGAATATAGGCATTTGAAATATCAGTAGGTTCTGTCCCTCTTTTAAATAATTCAGTAATCTTCATATTACTTGGTGTGTTTTCACTTGTAAGAAGTCCAGGATTTGTTCCTTTTTCAATAGTTACCGAAATAACACTTGAAGGTCGTTTAAAGTCTTGCCCAGTTCTATCAAATACAGCCTTAGCAAGTGCTCTATAAATTGCATTACGATGTGTTGCCATTTGAGAGTTTGTTAAATATTCACCCTTAGTATTAGTATCAAAACCAGTCCAAATTGCCATGACTATATTTGGCGTATATCCAACAATCCATCCATCCGGAGATGCTGTAGAAGGATATCCCATTTCTCGTATTGTTGCTGAATCATAATTAGTTGATCCAGTTTTTAAAGCTATAGGAGTTCCGATTGCTCCACGAACACCAGTTTGAACAGCAACTGCTTTTAATACATCGGTAATCATATAAGCAGTAGAATCACTCATTACTTTTGTTTTGTCTGATGAATAGTTAAATGTTTCACCAGTATCTCTTAATACAATTTTATTTATAGAATATGGTTCATAGAAATATCCACCATTAGAGAATGCTTGATAAGCTCCTGCCATAGTAAGTGGGTTAGAGCCATTAAATGATCCAATTGAATGAGCTTCATGTAAGTATGTGCTTCCTTCAGTTGTTTCTGGTACAATTCCAAGAGATGTTACAAATTCATAAATCTTTTTATTATCAACTTGTTGGAAAGCTTTTAAAGCAGGAACGTTTCTTGAGTCACTAAGAGCATATCTTAAAGTTATATCGCCAAGATATCTAAAGTCGTAGTTTTGCATTACAGGACCGTTTGTATAAGAATATCTTTCATCCCTAAAAATTGTATATGTACTCCAGTTATTATATTCCATACCAGGACCATAATCGAATAGTGGTTTAGCGGTAGAACCAATTTGTTTATTTATATCAGTTGCATAACTTAAAACCCTTTCACCTTTTCTATTTCTTGCTGAACCTATTGCTAAGATTTTTCCAGATGTTGATTCAATAGCAGCAACTCCAGCTTGAAGAGTAGGTTTTCCACTAGGCCATGTATATGTTTTTTCATTCATTACATTATTAACGCCTTCTTGTTTTTTTGTATCCATATTAGTGTATATTTCCATTGGATAGAAATAAGGATCAAGACCAGTTTTCTTAATAGCTTCTTTTACAACATAATCAATATAACCTTGATATTCACTTGTTACATTAGATGCTGCATTTAAAAGTGATTCGATTGAAATATTATTTGCTATTTCAGCTTCTTCTTTTGTTATATATCCATGTCTAACCATTAAATTTAAAACTGTTTCTCTTCTTTCATAAGCAAGCTCAGGATTTGAAGTAGGGTCATAATCTCCAGGTGCTTGGAATAGTCCTGCGATTAATGAAGCTTCAGCTAAGTTAAGTTCATAAGCATGTTTATCAAAATAAGATAAAGATGCTTGTTCTATTCCATATGAATAATTACCTAAATAAGGATTATTTACATAATATTCAATTATTTGTTGCTTAGAAAGATTTTTTTCTATCTTAAATATAGATAAATATATATCTGTAAATTTACGAGTTATACTAACATCAGAGTTAGTAAGATTATTTTTGGAAACTTGCATTGTTAAAGTAGAAGCTCCACCAGAATCATGACCTAAAACTTGTCCGATTGCCGCCTTCATAAATCTTGGAGCATCAAATCCATTATGTTGGAAAAATCTTGAATCTTCTGTAGCGATAATTGCATTAATTAATACTTCCGGTATTTCATCATATGTAACTTTTTCACGTTTTTCTTCTCCAAGTGTTGCTTTAAGTTCATTTTTATTATCATAAATAAGGGTTGTTTCATTTCTTTCGAATTTTTCTAAATCAAATTCTGGTGCTTTAACCGCTATATATATAAAGAAAGCAACCATCACAACAACGCCAACGATACAGAAAACTATACCAATAATAACAATTGTTTTTATAATCTTTCTTATTTTACTATTTCTAGCAGTGTTATCAAGTATTTGTGTAAAAGCCATTACAACGACAAATAAAAATGTCATTCCAAGAGCAATTAATTTACCAAAAAGTAAATAACAAATACCAAATACTAAAGCAGTTAAAACAATTAAGATTAAGATAAATAATTTATCAACTCTTCTTCCTTTAAAGTTTTCATTTGTTTTTTTAACTTTTTTCTTCTTTTTCTTTTTTACTGTTACTTTTTTCATATTAGCTACAGTCCCTTCTAAATTATCAATATTTTCAATGTTTTCTTGTTTTATATCATTAATATTAATATTTTTATTCTCTTTAACTTTTTCTTTTTTAGGTTTCATTTTATTTAATACTTTTTTAAAATCAATATTTAACCTTATTTTTTTCATTTCATTATTATCAGTTTTTTTCTCTTTTTTAACTTTATCAGTATTATTCTTCATAAATACCTCCATGTTCATCAACTATTTTTAAATAATCTAATCTAGGATTTAAATTAAATTTTATTTTAAATCCTTTATCTTCAAAATAAGAAAGGGGAATAGATTTTCTTGTGTTATTATCAATAAAATTCAAGAAATCTTTAGCAAATAAAAGATATGTTGTATTTAAATTATTAAATCTAACTATAATAAAACATATGCCATTATGTTCATCAATTTTTCTTATATGTTTTATTTGATGTTTATGTATATTTTCTAAAGGAAAACTTGTTTTAGAAGTTGTTTCTTTAGCCTCAAAATCAACATATTTTCCTTTATAAAGGCCATTGTAATCAGTTGTAGATGGTTCTTTAAAATAAGCAAGTGTTATTTTATTTAAAGATGTTTTAATTACTTGAATTGGTGTAGGTTTCTTATGAATTACAGCAATATTTTTTTCTAAGTAATAATAATTTGTTAAGTTTAAATCATCTTCTAAGGTCATCCCACGATTACCAAAGGTTTTAACTTTATTTATCTTTTTATCTTTATTTGTCCCAATAGGATATTTTATGTTCATATTATTTCCCTTCTTGTTCATATTAAAATTATACTATAAAAGTGATTAAATTTCTATTCTTTTTTATTATATTTAACATAATTTGATATCTTTTGTCGAATATAATGAAATATTTACATTTTGTAGTATATTAATTATAGAAAGAATGAAAAGAGGAATTTTATGAATAATGATTATGTAAGTTTAGTATTAAATGATTTATTAAGTAGGACAAGATACAGTAAATTAAAATTAAATACTTATCATTTAAATGAAATAAAAAAGAAATAAGTTATATTATAATTGACAAATTTCTTTTTTTTTCTTAAAATATAGTATGTAAGGATTGGTGAAGTGTATGTTTCAAAATAATTTGAATTTAACTGCTAATGAAATACTTGAAAAAGAATTTAAAATAGATACTAGAGGTTATAGATTAAAAGAAGTTGATCAATATCTTGATTTAATTATTCAAGATTACGAAACATTTATTAAAATAATTGAGCAACTATCTAAAGAAAATCAAAAATTAAATGATGAAATACTTAAATTAAAACAAGATTTAAGAGATGCATCTATTCAAACAGAAATAGCTAAAGCTAGTCCAGGAAACACAAATAATTTAGATGTATTAAAAAGATTATCTAACTTAGAAAAAGTTATATATGGTAGTGAAAAAGGAGATAAAGAGTAATAATATTTTAGGCAAACGCTGTATAATTATTATATAGAGGAAAGTCCATGCTCGCAAAAGCTGTAATGCTTTTAGTGTTTGTGCTTAAGGAATAAATAACTTAAGGTAGAGTATTCTAACGGCTTAAAAAGAAACCTAAGTCTTTTGATATGGTGTCTTTTTTGTAAAGTGCTATAGTGACGAATTTATTAGAAATAATAAAAGTGGAACGAAGTAAACCCCACAAGCGAGAAACCCAAATTATGGTAGGGGAACTCTAATAGGAAATAAAAACTGATTTAGAGATCGAAAGATAGATAAATGTTTGCCACCTTTTAAGGTACAGAACATGGCTTATTAAATGTTATTATTAAAATAAATAGAGGTGTTATTTTGAAAGATATTGGAGAATCGTTTAAAGAAAAACGAGAAGAAATAGGGATTACTTTAGAAGAGGTTTCTAAAGATTTAGGAATAAAAGAAGTATTACTTGAAAACTTAGAAGAGGGAAATGCTAAAGTATTTAAAGATATTTTAGAAATAAAAGACACAATTGAAAGTTATTCTAAATATTTAGGACTTGATACGGAAAAAATAATGGATGAATACAATGATTATTTATTTGAAAAGACTTCTAAAATAAGTATCGATGATATAAAAGAAAGATTAGAATTGATACAAAATGATCTTAATAATTTTGATAAAGATATACAAAAAGAGAAAGAAAATTCTATCAATAATACTAGATAAAGTCATTTTAAAAGGAAGAGTTTGTTCTTCCTTTTTAGTATACATTATCTTAAATTATATTTTTGTTTAAAACTTTTAATATATCTTTTTCTCATAGCAGGCATTATTTGTGATGCAATTTCTACAGAGACCTCATCCATACTCATAGAACTTGTATCTAGCAAAATTGAATCTTCTACACTCGTTTCAAATAATTCTTGTAAATCTCTTAAACTTTTATTATATTCATTTAAATTATCAATATTTAAAAAGTTTCTTTTTTCTAGTGCCAAGCTTGAGTTATAATCCCTTTTTAATGAAATTAATGGTTCGGCATATGTAATAACTAAAAAATCTATTAACTTTCGTGATATTGCACTATATTTTCCTCTTGATTCAAGATATAGTTCTTCTGACATATCACCACGAATATATCTTCTATAATTCCAAATCTGCCTATCATTTACAGATCTATCAATTAGAATTATTTCTTTATCAGAATTAAGTGCCTTTTCTAATTGCCTTGTAACTTCTTCTATTATTGCCATATTTGATTCACTGGAACTTGCATCTTTATATTTTTGTTTAAATACTTCTTTATAATATCTAGATGTAGTAAATTCCTCAATTATAGCAGTATTAAAACCACCCTTTTTAAAGAAATCATATAAATTGTTTATTG